>Ga0066903_100007077_pt1 | contig 10102 bp, 10 predicted proteins | sample PanSoiMetaGPlot1_FD_67491 | JGI IMG/M metagenome (GOLD analysis project Ga0066903, IMG submission 67491) | Tropical forest soil microbial communities from Panama analyzed to predict greenhouse gas emissions - Panama Soil - Plot 1 (version 2) | ecosystem: Environmental > Terrestrial > Soil >... | reverse complement strand
TGCGCATACCGGCTGGGACGATTTCGCGAGCGCGCAATTGAGCTTCCCCTACCTGATGGGATGCGCGGCGCGCTTCCGCGGCATCAAGCTCGAGCATTTTTCCGACGACAACCGGCGCGATCCGGCTTTTGCCGAGTTTGCACGCAAGCTCCACGTCAGCGCGCCGCCGGAGATCGACCGGCTTTATCCGCAATTGCGCCCGGCGCGGGTTACCGTTGCCACCGCACGCGGCACCTTCACGCGACAGGCCGACGAGGCGCTCGGCTCGCGCCAGGTGCCGCTCGATGATGCGGGTTTGCAGGAAAAGTTCCGTGGGCTGGTGGAGCCGGTGCTAGGGGCGACGCGCGCGGTCGACCTGGTGAAGCGGGTCTGGGCAATTGAGGAACTCGACGATGTGTCGGCGCTGATCGAGGCGACGGCCGAGTGACGGGCCAGCGTTTGATGCTTGAATTGCCGAGGTGCCTCACTTCACCTGCAGCAGCGCCGCCGCTTTCTTCGCGATCTCTGGTTGCGTCGCGTAGATCTCCTGCACCAGCGCCTGCACCTTATCGCCAGGGACCGGATTGATCTCAAGCTGCGCCTTCTCGGCGTCGGCGAGAAAATCCTTGTCGCTCATCGTGTCCATGAATGCCTTGCGCAGCGCCTCCGCGCGATCCTGTGGAATGGCGGGCGGAGCGAGAAACGGGCGCCCCATCGTTTGGCGCGCGAAGATCAGTCTGAGAATCTGCCGCTGCTCGTCCGTCTTGGCGAGATCGGCGACGATAGGCACATTGGGCAGATCGGGATGCTTTGCGAGGGATAGTTGCACTAGCACGGTAATCTTCTTCTCATCGATCCAGGCGCGGTGCGTCGCCTTCACGCTCGACCACGACCAGCCGCAACGTCCCTGCACTTCGCCCCGCTCCATCGCCAGCACGACATCGTTGCCGCCGGGATAGCCAGACACGATCCGCATCTTGGTGCCGAGGACGCCGTTGATAATGCGCGGGAACTGATCGGTGTCGGCACTCACGGCGGTGCCTCCGACCGTGAGCTCCTTGGTGAGCAGCTGGTCGAAAGACGTAACGCCGGAGTTCTGCCAGGCCACGCATACGCTCACCTCCTCGTTGGCACTGCCGATCCAGGTGAACTTGGTGCCGTCGAATTGCGCGCCTGGCTCACCGAGCACCGGATCGAACCCGGTGCCACGCCCAATGGTTCCAAACGCGGTTCCGTCTTTCGGCGCCACACGATAGAGCCAGTTCGCCAGCCGCAGGCTGCCGGCGCCCTCCATGTTTTTCGGCACAACGGTCGGATTGCCGGGAATATGTTTGCCGATGTGTCGGGCGAGAACACGGGCATAGAGATCGTAACCGCCGCCGACGCTGTAGCCGATGTAGAGCTCGACCGTCTTGCCCTTGTAGAATTCGGCCGGCGTCTGGGCGTGGCTATAGGTCGCTGAGAGAGCGAGTAGAACCACGGCTGCGGTGTAGCGACCGACAGACCAAATCCGCATTCCTTGCCCTCCTGAACGTCGTGAGCGCGCCTATTCGAAGTGACTACCGTACCTATAACTGCTTCCGCTCGTATTAATCCATCCGTCGTCATCGCCGCACGTGTTGCGGCAATACGCGGAGGTCCCGCGCAAATGAACGGAGTGTGCCTTGGCATCGCGGCCCCGCCGCATGGGCTTGACCCTCCCGAGCACTTCAGCAGAAACTTCGACCTCTAAGAAACAAAGGTCCACAACAGGGGTTCGCCAAGCAGGACACGTATCCCTTCCCCGCAACCGAACCTAGAGATCACGCTCGGAGAAACGCTCGATGCAGCCGGACATGTTCGGGATGGCATGGCACGCATTGACGCTGCTGCTCGAGCCGATGCGTCTCTTGATCCTCGTCCTCGGCGTTGTCATCGGTCTTGCCATTGGCGTGCTTCCCGGGCTCAGCGGCATCGTCGGCATGGCGATGCTGATGCCGTTCACCTACAACATGGACCCGCCCACAGCGTTTGCCCTGCTCCTGGGTATGGCGGCGGTGATCACGTCGTCGGATTTCATCACTGCCGTGCTGTTTGGCGTTCCCGGCCACGTCGGTGCCGCCGCGACCGTCATTGACGGCCATGCGATGGCGCGCAAGGGCGAAGCCGGCCGCGCCTTCGGTGCCGGCTTTGCCTCTTCGCTCGTCGGCGGCCTCGTCGGCGCGATCGTGCTCGGCGTCTCCATCCCGGTATTGCGGCCGATTCTGCTGCGCATCGGATCTCCGGAACTGCTTGCGCTCTCCCTGTTCGGTCTCTCGATGGTGGCGACGCTCTCCGGCCGGGCGCCGCTCAAGGGCCTCACCGCGGCGGGGCTCGGCCTGATGATTTCCATGATCGGCTCGCGCTCGGAAAGCGGGACGCTGCGCTGGACCTTCGACACGCTCTACCTCTACGACGGCGTGCCGCTGGTGCCGGCAACGCTCGGGCTGTTTGCGATCCCCGAGCTGTGCGAGCTCGCGGTTTCGCGCAAGCGCATCGCTGGCGACCACGCGTCGACCATTTCGCTGTCCAGCCAATGGGAGGGCGTACGCGACGTGATGCGGCACTGGTGGCTGGTGCTGCGCTGCGGCGTGCTCGGTACCGGGCTCGGCGCCATCCCCGGCATCGGCTCGGCGGTGATCGACTGGATCGCCTACGGCTACGCTCAACGCACGGAGAAAAATCCGGAAGCGTTCGGCACCGGCGACGTGCGCGGGGTGATCGCGCCGGAAAGCTCCAACAATGCCAAGGAGGGCGGGCACCTCGTGCCCACGATCGCATTCGGCGTGCCCGCCGGCGCGTCGATGGCAATTCTGCTCGGCGCGTTCCTGATGCACGGGCTCACGCCTGGCCCGGACATGCTGACCAAGCATCTGGATGTGACCTACACGATCGTCTGGAGCCTGACGCTTGCTCACATCATTGGCGCCTTGATCTGTCTTGCCGGCAGCCGCTGGCTCGCGCGCGTGTCGACCATCCGGCCGGAAATTCTGCTGCCCATCGTGCTCGCGCTGGTCTTTGTCGCCGCCTTCCAGGGCGCGCATGATTGGGGCGATCTCTACTCCATCATGATCTTCGGCGTCGTCGGCTGGATCATGAAACGCCTTGGGTGGCCGCGCCCGCCGATGGTGCTCGGCATCGTCATCGGCGGCATTTTCGAGCGCTACCTCTACATCTCCACCTCTCTCTTCGGCACCGCTTGGATGCTGCGGCCCGTCGTGCTTGCCATTTTGGCGCTGGTCGCATGGGCGCTGTATCGGCCGCTGTCGCAGATCGCCGCGAGCCTCATCGCGGAGTTCCGCGACATCCGCGCACACCGGTTGCGCCTCAGTGCCTCCGCCGTGTTCACCCTCAGCATTATGGCGCTGATCGGTGCGGCGATTTTTCTCGCCCGCGACTGGCCGCAGGCCGCAAAGCCCGTCCCGCTGACCGCCTGCTACATGGCGCTCAGCGCAGCCGTCCTCAATCTCATCAACGAGCTGTTCGGGAGGGAAAAGGCGAACACCGCCGGCATCGAAGGCGGCGTGCATACGGGGGCCGCCGTCGATCTCGGCGTCACGTCGAGCGTCATCCGTTGGCGTGCGACGAGCTATTTTCTCTGGCTTGGGGGATTCATCGCTGCGATCGCTTTGATAGGCTTCGTGCCGGCAATCGGCGTGTTCGTCTTTGCCTACATGTGTTTGGGGTTTGGCCAGAGACCGACTGCGAGCGCAGGCTTTGCGCTCGCAACAGTGCTGCTCTGCTGGGCACTGTTCGATCAAGCACTCGCGGTCGCCTGGCCGCATTCGCTGCTCGGCGACCTCTATCCGGACTTGCGCGCACGTATCGGATTGATTTGAGGTGTGGATGTGCGCGCGCTGAAATTCTGCTAATTCCCCGCGGGGCGACGATACAGAGGAACGCCGGATGACAGGTCTTTACGAGCGAACGCCAGGTCAGGGCCACAACCAGCCGCCGACCGAAGACAAAGAGGGGCGCTGGGAACGCTGGTCGAGAAAGCGCGTGTTTGTCCGCGCGCTCGAGGGCACCTACAGCGACGTCTACAAGTCGCTGCTGGAGCAGCCGCGGATCTACTCATCCCGCCATCATCCCTGGAAGGGTGGACCTGGGCTCTACGGCAAGCACATCGTGAGCCCGGGATCGGCCAATGTCGTGCAATCGATCGAAACCCACATCGAGTGCTACGCACCGGGCGCCTACGGACAGAAGCACGGCCATCTCAACAGCGCGGTGTTCTATGTGCTCAAGGGCCGCGGCCACGACATCCATGACGGCCGGCGCATCGATTGGAAGGCCGGCGACGTGATGATCGTCGAGAACGGCTGCGTGCATCAGCACTTCAACGACGACCCCGACAACGAGGCAATCCTGCTGGTGTTCAAGGCCAAACCCTTGTTCCTGTTCATGCACCTCTTGTTCCAGAAGATCGTGTCCTATCCGCCAAACGAAGCCGCGCCCGGCCATGAGGATTTCCGTCCACCGAAGGATCTTTGACCGCACGCTGCGGCAAAACGCGGCAGACGACCAGCATCGCAACGACGAAAACACCCAGAGACAATCAATGGCATCGAAAATTCTCGACGAACGCGATTTCGCTCACACCGGAAACAAGACCTGCAGCTTCCGCGCCGACGACGTCGCGGCCTCGCAGGAATTCCGCCGCACCTACGAGCAGCGCCCGAACGTCGTCCTCGCCGAAGACATGCCGTACGAGCACTCGGCCGACGGGCTGATCAAGCACCTCGTCCACAACAAGCTCAACACACGGGAATGCTGTGTCGAAGCCTATATGCAGTTCCTGAAACCGGGCGAGCGCTCTGGTAAGCACCGACACATGTGGGAAGAGGTGATCTTCGTTGCCGAAGGCTCCGGCTATGACCTGCACTGGGACTTGAAATTCGACTGCATCGACGCTTTCGAATGGGATTGGGAGGTCGAGCCGAAGAAGTTCGAATGGACGCGCGGGGATTTCATCTACGTCCCGCCGTTCACGGTGCATCAGCATTTCAATCCGGAAGGCGCGGCAAGCGAGGCAAGACTGATCGTGATCAACAACCGGATCGTCAAGGAGATGGGGTTTGATTGGTTCGATCAACTGGAGAGGGCGCCGGGGTTTTGAAAGTGGCCAGCGGAGCGGGTAAGATGCGCGCCAGCTGACGTGTCCGCTGATTGGACCGTTGCGAGATGAGGGCGCAACGCGCTCACGCATCAAGAAACCAAAGCATTATCTGAGATTGCAAATGTTTTGCCGATTGGCGAACGCAGGTACTTCGCGTTAGAGAAGTCGTCGGAGTGGGTACGCAGTCAATCGAATAACGCACGGCAGCACGCTCGAAGCACATCCCGATTGGAGTCGGTCGGGATGTGCCTTGATTCCGTGCATCCAAATGGCAGCTCGAACAAGACGTCGCCGCTCGGACAGAACGGCCATGCGCGCGGATGCGGGCACTCTCTCAAGCCAAACCGTTGCGTAGCTGCGTCGACGCGCATCGGCACAATGCTGATGATCACCGCCCGCCCGTTGAGTTGACGCCGCGGTTGAAGTCCATACGCAACTGCGCCCGCAGGACCGGATCAGGATCGTAGGTGGAGTTCGGATACTTGCCGTAACGGCTCTGATAGGCCGGCGAGCCATTGCCATACGGTGCATTGCAATAGCCGCGATGATGGCAACGGGCCTGCGCCAAGCTCGGCGCGAGCACCAACACTGCGGCCATCGCCGCCGCGACATGGCAAGACTTCATTTTGCTGTCCTCACGGGTTGTCGTACGCTCCGAAAATCCGGGCTGAGCCGGCCTTCGGCCGCGCTTCAGTCCACAGCGGCGAGTGCAGCAACCGCTTCTGGGCTTCCCAGCAAGAACGCCACGGAAACCGCAAGGCCAAGTAATGAAAGGATCATTCCGCCCAAGAAGCTCGTATTGATATTTAGGAGACCCGGCATCCCGAATGTGCTCATTTTGCCCTCCTGTTCGATGTCATTCGCAACAGTTCCGCTTCGTTAGTGTTTGCAAGTGGTCCGTTGGTTCATACAAAAAAGGGGGTGGCCTCGTGGGCGCGCCAGGGTGCCTTTCCTTGGGGGCAGGCCGAGGTTCGTGCTAAGATCGTCTTTGGCGAACAAAAATCACTGCGCTTGAGCAAGTTTCGCCACGCGGATTTTCCGGGGAGGATCAGGATCATGCGAGTCTTGCAGGCGTTCATCATCATCGCGACCGGTTCGCTCGGCGGAGCCGCACTCGCCGCCGACATGACCGGCGCGGAAATCAAGGCGTTTCTTCAGGGCAACACGGTCTATCTGGAAACCACAATGGCATCGGCAGGCGGGCAGGCCGGCCAAACCGTGATCTATTGGGGTACAGACGGCACGGCGCTCTATAAGACGGCGTCCGGCACGATCATGCACGGGACGTGGGAGCTCAAAGACAACACCAATTGTACCGTCTGGAAGGAAAGGCCGAACACGGGCTGCGTGCGTTACGACAAGAACGGCGACACCGTTACGGTCATCGACGCGACCAGCGGACAGGTGCGCGCAAAGATTCTGAAGACTGCCCCGGGAAACGTCGAGAAGCTGACGCCTTGACGGGACAGGCGGACGACAGTCTCCGAGTGATCCGATCGGCACGGTCTGAGCTGCTGCTGTTCATTGTCTCAAGACCAACCACAGGAGCACACGTGTGCCGGGCAAAACCATCAAGATCCGCTCCAGCGATCGCGGCGAATTTGATTGTTATCTGATCACGCCGCAGGGCGAAGCTCGCGTTCCGGCCATCGTGCTGGCCTCCGCAGTGCATGGCGTCGATGCCGACATTCGCGACATCGCCAACGACTTTGCGGGGCACGGATTCATCGTTGCAGCCCCCGACCTGTTCTGGCGTTCGGTTCCGGGTCCGCTCGGTCGTGACGATGATCGGACCAAAGCACGTTCGCAGCCGCGGCTCGAAAGGATCCGCGAAGGCGAACGTGACATGGCGGACACCTTGGCGACGCTCCGCCAGCTGCCGCAGTTCAATGGGCGCGCGGCGGCGATGGGTTTCTGCTATGGCGGCCCCTACGCGATCCTCGGGCCGAAGCGCCTCGGCTACGCCGCGGGCATTTCCTGCCATGGCAGCCAGATGCAAGACTATATCGAGGAACTCGATGGCGTCGCGGAGCCGATCTGCATCATCTGGGGCGATCAGGACTACATGGCGCCGGCCCCTGTGCTTGACGCCTACTGCGCCGCCGCATCCCGCATGAAGAGCCTGGAGCTGCACGTTATTCCCGGCGTGCTCCACGGCTACATGATGCGAACGAGCCCGGCTTTCCATCAGGCGACGCGCGACCTCTCCATGACTCGTGCCTTGGCGATCCTCGATGGGCTCAGGGCCGACGCACCGCACGCGCTGCACCGGGCGTCGTAGGCGCTATCATGCGATTTTAGCCCCTCGCTATCGCGGAGGATCTAGTCCGCGTAGTCCGGTGATCCCAAACATGCGGCAGCGCTGGTCGAACCAAAATCGCCCGTCACGCCCAGCGGAAAGAAAGTCCTCGATGAGCTCAGTGACGCCGGAAGCCAGCACGTGACGAACGTGCTCATCGGGGCCCATCACGATGACTTGCCCGATGGTCCCATTGACGTCCGGGTCCAAGTCGATGGCGAGAGCGTTGCCGCCGGCATCCAAGGCAAAGGGCAGCCAGCCCTCGATCCAATATTCCGGCTTGACCACGTCCTTGACTATCGTCGTTACAAACTCAGCGTGATCCGCCATGCCCTCCGGGCCGCTCTGCTCGGCGACCAGCTTCCAGGCACGCCATTCCTTCGCTGCGTCGGCAAGTGCAAGGAACTCATAGCCAGCGCCGAACAAGGCTGTCGGTATCCGACCTTCGAACGTGGTGTCGCAGTCCCAGAAAGTTAACCCATCGCGCCAGCAGCCAGGCTGACCGTTTGAGAGGCGATAGAACGATCTAAATGCAGCCGGAAGCGGGAGGCGGATGACGGCCTCTACCGCGGCGAAATCGTTTTCGGTCGCGGGGCCCTGCAACAGGGCACGACTCGCAATGCCGTTTGACTCAAGAAAGTCCAGCCACGCGAGCCATGTCGCTTCGTTCAGCATGGGTTTATTACTCGCGGTTGACCAGGTGATCCCGGCTGTTCACGACATCTTGAAGCGAGAGGCGCTCCAATGTCCAACTTCCCAAGCGAGATCCTTTCTCCCGAACGCATTGGGTCCCTTGAGCGGGAGATCGTCGCAGAAGCACAAGCAGGGCGAAAGGAGACCGCGTGGCAAAAATCACAGCCGTTGCGAAAAGCCCAGCACCGCCAGCATGAAGCCGCGAATGCATTGCTGCGAATTGTCGGGTGGCAATGTCTTCCGAAAGACAATGCGGCAGACGTTCTTTTGGAGATCGCACAATCTCATCTGCAAGACGTCGAGATTCTGGCGGCGCTCGGCGACTGCCTCGAATGCGTTCGCGATATCGATGACCTGAACGCAGCGCCACCGACACATGCGGTGTTCCGTACCGTGGTCGACAGCCTTGTCGACCTTACCCCGCAACACTCCTGTCTTCCCAATGAGGAGGCCATACTCAGTGGGCTCGCGACCGGAGCCCGGATGATGGCGCGTCAATACGATGACATCGCGGAGAAGAGCTCCCGAAGGCTGACCGAGATGAACTCCCGAAACAGCGCCTACCATTACAATCTCGGCCTCTTTTTCAAAACGCGCGGCAAGTTTGAGGAGGGCATGACATCAAATCAGACCGCGGCGAGCTTGGTCGACAAGCCGGTTGAGCATTACGAGTGGAACCTTGGAATCTGCGCCACAGGCGCTCGAAACGGTGCCGTTGCTTTGGATGTCTGGAAAAGGATGGGAGACAAGCTTGAGATGGGTCGGTTTGGATTACCTGAAGGCGCTTATCATCAATGCAAGGTAAAGCTTGCCCAGCGACCCCTGGCAGAACGCAGCGCGGAGATGGACGATCCCGGACTGGAGGAGACGATTTGGATCGAGCGGCTGAGTCCGTGCCACGGGATTATCCGCAGCGTGCTCTGTCACGAGTTGGGGGCCGATTACGGCGACGTCATCCTCATCGATGGCGCACCCATTACGCATCACACCTACGGCGAGACAAAAGTTCCTGTCTTTCCGCACCTGGCGACCCTCGTTCGGCGGAACTACCAATTTTATGACTTTGCCGGCACGCAGCAGGATCCCCGGCAATTAGCCGATGCGAGCATCGACCTCGCCGGGGACACCGTCGTCTATGCACATTCCGAGAGTGTTCAGATGCTTTGCGCGAATTGCTGGCGCAATCCCGATCTCGATCATGACCATCACGAACGTATGGAGAAGCACGTCGTCACAGGGCGCATCGCTGCCGCGCCCGACGTTGATCCGGTTCAACTTCTCGATCAGCTGGACAAAGCCGTAGCAAAACGGAGCGGATGTCAGCTCTATGCGCCTGACCTTTGCGTGGCCGCGGGACTGGAAGCGCGTGCGTCGGTGGACAAACGCAGGTTCGATTTGCTCACCCGCAATTAGGGAACGATCGGTCAGCTGATCCGCTGCGCTCCGCGGAAGAACACCAGCCTTACTTCGTCATCCAAGCCTCGAATCCGATCGGCGTGGCCTCGATCCGCGGCGCCGCCCAGCCTGCGTCGATTGCCATGCGGCGAATCTCCTCGAGCGGATAGGCGCGCTTAATGAGCATGGTGCGAAACGCGAACATCATGAACCAGCGGTTCAAGAGGCCGACGCCCAGTCCATCGACATAGTCCTTCACCGCAGCCATCGACACGTCCCGCCGCATGTCGATCAGAAGCGCGGTCCCGCCCGGTCGCAGGACGCGCCGCATTTCGCCAAGGGCCTTCACCGGCTGCGAGAAATTCTTGAAGGCCGCCCGGCATACGACAAAATCGACGCTCGCGTCGGCGACCGGCAGCGCCGCGGCGTCGCCGAATTCAAAGCGCGCATTGACTCGCGCCGCGGCAGCGTTTCTGCGCGCGATGTCGACGAAAGTCTTGCTGATATCGACCGCGCATACATCAAGTCCGCGCTTGGCGAGCTCGACCGACAGAAATCCCGGTCCGGGCGCGATTTCGAGCACGCTGCCGGCGGGTGGA
>Ga0066903_100007076_pt1 | contig 10103 bp, 8 predicted proteins | sample PanSoiMetaGPlot1_FD_67491 | JGI IMG/M metagenome (GOLD analysis project Ga0066903, IMG submission 67491) | Tropical forest soil microbial communities from Panama analyzed to predict greenhouse gas emissions - Panama Soil - Plot 1 (version 2) | ecosystem: Environmental > Terrestrial > Soil >... | reverse complement strand
GCTCGCCGCTTCGCTCAACGCGCCAGCGCCTGAACCGACCCGCTTCGGCATTTTCAGGATGTGACGGTGCTGCTGGTCCGCCCGTTTCATCGGCTGTTGATCGCCAATCGCGGCGAGATCGCTTGCCGCGTGATCCGCACGGCGCGCCGCATGGGCATGGCGACGATCGCGGTCTATTCCGACGCCGACCGCGGCGCCTTGCATGTGGAGCTCGCCGACGAGGCGATACTGATCGGGCCGGCGCCGGCCAAGGACAGCTATCTGCACATCGACGCGATTATCGACGCCGCGCGCGCGAGCGGCGCCGAGGCAATCCATCCAGGCTACGGGTTCCTGTCCGAGAACGCCGACTTCGCGCAAGCCTGCAACGACGCAGGCATCGTACTCGTCGGTCCGTCGGCCGAGACCATGCGCCTGATGGGATCGAAATCGGCGGCGAAGGCGCTGATGGAATCCTCGGGTGTGCCGGTGGTGCCGGGCTATCATGGCGAGGACCAGGGCCTCGAGATGCTGGCGGCTGCCGCCGATCGCATCGGCTATCCGGTGTTGGTGAAGGCTTCCGCGGGCGGCGGTGGCCGCGGCATGCGCCGGGTCGATAAGCCTGACGAGCTTGCGGAAGCGGTCGCCGGCGCCAAGCGCGAAGCCGGCGCCGCCTTCGGCGACGACCGCGTGCTGATCGAGAAGCTTATCGCCAAGCCGCGACACATCGAGGTGCAAGTTTTCGGCGACACCAGCCGGCGGGTGGTGTCGCTGTTCGAGCGCGAATGCACGCTGCAACGGCGCCACCAGAAGGTGGTGGAGGAGGCGCCCTCGATCCTGCTCACGCCGCAACGGCGTGCCGAGTTCGCGATGGCGGCGCGCACCGCCGCCCGCGCCGCCGGCTATGTCGGCGCGGGCACCGTCGAGTTCGTCGCCGACGCGGAAGGCTTTCATTTCATCGAGATGAACACGCGGCTGCAGGTCGAGCATCCTGTGACCGAGATGATCACCGGGCTCGATCTCGTCGAGTGGCAGCTGCGGATTGCGGCCGGCGAGCCGCTGCCCCTCATGCAGGAGGAGATCCGCGCCAACGGCCACGCCATCGAGGTGCGCATCTACGCCGAGGACGCGGAGAGGGGATTTCTGCCATCGACCGGCACGATCAAAGAGTGGCACGAGCCGACCGGCAACGGCATCCGCGTCGACACCGGCTTCCGCACCGGCGACGTGGTGACGCCTTACTACGATGCGCTGCTCGCGAAGCTGATCGTTCTCGGAGCCGACCGCACGCAGGCGCTGGCGCGCCTGGTCGACGCGCTGGGCGAATTCAAGATCGCAGGCGTCACCACCAATCTCGGCTTCCTCGACCTGTTGATGAGCCATCCGCAGGTGGCGCGCGGCGACATCGACACCGGCTTCATCGAGCGCGAGATCGCCGCGCTGACCATGGTGGGGCCGTCGGTGGTTGCACTCGACCTCGCCGCCGCCTGCGGTGCGGTGCTGGTACGCGAACAGGGCGAGCAGGTTACACCGGCACTGCCGTCGCCCTGGGAACGCACCGACGGCTGGACCAACACCGGGCGGCGCAGCCGCCGCCTGAGCTTCCGCAACGGCAGCGAGCGTTACGACGCGGAACTCTGGTACGACCGCGACGGCCTGAGCCTGCAATGGCGCGGCGCGACTGCGCGGCTGCAATTTGTCGCGCGAGGCGGACCGCTCATTGACATCTGCCTCGGCGATGCGCCGGAACGGGTCTCGGCGAATTGGTCGGGCCGCGAGCTCGACCTCACGACCCCGCGTGGCCGGCTCGACCTGCACTGGATCGATCCATTCGTTGCGGACGTGCGCGAGACCGCGGGGGCGAGCCGCATCGTCGCGCCGATGCCTGGGACGGTGACGCGCATTCTCGCCGAGGCCGGCAGCGCCGTCGCGCGCGGGGCGCCGTTGATCGTGCTCGAGGCGATGAAGATGGAGCACACCTTGCGCGCACCCGTCGACGGACACGTGCGGGCTCTCAAATGCGCGGTCGGCGATTTCGTGCAGGAGGGCGCCGAGCTCGCGGATTTCGAGGCGGACGGGGGGTAGTGCGATCGATCGCAAGTGTGCCGTTGTGTCAGCCGGCTTGGCCGTTTGCTGGAGCAGTCCGATGGTGGCCACTGACAAGCTGTTTGCAGGTTCAATTCCCGATATCTACGATCGGTTCTTGGTTCCCCTCATCTTTGAATCTTATGCGCTCGACCTTTCCCAGCGAGTGGCTTCCGGATTGCATCAAACCGGAAATTCTACGCGGGCACGTCTTACGCCGCATTGCCAGGCTTGACGCTGGACCTCTTTGACCCGAGATCGATCCCCATAATGGCCCGCGCCTCGGCTGGCGTCGCGATCTCGCGCCCCAGCTCGTTTGCCACCGTCACGACCTTGTGCACCGCCTGGGCGGAGGTCTGAATCTTTTCATCGCGGTGGGGATAGAGATACACGGAGTCCTCCATGCCGACGCGGACCATGTCGAAGCCGAGCATCATCGCCATCGTGACGAACGGGAACCAATTGCGGCCTCCGGCGCAGACGCCTTTGACGGCGTTCGGCGCAAGGGTCTGCTGGATTGTCATCATGTAGATGTAGTTCCAAGGATCGGGTCCGAGCGGGGAGCCGTGGCAGAAGCCGTGGAACCCCATCATGATATTCATCAGCGGAGGGTCTTTCACCAGCCCCTTGTTCACGAGCCAATCGAGGACGTCCTTGATGCCCTGATAGCTCGTGCCCTGAAACTCCGGCCGCACGCCATGGTCTTCGAGATACTCCACCTGCTCCGAGAGCGTCTTCTCGGTGATGATGTAGGTGAACTTCTCCGAGAACCCGAGTGTCTGAATCAACAGGACGGCTGATTGAAAATACTCCGGTCCGGCATGGCACAAGACATCCACCGTGCGCTTGAGAAGATTGACGCCTTGGTGCTCGTAGTCGGCATATGGAACGACTGACGTGACGATGTCGGGACATTTGTCGAGTACCCGCGCAATCGTTTCCTTCAAGACATTGGGATCCTTGCTCGGAATGCCGTCTTTGTCCCGTGCGTGCACGTGCCATACCGCCGCGCCTGCCTTGTAGGCTTCGATCACCGCCTTGACGTTTTCTTCCATGGTGTACGGCTGGCCGGGATTCTGCTGCCGATTCATGAACGAGCCGGTGGGGGCGACGTTGATGATCAGCTTCTTGTCCATCGTCTTGTGTGGCGCCTCGGTATGGACATTGCTGAGAACGCCGGAATAGAGATCGCGAATGTCCACCATGAGTTCCTCCTATTCAGGCACCGCCTGCGGCGTGATGCCGAGGCTCTTGAACACCTTCGCTGCGGCTTCTCGGTCGGCCATGGCGAAGGCACCGAACTCATCCGGAGTGTTGGGCTCCGCGATGAGTGTGGAAGCCTTGTAGAATGCTTGCACCTGAGGCGCTCCGATCGCCTTGCTGAACTCGGCATTGAGCCTCTGTATGATCGGCATCGGCGTGCCCGCCGGAGCCCAAAGGCCAAAATAGCCCTGGAGGCCGGGGTCACCGCCTTCGTCGCCGAGCGACGGCAAGTCCGGCATGAACGGTGAGCGCTTTGCGCCGACCGCCACCAGCGGCTTGATTGTCCCGGCCGCAATCTGTGGAGCCGCTACGCCGAATCCCATGTAGGTGATGTCGACTTCGCCAGAATAGACGGCGGGGTTCGTTTGCGCTGCTCCGCCCTTGTAGGGAATTGCCTGTATGCTGACGCCGGCCTGCGACGAGATCCAACGAAGATAGAGATCGGGCAGCGTCGCGGGACCCCAGGTGCCCCAATTGAGCTTGCCCGGATTGGCCTTCGCGTACGCGACCATCTCCTTGAAGGTGTTGAAAGGCGCCTTGGCGTTCGCCACTAGGAGATTGTTGGTGAGGGCAAGCCTGATGACAGGCGTGAAGCTCGTCTCAGGATTGTATGGGAGATTTGCGAATAATTGCGGATTGTACGAGAGGGTGTCCGCCGTCGTGGGGCAAACCGTGTGGCCGTCGGGCTTCGCATTGGCGCAGGCCTGCATGCCGATGGTCGAGCTAGCGCCGGGACGGTTTTCGACAATGACCGGCTGGCCCATCGATTCGGCGATCCGCGTGCCGGTGACGCGCGCGAGCGCGTCGACCAAACCCCCCGCTGCGAAGGGAACGATGATGTGAATGGGGCCGCTCGGATAGGTCTGCGCGCCGGCCTGCTGGGCGAGCCATCCCCCGACCGTCGACAACAATAAAAGTGCACCGACGCCTGCGCGAATCCTCGGAATGTTGAACCTCATCGATGTCTCCTTCGATGACAGCACAACTTTGGCAAGCTTTCCAGGAGCGCCTGGTCTGGGTCGTTGCTCCCCGTCACACCTCCAGCACGATCGAGCCGGTCGTCCGACGCGCCTCGAGGTCGGCGTGTGCCTGCGGGGCCTCGCGGAACGGATAGGTGCGGCTGATCTCGATCTTGATCTTGCCGCTCGTGACCATCGCGAACAGGTCGTTGACGTTGGCGTCAAGTTCGGCGCGGGTGACGGTGAAATTCGAGACGCTGGGATGGGTGAGGTAGATCGAGCCGAGCGCACCGAGGCGGCGCGGTGGCATCGGATCGGGATCGCCCGAAGCTTCGCCGAAGGACGCCATGATGCCGCGACGGCGCAGACACTTGAGCGAGCCCTCGAACGTGGTCTTGCCGACGGAGTCGTACACGACCGGCAGGCCTTCGCCAGACGTGATCTCCCGCACGCGCGCAACGAAATCCTCGCGGGTGTAGACGATCGGGTGGTCGCAGCCGTGGGCGCGGGCGACGCTGGCCTTCTCCTCGCTGCTGACCGTCCCAATGACAGTCGCGCCGAGGTGCTTGGCCCATTGGCACATGATGAGGCCGACGCCGCCGGCGGCGGCATGAATAAGGATGGTGTCGCCGGGCTTCACGCGATAGACGTCGTGAAGAAGCACGCGCGCGGTCATGCCGCGGATCATCATCGCGGCGGCGATACGCGCGTGGATTGCGGCCGGCAGCGCGATGAGCCGCGTCGCCGGTACGACGCGCAGTTCGGCGCAGGCGCCTTCCGGCATCCCGGCATAGACGACGCGCTCGCCGACCGCAAAGCCCTCGACCTCGGTTCCGACGGCGTCGATCACCCCCGCGCTTTCGAGCCCGATGCCGGAGGGTAACGATCGCACCGCGTGGACGCCGCGGCGCATCAGCACATCGCGGTAGTTGACGGCGATCGCGGCGTTGCGCATGCGCACCTGGCCGCGGCCGGGCGGGGCGACCTCGACCTCCTCGAGCGCGAGCACCTCGGGCCCGCCGTGGCGATGAAAGCGGAAGGCCTTGCTCATCGCGCAAGCTCCTATTGCGTAAGTTCCTGCGCCAGCCGCTCCATCATGTCGGCGAGATCATTGAGCGCGTTGAAGCGCGGCTGCGCCGCGATGTGCGGTGAGAGGACCACGTTGTCGAAGGCGAGAAGCTCGTCGTCGCTGCGGCCCGGCGCCTCGTAGAGCGGATCGAGCGCGAAGCCGCCGAGCCGCCCGGATCGCAACGTCTCGAGCAGGGCGGCGCGGTCGACGATCTCGGCGCGGGAGATGTTGACGAGGAACGCGCCGGGCTTCAACTGCGCCAGCTCCTTGCGACCGATGAAGCCCACGGTCGCGGGTGTGCCGGGTAATTGCGGTACGACGTAGTCGCTCTCAGCGAGAAGCTGCGACAGTGAGACGTAAGTTACGCCGAGCGCGCGCTCCTCTGCCTCCGGCAGGCGCGTGCGTTGGTGATAGAGAACGCGCATGCCGAAGGCGGCGGCGCGGATCGCGATCTCGCAACCGATTTCGCCCATGCCGATGATGCCGAGTGTCGCCTCGTTGAGCGTGCGCAAGCCGCCGATGCGCGGCCAGTTGGAGTTGGGCGTGTGACGGCGATCGAACGGCTTGTACGGATAGCCGACAGCGGCGAGCTGCTCTACGCTGATGCGGCCGGCGAGGCGATGGAGCTTCTTGGTGAGCGTGAGCATCAAGGTTAGCGCCATCTCGGCACAGGCGATATTGGCGCGGCGACGGATGGTGAGCAGCTTGATGCCACGCGCGGCGCAGGCGACCTCATCGATGTTGCGCGGCCTGGCGCCGAATTTCTGGACGACCCGTAACGCATTGCCGGCGGCAAGCTCGCCTTCGCCGATCGCAAGCGATTCGACGATGAGCGCGGCGGCTCCCGGCAGTGCAGCGGTGAGCTCCTGCGGCGTATCGACGAACCGCACCGTGCTCGGATAGAGCGCGCCGACGTGCTTGCGCACGCGTGCGCAATAGCCGGCGAAGTCGGGCTCGTCGTGGGCGAAGAAATCCGCAAACGCGGCGACGCGCTCTGCCGGCACCGTCGGATCGAGTACGATGCCGACGACACGTAAAAAACGGTCGTCCTCGACCACCAGGACGTTTTCGTTTGACACGCGCACGCTCCGGAAATCAGGCCGCGGGCGGCTCGAGGTCGAGCTCGAGGGCCTGCAACACCCGCGCGTTCATGTTGTAGGTGCCGATCAGCACCGTCAATTCCACGATTCCGCGATCATCGAAGTGGCGCTTGACCTCGGCGAATACCGCATCGGGGACGGTAATGTCGCGGGTCATGGTGTCGGCATAGGCGAGCACGGCGCGCTCGCGCGCGCTGAACAGCTTGGAGGCATGCCAGTCGGCGAGGGCCTCGCACTCCTCGAGCGTGAGACCGTCGGCGAGCGCGAGCGCTGGCACGTGCTGGCGCAGCACGTATTGCGATTTGGTGAGATGACCCATGCGGATGATGACAATCTCGCGCAGCCGCCCGTCGATCGAAGTCTTCCAGCGCACGGTGTTGGAATGGTTGAACCAGCTCTCGGCGAGCGGCGGCGCGTTGAGCAGCATGCGGTAGATGTTGATCAGCCGGCCGCGCCGGCCGGCGCGGTATTTCTCGATCACCTCGGCGAGTTCGGGATGGTCTTGCTGCTGGATCAGCGGCACGCGCGCCATTTGGGTTCCTCTTCGATGTGGTTCGTAGGGTGGGCCATTAGGGCGTTTACGCCCGTCTTCCGATGGCCATGGGCGCGGACGAACACAAAATCGGAGCGCCGTGCCCACGCGGTCAAACGACCGCTCAGCGTGGGTACGGCGCTGCGTGAAGGCAAATGAGAGATCACGACCGTTGACCGTGCCTTTGCCCACCCTACGATGCCTCGCTAACTACTCCATCTTGAAACCGGTGGCCTTCATGATCGGGAGCCAGCGCGCTGTCTCCGCGGCGATGAAGTCGCGGGTCGGCCGCGGGCCGGAATCGAGCACCGGCTCGAAGCCGGAAGCCGCCAGGATGCTTTGAACTTCCGGCTCGGCGACGGCGCGGCGCGTTGCGTCGGCGATCATCTCGATGATCGGCTGCGGCACGCCGGCGGGGGCGAACACGCCATTGAGATTGCCGGCGATCATGCCGGGGAGCCCGGCCTCGATTGCGGTCGGGATGTCGGGCGCGGCCTTGATGCGCGCGGTCGCGTTGATGCTCAGGATGCGGATCTTGCCGGCGCGATGCAGATCGATGAGCGGCCCGCCAACATTCGGCGTCATCATCGGAATCTGCCCGCTGGCGAGATCGATAAGACCTGGCGCCGAGCCTTTGTAGGGAATGTGCACGATCGTCGGCACGCCGATCAGCTCCTTGAACAACTCGCCCGCAAGATTGGTCATGGTGCCGATGCCGGCCGAGCCGTACGACAGCTTGCCGGGATTTGCCCGCGCGTAGGCGATCAACTCGGCGAGCGTGCGTACCGGCACCGATTCATGGACCACGATCGAGGTCGGCGAGTTGCACACGACGTAGATGCCGACGAAATCCTTGAGCGGATCGTAGGGCGGGTGGCTCATGATCGCTGGGATCAACACTTGCGTGCTGGAATTGCCGAACAGAAAGGTGTGGCCGTCGGGCTGCGAGCGGGCGACTTCGGCGGCGCCGGTGACGCCACCGCCGCCGCCGCGATTCTCCGTGACGACAGTACCGAGCACCGGGCGCATCTTCTCCGCCCACAGCCGGCCGACCCGGTCGGTGGCGCCGCCGGGCGAGAACGGCACAATCAGCCTGACCGGGCGGTCCGGATAGGCGACGGCGGCGCGCGATGTCGCGAGCAGCGCGGCGAAGGCCGGAACGGCGCCGAGAAGCGTACGGCGGTTCATCGTAGCGGGCACGCTCACGTCGCGGCCTCGATGGTGACGCGCAATTCCGGCGTCACCTCCGGCATGATCCCGAACCAGGCGCGAAAGGCCGGCCGCGCCTGGTGCAAAAGCATGCCGAGCCCGTTCACCGTCGGATTGCCGCGTTTGCGTGCGGCCACGAGCAGCGGCGTCTCGCGCGGAATGTAGACGATGTCCGAGACGAGGGCCTCGGTTGGCAACGCCTCGAGCGCGAGCTCGAGCGGACGCTCCCCGACCATGCCCTGATTGGTGGTATTGACCAGCATGGCGGCGCCGGCGAGCGCCGTGGCACGATCCTCCCACGGCACCGACTTGAGCGGTCCGCCGAGCTCACGCGCCAGCGCCTGCGCGCGAGCGGGCGTGCGATTGATGAGGCGGATCTCGCGCGCGCCCGCGTCGATCAGTCCCGCGAGCACGGCGCGGGCGCCGCCACCGGCGCCGATCACCACGATCGGTCCAGCACCGGCGCGCCAAGCGGGCTGCGCCTCGCGGATGCTCTCGACATAGCCGAAGGCGTCGAAATTGTAGCCCTCCAGCGAGCCGTCGGAGGCGACCACCACACAATTCATGGCGCCGATCCGGTGCGCCAACGGATCGACGCGATCGACGATCGCGAGCGCGGCCTCCTTGTGCGGGATGGTCAGGTTGCAGCCGGAGAAACCGAGCGCCGGCAGGGCGCGCAGCGCGGCGCGCAGGCCTTCGGCCTTGACGGTGAGCGGCAGGTAGCTGCCGGTCAGGCCGTAACGGCTGAGCCAGAAATTATGCAGCTTGGGCGAGCGGGAATGCATGACCGGCCATCCCATCACGCCGGCCAAGAGGAAACGCTCAGAGTGGGTCATGACGCCTGCGAATCTCGCGGGTCGTCCCGGGCGACCCAACGGGTCCGCCCATGGGCGGCCCGATGGCGGGCTCCGCGAGACCCGGGACCCATAGCCACGGCGCTAGGGATAGCTTCGTGGTTATGGGTCCCCACTTTCGCGGGGACGACGAGTGCATTTGATGCACGATCACCGCACCTATTGCAAATTCGGCACCAGCTTCTTGACGGTCTCGATCAAGGCCGGCGGCGTGTCGTAGAGGTTGGCGACCAGTTGCTCCAGCACCTCCGGAGGGCGGAAGCTCATGTCAAGCTTCATCTTGGCGGCCTCGGCGACAAGGGCAGGGTCCTGCACGGCCGCGGCCAAGGCCTTGCGCATCAACGCGACCCGCTCGGCAGGCACGCCGGGCGGGAACACATAAGGCCGCCCGAACTCGGTGCTGGAGAAGATGAAGCGCATGAGCTTCCGCTGCTGGCCGGTCTTCGCGTAGTCGAAGATCGACGGCACGTCGGGGATTTCGGCGATCGGCGCCTCCTCGGCGCGCAGCAGGAACACGAGCTTGCCGTCACGGATGAGATCCGCGAATTGGCGGTACTGGGCATAGGTCGAACACAGGCCCTGGATCTCGCCGCGCTCCATCGCGAGGATCGCGTCGGTCGTGCCCTTGTAGCCCTGGATGATGCGAAATTTGGTGCCGAGCACGTGGTTGATCACGGTCGGCAGGATGCTGGTCGAGGAGCCGGCGCCGGCGCCCGCCACGATCAACTCCTTCGTGAAGAGGTCGGCCGGCGTCTTGACCGGCGCGGTGTGCCAACGCACACAAACGCGCGCCGGCAGTGAGGTCGCCCCGAGCCAGATGAAACGCCGGGGATCGACTTCGACATTCATTTGCGCCATCAGCGCCTGGCTCGGCACGTTGCGGGAGAACGAGCCGATCACGGTGCCGTCGCGCGGCGCCTGGGCATAGAGATAGTTCGCCGAGACGATGCTCGCCGCCTGCGGCATGTTCTGGACGATGATCGTTGGCTCGCCGGGGATGTGCTTGCTGAGATAGCGGGCGAGGAAGCGGCCGGCGAGATCGTAGTCGTTGCC
>Ga0066903_100007075_pt1 | contig 10104 bp, 11 predicted proteins | sample PanSoiMetaGPlot1_FD_67491 | JGI IMG/M metagenome (GOLD analysis project Ga0066903, IMG submission 67491) | Tropical forest soil microbial communities from Panama analyzed to predict greenhouse gas emissions - Panama Soil - Plot 1 (version 2) | ecosystem: Environmental > Terrestrial > Soil >... | reverse complement strand
CGAATTGCCGGAAATCAGTCAGCCGGCGTGCCGGTCCATTTCGCCAGCGCGCGGCCAGGCCCTCCTTCAGCCGGAATTGCCAACAACTGTAACGGGTGGAGCCCCGGCACGAGGGGGGCTGCCCAACATTGGAGGTAGACCATGTCTAGGCGTCTGAGCTTCGTATCCGGACTGTCGACGCTTGGCCTCTGGGCCGCGACGATGATGCCAGCCAATGCCACGATATTTACCCGCACGTTCAGCTTTCAATACCCCTGTGTCGGAGTTAACCAGACCATCAATGCACCCATACCCATTTCAGGAACTGGCCTTGTAATCGGTGCGTCGCTGAGCCTGTTCGCCAATCCCGGCGGCGTTCAGTTCGTGACGCTCAGTGACGCAAACGGCAACGTGCTCGCGAGCCTTGGTCAGGGGGAGAATCACTCGCAGACCATCTTCTCCGGGTTTGCCAACAGCGTGGGCGGCGGTGCCGCGATATCTGCGACGTTCCAGGAAGTGGCGACCGCCGGCGGCAACGCCATATTCACTGTGACTGGGAATTGCACCGGCAACGCCGGCGTGCCGCCGGTCCAGGGGACCGTGATCCTCTATTTCCTCAACGTCCCTTGAGCGGCGCGTCTACGGAGCGTTCGCAAAGCCCGGTGTGGCGGCGGCTTAGAGCATTTCCCGCCGAAAGCCTGGCCCGGACTTGATCCGGGCTGGGCACCGGTTCGGCGCAGAAAATGCGACCAACGTATGGGATCTGGAGCGCATTCTGGCTCGGTCACATCGGAACATGATTCAATTCCAGTCGAATGCGCTCCAGCCGCTCGGCATGCCGCGGCAGGCAGCGTCGCGTTTTGCGCTGACGGCCTCCCGCCCGTTCGCTATCCTGTCATCGAGGAGCACGCGTGACGTGCCAGTGCCCCGTTTCCGGATCGAGCCGGCAGCAAAGCGCCTCGACGGCAGGGAGGGAGATCATGCTCAATCCAACCGAGGTGCTGGCCGACGCCCTGGGTCGGGAGCTGGCTGGCGCCTATACGCGCGCTTTCAGCGGTCGCGAGCCGCGCTACACCGAGGTCATCGCCGAGGCGGCCCGGCTCATTCTGGAGCGCATCGGGTCGAGCGATGCCCTCTATCATTCTGCCGAGCATACGGCCATGGTCGCGCTCGTCGGTCAGGACATCCTCCGCGGCGAGCGCCTCCGGCGCAACATCACCGCCGAGGATTGGCTGCACTTCACGCTTGCGACGCTCCTGCACGACGTCGGCTACGTGCGGGGCATCTGCCGGGACGACCGTCCCGACGGCTACGTGATCGATATCACGGGGAAGACCGTTTCGCTGCCGCGTGGCGCCTCCGACGCCTACCTCGCGCCCTGGCATGTCGAGCGCTCGAAGATTGCGGTGCGCGAACGCTTCGGCGGCCACCCGTTCATCGACTCGGATCGGATCTGTGGCGCCATCGAGCTGACGCGCTTCCCGGTGCCCGAGGATGACGACTACGCCGAGACCGACACCGAGGCGGGCCTGCTGCGGGCCGCGGACCTCATCGGTCAGCTCGCTGACCCCTTCTACCCGAGAAGGCTGAATGCCCTCTTTCACGAATTCGAGGAGATCGGGTGCAATGCGCGTCTGGGCTACGCCACCCCGGCTGACCTCGCCGACGGATACCCGCGCTTTTTCTGGAACAAGGTCGAGCCCTTCATCGGCGACGCGCTCGGTTATCTGGAGCTCACGGTGGAGGGCCGGCAATGGACCGCCAACCTCTACTGCAATGTGTTCGAGATCGAGCATGGTCGCCGCAGAATGGGGCCTCACAACCACCGGCAGTCGGCGACCTCGGTTGCGGCAGACGCGGCCGCCAAGGTGCGTTCCAAACCTCCGCGGCCCCGTGCTCGCGCGCACCGATGACGAAGCCCGTCCAGGGGCTCGATCAGGCGTGGTGCGGGGTGGGGCCGAACCTCATCACAAACCGTGCGCCGCCGCCGGGCCGATCCTCGACGCGGACATCACCGCCATGCAGGAAGACAATGCGGCGGACCAGCGCCAAGCCAATGCCATTCCCCGACGCCCGCCGACCGTCGGCGCGCCAGAACCGTTCGAAGATGAGCTCCTTCTGTGCGTCCGGTACGCCGGGACCGCGGTCTTCGATGATGATCTTGCGCTCTGCGTTGACGCTGACGGAGATGGTCGAGTGCGGCGGTGACAGCTTGACCGCATTGTCCACGATGTTGCGAATCGCCGCGTCGATAAGGGCCGAATGGCCGGACACGACGACATTCTCCTCCGGCGCGTCGAACTCGATCTGCTTTTCCGCGCCGAATGCGGCATCTGCAAAATCCTCGCAGACCTTCCGGGCTGTTCCGATGATGTCGACTACATCGCGCTGGCGCGCCATCGCTTCTTCCGCCTGAGCGAAACGCAAGAGCTGGTTGACCAGATTGGCAAGGTCGCCGAGTTCCTCTTTGATACGCTCCCGCGCCGCGCTCGGCGGGAGCGCCGACACCTCCAAAAGCAGCACTGCCAGCGGCGTCCTCAGCTGGTGCGCGACGTCGGAAGTGAACTCCTTCTGCAGGGTCAGCGATCGGTCGAGCTTGCAAAGCATGGCGTTGATTGCCGCGACGACGCCGTCCAGCTCCGTTGGCAGCCCCTCGTCGAAGAGCGGCGCGAAAGGTCGGCCGGAGGCAACCGCGTTGCCGAGCTCGCTCGCTTGCCGGGCGACGCGGGTCAGCGGGCGCAGCGAGCGTCGTGTCGCAAAATAGACCGCGAGCATGAGGGCCGGCACGATGAAGAGCGTCGGTACCAATACGTGATCGAGAAGCGCTCGGCCAAGCACGCCGATCCATTGCCGGGCGGGATCGTCCACCATAGCGGCCTGCACCCAGTAGACATGATCTCCGACCTCGGCGCGGCCGGTTATCAGCCAGACGTTGTCGGGTTCCCCGTCCCCCGTGACGTCCCCCGCCGCGATCGAGGTCACGCCACTGACGAGATCCTGCCCAGCGCCGACGCCCGGCGCCCCGGAATGTTCTTCGAGGGACGTCAGCAGCTCGCTGTTCGCTTCGGCGATCATCTTGCGTTGCCACGCCTGCCGATGATCAAAAACGCGGAACCCGTACGACCTTGGATACGCCCTGTAGATCTTCCAGGCCGCAGGATCGTCGCCCCATTTGATCGTGTCGACGATGTGGCGCACCTGCATTTCCAGCGTGAGCCGGCGCAGCTCCTGCTTGTCCAATAGGTAATAAGCAGCGGTCGACGCGGTCAGTGCGAAGGAGACGCCGAGCGCTGCAATGATCATCTCCATTGCCAAGAGGCGCGACAGCGTCAGGCTGCGGCGGCCGATCATGCGGCAGCACTCTCGGTGAGGATATATCCAAGCCCGCGCATGGCCGTGATGGTCACCGCGGCGTCGAGCCCGTCGAGCCGCCGGCGCAGCCGCGATACTGCAGCCTCAATGGCATTGGGTGTCACGTCGTTATCGAAAGAATAGACGGCCTGTTCGAGCTTGCGCCGCGGCACCAGGCTGCCCTGATTGCTCAAGAGCGTGACGAGGACACCGAGCTCGCGGCGCGGCAATGCCGTCACCTGCCCAGTGACCCGCAAGGTGAGCGATGCGGTATCGAGGCTGAGACGGCCGGCCACCAGCACCGCTTGTTTGGCTTCGCACGACCGCCGCAGCAGCGCCCGGATGCGCGCCAGCAGCTCGTCGAGAGAGAATGGCTTCACCAGATAATCGTCAGCGCCGTCGTTCAACGTCTCCACGCGCTGCACCACGTCCGCCCGCGCCGTAGCGACCAGGACGCGCGTGGCGTGGCCGGCTCGCCGGAGCGAGCGAAGGATGTCGCCGCCGTCACCATCCGGTAGCGACAGGTCGAGCAGGATGAGATCGTAGTCGACAACCTCGATGGCGGCGCGCGCCTCGTCGAGGGTTGCGACCGTATCGACGGAGTAAAGGTTATCGGCGAGAAGCTTCGCCATCAGCGCGGCGAGCTTTTCGTTGTCCTCCAGGACGAGCAATCGCATGCGATGTTCCCGACTCGGGAATGGGAGGGAATTGTGGCCCTTCTTTGGTCCCAAGCGGCGCATCGGCTGCGATCACTAACAAGGTCGCAATCCCTGATTGGATCCATTCCTTCCGCGCCGTCAGCGTCACGTCAGCAATCCCGTTCTATGAAACCGCAACCGAGGTGAACCATGAACAGGCTTGCTGTTGCGCTCGTTAGCGCGGTTATCGCGACAACCATGATCGCTGTCCCAAGCGCTCGAGCAGAAAATGGTCGAATCGCTGCCGGGGTAGCCGGGGGCCTTCTTGGTGGAATGCTGTTGGGCGGTGCGCTCGCCCCGCGCCCCTACTACTACGCGCCCGGTCCCGTCTATGTGCAACCCGAACCAGTTTACGTCGATCCGCCGCCCTATCGTTGTTATTGGACGCGAGGGGAACCGTATTGGGACGAGTATCGGGGCATCTGGCGCCGTTCGCGCGTCAGGGTTTGTGACTGAGTTCCGTCGCCGGGGCACAGAGTCGGACCAACAGGCTAGGCCAGGGGCATCGACAGGGGGGGCCGTGCGACGAGCCGCGCTAACGTCCGCTCTCGCTGTGGGAATGTTGTTGGCCCCGGCCGTTGGTATTCCCTGCGCCCAGGAGCTCAGAATCCCTCCTGGTGGAGTGACGATCCTCCCACCCGAACCGCCAAGCCTCGGCGAAGAGCCGATGCCGGAGCTCATCGGACGCGATGAGGCAAAGGATATCGCGACCGATCAAGGACTGGTGGAGATCCGCTCGATCGAGCGGGAAGGCTTCCGATATCAGATCAGGGGCGAGGATCAGTACGGATATCGCGTACGGGTGACCATCGATGCTCGCGACGGCCGCGTGATCGAAGTGATGCGTCGCGACTTTGCTCCTCATCCGGAACCGGTGGTGAGCGAGACGATCGATTTTCGCTTGGAATTGGAGCCCTATGGAGAGTGGGTGCCGCATCGCCGCTGGGGTGAGGTGTGGGTCCCGAGGGACGTGCCCGCTTATTGGCGCCCCTACCGGTTCGGACGGTGGGTCTACACGGAAGAGTGGGGATGGTTTTGGCTGGCCGACGAGGAATGGGGCTGGATCCCATACCATTACGGCCGCTGGATCCTCGATCCGGCTCTCGGATGGGCCTGGGTACCGGGGCGCGAATGGGGCCCTGCATGGGTGCGTTGGCGCCGCGGCGAAGGTCACATCGGATGGTCGCCCCTGCCGCCCGACGAGCTCATCGTCAAATACGATGAAATCCCTGAGACGTGGACCTTTGTTCGCACGCCCGATTTGCTGGCCCACGACCTGGCACGGGCTGTCGTGCCACCCCAGGAGTCCCACGCGTACCTGCGCGGAACCGTGGTGGTGAACGAGACCATCAAGGTGCACGGAAACGGTCCGACCATCGCGGTCAATCCAGGTATCCCGCCATCGTATGTTGCGGCGGCGACCGGACGAGCTCTACAGCCAGCCGAAGTGCGTCCGAAGGTCCTCCCCGGCACGACGGGAGTGATAGGAGCGGTCGCCACCACCAGGGCGTCGGGAGCCGTTGCGCGCGAAGTCGTCAGGCCCAGGGCACAGAGCATCCAACCTGCCAACACGCTAGCCCCGCCAACGCCATTGCCGCCGGGAGAACGCGGTCGCCTTGGCGCGATGCCGCCCACAGCCGCACAGCCCGGCTCGCCTGCAGCGCCGGCCCTGGCTTCCAGGCCGGCCACCGCGGTGGTGCCGGCGGGCACCTTGCCAGGCGGAGCCGCTCCGCCGCCGCAGGACGGGCACCGACCCCCTGCTCCGCCCCCGGCTACCCTTTACGGGCCGGCGCCGGCCGCCCACGCGCCCGCCGTGCAATCGACGGCCCCACCCCAGCCCAAACTTGCCCCGTCCGCACTGGCCCAACCGGCTTTGTCGCCGCCGGCAAGTCGAGGGGCAGCTCCTGCCCAGGCAGGGCCGAAGGCGTGCGTGCTCCCCAATGGACAGCCATGCGCGGAGAGAAAATAGGCGGCTGGTGAGGCGCCCCTTCCGCCCTCATCCTGATGAGGAGCCCGCCAAAGGCGGGCGTCTCGAAGCCTGCCCCCGACTCCGATTGGGGGGAGAGGGCGGCGGCTCAGAATGAGGGTGGGCCGGCGAAGATCAATCATACGCGGCTCGATCTTCGACCTCTCCGCCGGCGACCTCGGGCGGGCGCACGAACACGAATTTGGCCGTCGAGTGGAGCTTGAGGTCAGGACTCGCGGCACCTCCGACCAGCAGCAGGCCAGCACCGCCATTGGCTACCGTCAGGTCGACGAGATCGCCGCGATAGGTGGCGACCGGCTGCATCGCGATGCGGAGAAATTCCCCAACCGGCTGGTTCACATAATGCAGCCGCAGGTACGGCGCGGCCTCGGCCGGACAGAGCTCCAGACCGAGCTGCCTGGCGCGCCCATAAATCTCCCTGACCGGCGTGCTGCCGGCCGGGAAGCCAAGGTCGGTCACGGTGACGAGGACGAGGTCCAGACTGGCTTTGGTCTGGCTGAATGCAAACGCCGGCCGGCCGAGAATTTCATCGGCCGAGTCGCCGATACCCATGCGCGCCGCGTCGAGAGCCTGGCGCACTGCATTGACGCTCTTGTGAGTGCCGACCGTGATCTGTTTCCAGATCGCGATGGGTTTCTTTCCGATTTCCGCAGCGCCGGCAGGAGCTGCTTCGGAAGCGGCGGTCTCGAATGCGCCTGCTTGTTGCGGAGCACATGCACCGCCTGTGAACAGTGCAATTCCCAGGCACAGCGCCGCGAACGCGCGCGCGTCTCGCCGCTCATCGAACCTCACCGCCGGACCCCCGGTTCCTCTCGCTCGGTGTGAGCCAGTTCGCACCTTGAAGTCAGGTCAGGGCGGGCGGTGCGTTCATGTCGTTCCTGATAATGGAGCGCCGAAGCCGACGCTCGTCCGCACAATGCCCCAGCGCCATCATGCCGCATATGCGGGCCGCGGCGATTACCGGATGCAATTCGGGAGAAGCGTAATGCGAAGGAGGGACTTCGTCGCTCTGCTCTTCTCGAATGGCGTATGCAACGCGGTCACGGCTTCCAGATCATGGTCTCGACGTCGAACGGCTTCACCACGCCGAGCGAGGCCGCCAGCTCCACGTTGGCCTTCAGGCCGGGAACGTTGAACTCGGTGACGAACTGCGGGAGCGTCATCTCCGCGACCAGCTCGGGCTTCACGCCGGTGAACTTGGACACCCATTCGTCGCTCTCCTGCTTGGGCGCGGCGTTGAACGCCTCGGTGGCCTTGTCGACCGCGCGCTTGAAGCGCACGGCGACGTCGTGGTTGGCCTTGAGCCAGCTCTCCCGCGCATAGATCGCGGTGATGTCCATGTTCGGGATGTTCTCCTGGTAGGGATACGCGACCTTACCGGCATTTGTGGCTGGAATCGTCAGAGCATGAGGCGGCGTGCATCGACTGGATACCCCCGGTACGCCCGCACCCGTCGAGGAATGTTTCTCCTGCACTTGAACCTGCCGACGCCGTCATGACACCACAAAGGCAACGACAATGTTCGGTGAGAACCGGACCTGGATCGGAAGCGACTTTCTGGTGAATTTCAGCAATTCAGGAAGACAGAAATGATCGAGATCACGCCGCGGTTCGACCAGCCACTGGACCTCCCGAGGGGAAAAGGCGACCAGGGAGCGTCGGAGTTCAATCTCGCACTGGAAGAAAGCGACAGCGGCACGAGCGGCACGAGCGGCACGACCGGCACACTAGCACAGGGGCAGGTAACAGCACCGAAAAGTGAGAAGCGACCTGACCTAGAAAAGATTGCAAATGATCCTGTTGTGTCAGCCGAAATTGACAAAGCCTGGACAGCTTCAAACCCGAACGGTCCGGGAGCAAAAAAGGAGAAAGGATTTTGGGTCAGTAAAGACGATAAAACTGGTGCCTTGTCCGTAACACCGTTTCCTGATAATGGGACAAATGATTCCCTAACTCCTGGATCACCACCGAGCGAACCGGGAAAGAAAGTAGTTGGCTTTTTTCATACTCATCCGAACACGACTGGAGAAGGATACAAACAAGAACCAAGTTCGGCAGATGAAGCCTTTGCCAAGTCGGTGGGCGTTCCTGGACTTATTCGCTCCCATGACGGAATGTACTATTATGGTCCGAAGTAGCATGGTCACGCAGGTTGGCTATGTCCATGGATACGATAGAGCAAAGCCTCATGAGCGCAGCCGAACAGGCCGTCCAAACGCATGGAGAGTAGCATGATCACGCAGGTCGACTATGCAATCACAATGGAGAGGTCCATGGATACAACAGAGCAAAGCCTCATCAGTGAAGCCGAACAGGCCGTCATTTCGAGATTTCCCGACTTCAAAGCGGAGGGAAAAAAACCAATTCTAAAAGACATGGGAGATCATTGGGAATTTACGTATGAGCTTCCAGCCACCATGTTGGGGGGCGCTCCCGTTGTCATTATCGATAAGAAGACAAAGAGTATTAGCCAAATATACAGAACTCAATAGCGCCTTGAGATAAATGACAGCTGTGTGTATCTGGCCCCATACGGGGGCAATCGCCTTGTCCAGTCCGTTGGCCGTGGCGACCGCGGCGGACGGTGCATCGGCAGACTGTCGGCGACGGTCGCGCTGTCACGCCATGCGTTGGTTATGCGCTCGATGTACTCGGCGCGGGCATCTTCGATGGCTTGGCGTTGCGCGTCCGTGACCTGACTATCGTGCATCATGAGTTCGATGCGACGGCGCTCGCCCGGCTGAACGACATCGTCGTCGTTGTCAGCCTTGCCGAGCATCAAGCGCCGGGCGGCGTCCTTGTCCATGCCGCAGGGACTTCTTGACAGGTGCGGCTTACGGAAGCAAAGGGGCACTAGCAACCATATGATTCTATTGCCGCTTTTCGATTTGAAGTTCCTAAAAGAGCTTGCCGCAGTGGTGTAGGAACTTCAAATCGGCGGCACTAGCCGCGTGCCAGGTTGCAACGTCAGGAGCCGACCGGCGCGCCCATCTTCGCCGGTCGGGTCGGCGCGTCAAGCCGACGCTACGGTCCGCTGCGCTTGTCCGGCAACCCTGAGCAGTGGTCTAATACGCCGATCATGCCCGCCATCAACTCGCGCGTCTCTCTCACGCAGCGTCTGCTGCCGATACTTCGATGGCTCCCCGAGTACCAGCGCAGCTGGCTGTTGCCCGATGTGCTGGCCGGGGTTGCGGTCTGGGCCGTCATGGTGCCGGAAAGCATGGCCTACTCCGGCATACTCGGCGTGCCGCCGATCATGGGCCTCTACACCATCGTTCCGCCGCTGGTGGTCTACGCGCTGCTGGGCACCTCTCGCGTGCTGGTGCTGGGCCCGGACACCGCAACGGGCGTGATCTCCGCGGTCACGGTTGGCGCGATCGCCGCGCAGGGCAGCGCCGAGTTCAATACGCTCACGTCTGTCCTCGCGATCCTGGTCGGCGCGTTCTTCCTCCTGTTCGGCGTGCTGCGCATGGGCTGGGTGGCGACATTCATCGCTACACCCGTGATGCGCGGCTTCATCGAGGGCCTCGTGTTGGTCACGATCATCGGACAGGTGCCGCATCTCATCGGGATCGAGCCGGCGTCGGGCAATTTCTTCGTCAAGCTCTGGTCCGTGCTGGAGCATCTGCGAGAAGCACCGTGGCCGGCGCTGGCCACCGGGCTGCTTGGCCTGACCGCCATGCTGACGCTGCGGCACCTCGCCCCTGCCCTGCCGGCGGCATTGATCGTGGCAGCCGTCGCGACGGTTCTCGTCGCCCTGCTGGGAGGCGAAGCCGCCGGGATCAAGGTGGTGGGGCATCTTCCATCCGGGTTGCCCACGCTGAGCCTGCCCGAGATCGACCTCGCGGTCCTGCAACAGCTCGCACCCGGCGCGCTCGCGATCGTGCTGGTGGGCTACGCCGAGGCGCTCGGCGGTGCCAAGGCTGCTGCCATGCAGGGCGGCGGCGACATCGATCCGAACCAGGAGCTGCTGGCCCACGGGCCGGCCAACATCTTGAGCGGCCTGTTTGGCGGGTTCCTGGTCGTCGGCAGCCTTTCCAAGACCTCGGTCGCCATGGTCGCCGGCGCCCGCAGCCAATGCGCCAACCT
>Ga0066903_100007073_pt1 | contig 10105 bp, 14 predicted proteins | sample PanSoiMetaGPlot1_FD_67491 | JGI IMG/M metagenome (GOLD analysis project Ga0066903, IMG submission 67491) | Tropical forest soil microbial communities from Panama analyzed to predict greenhouse gas emissions - Panama Soil - Plot 1 (version 2) | ecosystem: Environmental > Terrestrial > Soil >... | reverse complement strand
GGGCGCGACGCATACTCGGCTTGCCGGACCTCGCCGCGCAGACCTGGGGAGCGGACCTGCGTGACGAAGCCCGGAAAGTCGATGACCGGGTCCTGGCGTGCGAAGACGATTTTCACCGGGATGCCATTGAGCGTCGCATCGTCGCCGTAGAGCTGCAGCAACGTCGCGACGGCAGATTGCGCGGCGATTTCAAAGCTGCTCACGATCACCCGCCCCGTCGCGCGGGCGGCGGCGCAGGCGGCGGTGGCGGCGGCGCGACGTAGGGTGCGGGCGCGGGCGGCGGCGGCTCGGTGTGACAGAGCCCGCAGCCCGCGAGCGCCCAGGCGAGCGCCACGCAGACCAGGACTTTCATCTTACGCTCCACGCCGTCCGACCATCAGGACTTTCGGACGCGTACAGATCGAGAGCGGATAGCACGAGACCTCCAACGGCACGCTGCGTCCGTCTTGCGACGTCGGGAGACGGCGCGCGTAGCGCGGGAGCCCCATGCCCTGCCCGCCCTCGAAATCGGCGGGCGCATAGTATTGCTTGTAGAGCCCCGGCACGCCGATCGGGAAGAACAGGGCTTTGTTCGCGGGCACGAACGCGGTCGAGCCGAGCTGTCCCCGGTACTCCTCCCAATCGATGCCGTTCCAGCTGAACGGAATCTGGCGGACGTGCGACTCGCGGAGGAACCCGCCGATTTGCTGGGTCATGGTCGAGACGCCCATCCAGCGATCGTACGTCGCGCGCACGTACTGGTTGCCGGTGAGATCGTCGAAGAATTCCGGCGAGCAGAAGGCGTGGATGTTCATGACGGGCGTCGCGCCGAGATTGTCCTGAATCTTGCGCACGATCGTGTTGCAGGCGGCGACCAGCGAGGCGACCGACGTCGCGCCCGCAAAGTTGAACGCCACCTCGGTCTCCTGCGTCACGTTGAATTCGTTGAACAGGTTGTAGATCGTGGTGGTGCCGTCGGCGTCGAGAATCGTGCCCTTGAGCGCGCCGAGCTGGAAATACTCGATCGTCATGTCGATCGACGGCAGCATGTCCTGCAGCGTCGCGTTGACGAACGATTCGAGCGCCATCAGCCCGTTCTCCGACCCGAACGCCCGGATGTTCAGGATCTCGTCCACGTTGATGTCGCGGACGAGACAGAGACGGCGCGACTCAAAATTCCGCGCGGTGCGCTTCGCGACCGGTTGCTGCGTCGCGACACCGCCACGCGGGGTCGTCGGGATCAGGTTCAAAATCCCGTCCTTCTCCTCCAGCATGATGCCGCTGGTGGTGATCCCGCGTTCCTCGAACATCCCGAGCGACTGAATCCGACCCGGCACGTAGGGCATGCGATTGATCGAGTCGGTCAGCGTCCGCATGTTGAACGACGCGTGCGTGCTAAATGCATCGAGCGTTGGCATGGTTGATTCCCTCTTTTCTCCCTTCGCCTATCGGAAGATCACCCCGAGGGCGGCCAGATCAACGATGCCCGCCGCCTTGTGTCCTGCGGTCAGAGACGTCACGCGCGCCGAGACGACCTCGACGGCGCGGCAGACCATTTCCGCCAGTTGTTGCGACGACGTCGCATCGGTCTCGGCCCACAAGATGCCGCGTGCTTGCTGCGTGCCGTCCGCGAGCGAGTCGTCGTAATTCGTGTACAGCGTCGGCGGCACGGTGATGTCGAAGCCGTCCCCGACGATGAAATCGGTGGTCCCGTCGGCGAGCGTGAAGGCGAGAAACCCGTTGTTGAAGGCGACGCCGACCGTGCCCGTGCTGCGCAGTTCGCCCTGCGGGTTCCGCAGCTCGAACGTCCCGGCGTTCAGCGCCGCGACCGTGATGCGGACCGTGTAGAGCCCTGGCGCCGTGTTCGGCGTCGTCGTGATCGCGCCCATCGTACCGTTGCCGGTGTTCGCGCCGCTCGCCTTCACCGCCGACGTCGAGGTGACCGTGAGCGCCCCGAGCATGCGCCCGGCGGGCAGGACACCCGCGCCGCTCTTGATCTGGATGTTCTCGCGCGAGTACGTCCCGCCGTCGTCTTCGGAGTAGAGAAATTCGCCAGCGGCGGCGGCTTCGGTCTGCGATGCCATCAGCGCGAGATGATCGGCGGCGAGAGCGCGGCGAGACCGGTGACGCTCGCGGCCTTGTCGCCCGCGACCTGGGTCGTCACACGACTGTTCACCACCTCGCACGACCGCGCCATCATGACGGCGGGCTGATCCGCCGACGTCGCGTCCACCTCGGCGTAGAGAATGCCCCGCACCGTCGAGACGCCCGCAGGCGTGTTGTCGCTCCGGTAGTGGCTATATTTGCTCGATGCCGTCACCAAGCCGAGCACGCGGCCCGCCGGAACGACGCCCGAGCCCGAGGCGATGATGACGTTCTCCCGCGAATACGTCCCTTCGTCTTCCGAGTAGATGAATTCGCCTGGTGCCGGGACTTCCAGTTGCGATGCCATGCTCGCCTCCCTGCCGTCAGATCATGCGGCGATTCAGCCGCGCTTCCTTCACCGCCTCACGCCGCCGCTCGTAGATCTCGTCGATCGAGAGGAACGTGCGCCCGCTGCCGTAACTGCCGCCGCCGGGACGCTGCGCGTGAATCTCGAAGCCCGCCGCCGCCGTCTGCGAGAGCAGATCGTTGCGGACCTGCTCGATCGTCATGTTCGATTCCATATAGGACTCGGCGAGATCGGCTTTGCCCGCGAACGCACACCAATGCATGATCTCGGCGGCGCGCTTGCGTTCCGTGACGGCGGCTTCCTCGCGCGCTTGCCGTCGCGCGGTTTCGATGTTCACGACGTTCGTCGCCCCGTGCCACGGCGTGTCGCCAGGCGCGGGCACGGCGGGCGTGCCGGGCTTCGAGCCGGGGAGCACCGCGCCGAGCGGCGGGTTCTCTGCGGTCATGCCGGGAATCTCGGGGAGCTTGGTGTCGATGCTCATGGCGGGTGTCCTTTCGTCTCGCACCACGCCGAGCGTGGCGACATGGGAGGGAACGAAGACGCTCGCCTGCGCGCGGCGCGGCGGCGTCGATTGCAACGACATCTTGAGCGCGAGGAACGTGCCCTCGACCGTATTCACGTCGTCCGCGAGTCCGGCGGCGACCGCGCCCGGTCCCTCGAACGTGCCGCCCTGATAGCTCGCGAGCAGATCGGTCGAGAGCCCGCGATACTCGGCGACCGCGTTCATGAACAGATCAGCGATCCGGTTGACCTCGGTCTGCAATTCCGCGCGCGCGTCCTCGGAGAGCGGCTGGAACGGCGAGAACATCGCCTTACGGTCGCCCGACTTGATAACCGTGATCTTGACGCCGAGCTGATTCAGCATGTCCGAGACGTCTTGATGCACGATGAGCGCGCCGATCGACCCGACCGAGCCGGTGCGGGGCAGCGCGATCGGCCCGATTGCGCTCGCGAGCCAGTAGGCGCCCGAAAAGATGCCCTCGTCGGCGACCGCGAGCATCGGCTTCCGCCCGCGTGCGCCGTAGAGCGCGTCCGCGACGTCGGCGATCCCGGCGACCTGTCCGCCCGGCGAATCGACCACGAGCAGCACGCCTTCCACGCCCGGATCCTCGATCGCCGCTCCGATCGTCGCGCGCACGGAATTGGCTGAGACCGCGCCGAAGGCGTCGAACATATCCGCGCGATGCAGAATCGGGCCGACCAGCGGCACGACCGCGATGCCGTCGATCACCGCCGTGCCCGCGAGCCGCTGCCCGCGCAGTTGCGGCACGCGCGGCGGCAGCGCCTCCGTCCGTCCCTGCAAGACGGCCAGCATGTACCCGAGATATTTCGGCGCCATCGCGAGCGGCGACTGCGTGAGCAATTCGAGCGCGTCAGGCATCGTCGTCCTCGGGCGGAATCGGCGGCGGGATCGCGTCCTCCTGCTCGATCGCGAGCAGCGGGCAGCCGCACGTCACGCACTCGCCATGCGGGTGATAACAGGTGCAGGTCACGCCGTCGCGCGGCAACGTCATTTCCAACACGAGTGCGCCAAAGAGCAGCCCGATCATGCGCCACCACCCGCCGAGCGCGGTGCGGGTGTCTTCCCGAAATCCTTCCCACCACCCGCGTCGGGCGCGGCTTGCGGCTCGGGGACGTCGGTCGAGAATTGCAGCGAGAGTTTCTTCGCACTCGCGTTCTCGGCCGCGCGTTCGCGTTCGATCCGCATGGGATCGTTCCCGCGTCGCATGTTGACGCCGCGCCGTGTCTCGAAGCCCGCCGCGACCTCGCGTTCCGCCGCGCCGACCTCTTTCAACGGATCGACCCATTCCCAGCCCTGCGTGATCCACTCGACGCGACTCGCTTGAATCTCGTTCGTGTCAAAGCCCGGCACGCTGATCTTGCCCGCGAGAATTGCGCGTCGCAGGAATTGCACCCAGATCGGGATCAGAAAATCGGGGCAGAAGGTCGTATACTGCCAGACCTGACAGGCGCGGCGGAATTCGAGCGCCCCGGCGCGGATCGAGGAGTAATTCACGCCCGAGAGATCGTTCGAGGTCTGTTCATACGTGCAGCCCGTGCCGCACGCGATGAGCAGATGCATCGCGCGCACGAAGGATTGATAATTCGAGCCGACGTCGGGTGTCGCGGGGAAGGAAATATCCTCGCCGTCCGCGAGATAGGACAGGGTTCCCGGCTCCAGAATCGGCTCCGGGTACTGCGGCGTCTCGCCGAGCATGCCCGGCGGCGTCGCGCCCTCGGGCCGCTTGATGAATCCCGCGAACAACGCGGCGATCGCCTGCCGTTCGAGCGTCGCATCGTGAAACGATTCGAGCCGGTCGGCATGGAGCAGCGTCCGCGAGAGGCGCGGCACGCCGCGAATCATCTCGGGCGACTCGGGATCGAACAAGTGAATCACCTGATCGGCGGGCACCGGGACCAGCGTGTTCTGATTCGCGATCGACGGCAGCGAGCCGTAGTCGCCGGGATGATCGGGATACATCCAGTACGCCGTGCGCCGCTGGATCTGATCGAATTCGATCCCGGCGCGCACGTAATGGCCGTTCTCGAGCGGCTGCGTGTACCAGACCGGGCAGTGTTCCGCCTCGATCAGTTGTAGCTCCAACGGGACGACGAGCCGCCGCCCGAGCGCGTCCGTGTCGTCGGGGCGGCGATTGCGCACGCGGACGAACACCTCGCCCGCGATCATGGCTTCCCGGCACGCGCGCTTCTGGAGCGCATCGAGCTTGATTTGTTGCGACCAGTCCGTCCAGAGCGTGGCGATCTGCTCGCGCGTCGCGTCGTTGTCGTGCAGCGATTTCGGCGTGACACCCCACCCGACGAGATTCGCGACGAGCTTCTCCATCGCGCCCCAGACGATCGCGTTGTTGCGATAGAGCGAACGCGAGCGCGCGCGCAGGACCTCCAGATTCGGGAGCAACGCGGCGTTCGGCCCGAGCTGAATCTGCGCCGGGAATCCCGCGAACCGCCGCCCCTGCCCCGCCGCCCGATACGACGGCTCCATCGCGACGAGAATCGGGCGTCCATCGGGCGCGAGCACGCTCGATTCCCGCAGGGCCGCCATTCAGGTGATCCCGTGCGTCATGCCGACGCGCACGAGCGGCGACGGGACCTGGCCCGCCGCGAGCGCCGCTGCGGTCGCGATGTCGTCGGTCATGAGCCGACGAAGCGTCTGGTACTCGTCGAGATTCCGGTACGTCACCGTGCGACCGTCCGCCGTCCGCACGGTGAGCGCCCCGGTCTTGTATGCCGCGTCGAGCTGATCGACGTCTGCCTGCGTGAACGCCACCACCACCGCCTGCACGCGCCCGTAGAGCATTCGCGCCCAGGAATCAAGTGGATATCCCGGCGAGATCGCAAACTTATCGGCTGGCTGGACGGTGCCGCGCCTCGTAGCGCGCGATTCCCTCGCGCAGGAACCGCTTCGCGACGTCGGCGCGCGTGACGTGGCGATCCCGCGTCCGCGCGCGCAGATCGGCGACGACGCGATCGAGATCGGCCCGGAGCTCCGCGCCGCGAATCAGGAACCCTGCATCCCGCGCCCGCATGGTTCATCGATAGCGCGACATGAACCGGCTGCGAATGACCGGACGCGGCGGGCGGGGCGGCGGCGGGTCGGGCTTCTCGGGCGGCAGGACCGACGCCGTGACGCCGCGCTCGGGCAACGGCAGCGTCGGGACCGGAACGGCAGCGGGCGGGGCGAGCAAGCCGGGCGGCAGCGTCTCCTCGATGCGTCGCCAGTCGCGATCGGTGAGGCGATCGAGCCCGCAGGCGATCGAGGCGGCGCGGGCCAGGATCACGCAGTCGAGCGCCTCGTTGCGCACCCGCGTCTTCACCCATTCCTCCTTGTCGTACCCCTGCCGGGTGCGATTGCGAACCAGCCGTTCCGCCGTAAGTTGGCGGAACCATTCGTCCTCTAGCGCGGGGAAATGCATGTAGCCATACGGGTCCTCGATCCCGCGCCGCTGTTCATCCTCGGTCGCGGCCCGCATGCGGAGCCAGAGATACAGCTCGCGTTTCAACCCCGACACGCCGACGCCGACGACCTTGAGCCCGCGTTTCTTTTCTTCCGCCGAGACTTTTTGCGCCGGGAGCAGCGGCGTGCCCCAGCGATCGAACCCCTTGCAGACGAGCACCGTGCGCGGGTGCTTGATCGAGATCGCCGTGCCGCCATAGAGCGGCATGAGCTGGCGTCTGGCCCACGCGTAGATGTCCTGCGTGTACGTCCCCGAGTCGACCGCGATGCACCACACCGGGATCGACCCGCCGCCCGCGCAGGGCCACTCGCGCGCCACGAGATCGTCGAGCAGCTTCGAGCGTTCCGCGAGCGCGAGCCCGCACGGCAGGATCAGGTGATCGATCACCCAGGAGCGTTTTTGCCGTCCCCAGCCGATCACGGTCGCCTCGATGCGATCGTCCTGAAAGTCCACCCCGCAGGTCACGAAGCGGACGCCCGCCGGGGCGGTGCCTCGGGAGTAGGACTCTCGTCGCGCCGCCAGATGCGACCAGTCGGGCGCCTCGGATGGTTCTTCGTAGGGCAGCCCGAGGACGGTATTCACGAAGACCTGTTCCTTCGAGATATCCTGCCGCGCGCGTTCGTACATCGCCGCCGCCTCTCCCCAGGAGAACCACCCGACGGGCGAGTACAGCGCGTTGATGAAGAACCCGATCGACGTCGCGCCGCGATCCCACCGCGCAACCCAGCTTCCCCATGTCAGCATCGCCGTCTTGTGATGCTCGGCGATGCGTTGCTGACACGCCACGCACTCGTACTGCACGCCGGGGATCGACCGCAGTCGCCCCTGCTTGTCTTCGGCGTACTCGAAGCCCTCGGGCACGGTCCAGCGCATCTGTTCCCAGACGAGCGCCTGCGCGTGCCCGCAGAAGGGACACGGGACGTGGTAGTCGAACGCGCGCTCGCAGCCGTTGAAGGCATCGCAGACGTGCGACGCGAGCTTCCGCAGCGGCGTGCTCACGACGAAAATCTTCCGCCGTCGCCCAAACGTCCGCGCGGCGCGTTCGGCGAGATCGAGCGGGTTGCCTTCCGCGCCGACGATCTGCGGGTAGGCGTCGACCTCGTCGAGGAACAGATAGCGCGCGGGCATCGAGCGCAGCCCGACGGCGCTGTTCGCGCCCGTGAGCACCAACACGCCACCCGGAAAGTCTTTCATGAGCATCGTGTTGGAGGCGTCGCGCGACGCGGGCGGGCGCACCTTGTGCGCGAGCGCGGGTGTGGCCTCGATCAGCGGCGCGATACGCTGCTTGCTCGCGCGCTTCGCGAGCTGGTCGGTCGGCGTGACCGCGAGGATCGGCCCCGGCGCGCGATCGATGATGTACCCGAGCCAGTTGTTGCCCGCCTCGGTCATGCCGACTTGGCTGCCCTTCTGCACGACGACGAGCTGGGTCGGATCGCGCGACGAGAGCGCGTCCATGATGGCGCGCAGATACGGCGTGCGCGTCGTACGCCAGGGGCCGGGCTCCGAGGCCGCCTTGCCCGCGAGCACGCGATACGAATCCGCCCACTCGGAGACGGAGAGCACGGGCGGCGGGCGCAGCATCGCGCGCCACGTCTCGGCGCACGCGCGCTCCGCCACGGGAAGCAGGACGTCCACCGCGTTCATGCGCCGTCCTTCGAGATTTCCGCGAGGAAGGCGCGGACGTGCGTCTCGAGCGCGCGATACACCCGATCGACGTCGCTGATCGCGAGATCGGCGGCGACGAGCGCCGCGACGCGTTCGGGCCAACGCTCCCACGCGCCGCGTAGCTCGATCGTCCGCGTCGCGACCCAGCGGCGCGCGTGTTCGACCAGATCGCCGCGCGCGCGCGCGAGATCCAGCTCCGCGCGTTCCGCGAGCGCGGTCTCCCGCCGCATGCGGGTCTCGACGCGTTCGCCCGACTCGCCGCGCAGGTAACGGATATATCCCTGCACGCAGCGGACGACGTCATAGAGCCCGCGCGTCGGGCGCGGGAGAATGCCGCGCGAGACGAGGAGCTGGAGCTGCCGGGGCGTGACGCCCAGCAAGGCGGCTACCTCCCCAACCGGGTAGCCGGTGCGTCCCGTGGGCGGGGCAGGGGCGGGGCGAGTCACGGCCATGAGAGTCGCGTTGCACGGGTCTGCGGGTCGCGTCGAGGGACGCACGACGCACGGGGCACGCGTCTGGGCGCGCGGGAGACGTCTCGACGCGTCTGGGGACTCCGCAGATGCGGAGTCCGAGCCTCGGAACTACGCGATTTCATAGGGGATTTTTTTTCCGTCCCACGATGGGAAATCTCTTGACCCGAAGCGCTTGGGGTGCGAGAGTGTCTGCACCATGACGAACAACACGAACACGAAGCCCGCCCGGACCCTGATCGCGGAATTCATCGACGGCGTGAAGGTCTACGTTGACCGCCACGACGTCCCGCAGTGCACGGAACACGGCATCGACGCCGACTGCGCGCACATCCGCGATCTCGACGGCGGCAACTGCAACTGACGCCCACCCACGGAGGGAACCATGATGGCACGTCACATCCGCAATGGACGCCTGCTCGACTACGCAGTCGCCGCGAATCGCGAGACGGATCGTCTCCTGCGCGCGAAGCTGATCTGCGCATCGTGCGGGCTGCGGTTCGTCGCGAACCACCCCAAGCGCACGCCCGACGCCGTCAAGACTGACGTCTGCCGCGAGTGCGCGAAGGCGATCGACTGACATGATCCGACGACTCGCAATCGTGCTCACGTTCCTGATGGCACTCGTTGCCGGGCAGGAACCCCACCCGCGCGCGGCGCAGATCATCGTGCGCCCGCCCGTAACCCGCCCCGAGTGATCGGGGCCAAGGAGAGACCCATGGCAAAGACGACGCAGAAGGCAACCACCCCGAAGGCCCCGGCCCTGACGCCCGCGCGCGGTCTCGTGTCCGTGTTCCCGGGCTTCGCCGCCCTGCAGGGGCGCACCACGAACAGCCTGTTCCCGGGCTTCATCGATCTGGCGATCTGGCACGAGAAGGTTGCCGCCGCGACCGCCAAGTCCAACGCCCGCGCCCTGCGCAAGGAGGCGAGCGCGTTGCGGAAGGCGGAGCGCGTCGCGCGCCGCGAGGCAGGCAAGACCCACAAGACCCCGGCGAACGCCGTGTTCGATTTCGGGATCGTGCGCGTGAAGGCGGCGCGCAAGACGCCCAACGCGTACCGCGTGACGTTCGTCCTGAACGCTGCGTGAGTCGTCCAGCCCGAGTGCACTCGCGAGAGTGCACTCCCACGGCACGACTTGCCGAAGGAGGGAACCACCCCATGACGATCGGATACTCGAACCCCTACGAGACGCCCGCCGTCGTCGATTTCTACCGCGACGCGTATGCGTGGCCCGTGAACCCGCGCGCCCCGCGTCGCGAGACGCACGACGAGACGCCCGTCCCCGACGCGACGCCCGACGTGCAGCGCATCGAGAGGTGATGCCATGTCGCCGCGCATCGAGCGTTGGATCATGACCGCCGCCCTCTGCACGCCGTTCCTGGGCGTCGCGGAGGCGATCCTGATGTGGGTGCGCTCATGACGTTCCGCGAGGCATGCGAGTCGCCGCTATTCTCCCACGCGCGCTCGAAGCCGTGGTGTCGCGCGTGGATCATCTACGTCTACCACCGCGCGCCCGAGTCGCCCACGGGAGTCCTGCTCGCCGCGAGCGCCGAAGACACGCC
>Ga0066903_100007071_pt1 | contig 10106 bp, 8 predicted proteins | sample PanSoiMetaGPlot1_FD_67491 | JGI IMG/M metagenome (GOLD analysis project Ga0066903, IMG submission 67491) | Tropical forest soil microbial communities from Panama analyzed to predict greenhouse gas emissions - Panama Soil - Plot 1 (version 2) | ecosystem: Environmental > Terrestrial > Soil >... | reverse complement strand
GCTCGTGCCGCCCGGCGACAGCGTTGCGCTTGGCGCTGCGCTGGCTCTGCTGTTCAGCGACGATGCGTTGTGCGCGCGGATCGGACGCGAGGGGCAAGCATCTGTTCTGCCGCGGTTCGGCGTCGAGAAGTACGTGGAGTCGATCGTGGCGCTCTACGATCGGCTGCTTTCGACGCGCTCCGCGGCAACCGTCAGCCGTCAACCTTCGGCCGTCGCATGAAGCTCGGCATCGTCTATCACATGCCGTTCTGGCAGGGCCCGGACGGCAGGCTGCGCGAAATCGAGGGCTCGTTCGCGCGCTATGTCGATTCATTGGCGCCGTACTTCGACCAGGTCATCCTGTGCGTACCGGTGCTGACTGAAGGGCGCGGTGAAGGGACGCCGATTCGTTCGCCGAACGTCCGGCTGGCGCCGCTGCCGCACTTCGATGGTCCGGTGCAGTTCTATCCCCGGCTGCCTGTGATACTGCCGGCGCTGGCCTCGTTCGTGCGAAACATCGATCTCCTGCATTGCCGGCTGCCGACGCCGGCGGCGATCTTCGCGTTCGCGTTCGCCAGGCTGCTGCGCCGCCCGGCGTTCGTGCTGATCGTCGGCGATCTGCGCGCGATGCTGCCGGCGATGCCGTATCGACGAATCAAGAAGCTGCTGTGGCGGCTGTACACCGAGTTCGAGGAGCGCGGCGTGCAGCACATGGCGAGGCGTTCGCTCGCCTTCGCCAATGGCGCCGCGCTCGCGGCCAAACACGCACGACCGGATCATCCGGTCGTCCAGACGCAGACGACGACGATCAGCACCGACGAGATCGCCGCTCGCGAAGACACGTGCATCGGCCAACCGATCCGGCTGCTGACGGTGAGCCGCATCGATCCACGAAAGGGGCTCCGTGTGCTACCCGACGTCGTCCGCCGAGTGGTGGCGAACGGCGTCGACGCGACGCTCGACGTCGTCGGTCCTGCCGTCGGCGCGCCAGGCGAGGACGAACGACGCGCGATTGAATCGGCAGCCTGCACGATGAATGTTCGGGACCGGATCGCGCTTCGTGGCGCCATCCCGCTCGATCGCCTGATGGCCATCTATCGCGAACACGACGTGTTCGTGCTGCCGACGCTGCCGGGCGAAGGCATTCCGCGCGTGCTGCTCGAAGCGATGGCGTCGGGGATGCCGGTGGTCACGACCCGGGTCGCCGGCATTCCCAGCCTGATCACCGACGGCCGGAACGGGCTGCTCGTGGATTCCGCCGACGCGGCGACGGTCGCCGATGCGATTGCGCGCCTCGTCAGCGACGGGCCGCTGCGCCGCCGGCTGATCGCATCGGGTTACGAAACGGCCCGAACGTTCACCCTCGAAGCGCAGGCGGCGCGGATGATGCAAGGCGTGGCGGCGCAGCTCGGGGTCGTGCTCCGGCAGCCCGTGGTGTCGTCAGCGTGACGCCGAAGATCTGCTTCGTCCTGCCATCGCTGAACGGCGGAGGCGCCGAACGGGCGGCGATCAATATCCTGAATGCCCTCGATCCTGCGGCATGGGATCGGTCGATGTATCTGTTCCGCCGCGAGGGTCCGTATCTGAATGCGCTGGATCCGTCGATCGCTTTGACCTGCGGCGACAACGATTCGCGGTCGGGCCGCTGGCGGGCCCTGCGGCGGTTCCTGCGCCGCACACGTCCGCAACTGGTGGTGTCGTTCCTCAGCTACTTCACGGTGCTGTCGGCGACGCGCGCGTCCGGGATCGGGGCGCGCGTGGTCTTCAACCTGCAGACGCCGATGTCGGCGTTCCTCCGGGACGCCGATTACCACTGGCGGCGGAGATGGGATCGGCAAGCGTTCGCGCTGGTGACGCGGGTCGGCTATCGACTGGCCGACACCATCGTGACGACCTCGGCCGGGGTCGCCGACGATCTCGTCGCCAGGTTCGGTATTGCGCGCGAGCGCATCAGCGTGCTGCACAACCCGGTCGATCTCGAATCGATCGGCGCGGCAACCGGCGAGCCGCTCGACCGCGCGCATGACTGGCTGTGGTCGCACCCGGCCATCGTCGCCGCCGGCCGGCTTGCCGACGCGAAGAATTATCCGCTCCTGCTCGACGCCTTCGCGCTCGTGCGCGCGCGTCTCGGCGCCAAGCTGTTCGTGCTCGGCGAAGGGGAGCGCGAGACGGCGCTGCGCGAGCAGGTGGATCGACTCGGGCTGAATGGGTCGGTCGTTTTCTGCGGATTCCAGCGCAATCCATGGAAGTACTTCGCGCGCGCCGACGTCTTCGCGCTGAGCTCGCGCTACGAAGGGTTCGGCAACGTCCTGATCGAGGCGATGGCGTGCGGCGCCCCGGTGGTCGCGACGAGCTCGCCGGGAACGCGCGAGATCGTCACCGACCACGTCGATGGCCTGCTGGTCGACCGGCACGAACCGACGGCGGTCGCCGCCGCGCTCGAGCGCGTGCTCTGCGACGAGCCGTTGCGCCGCCGGCTGGCGCAAGGCGCGCAGGCCGCGGCGCGGCGTTTCGCCCTGCCGGCGATCGCTGCCGGCTATGATCGTGTGCTTCGACGGACACTTGCGTGATGACATCACTCGCGCCATCGCGGACCGAGGACACCTGGCCGACGGTCGTCATCTGCGGCGTGCTGGTCGGCGTCGCCTACGTGCTCTCACCGCTGACTGCGCTCTTCGCCGTGGCGATGGTCTTTCTGATTCGGCGCGCCGCCGCCGGGATCGAGGGCGACGAGCGCAGGTGGTTGTTGATCGTCCTGGTCGGGGCGGTGGCGCTGCGCCTGGCGGCGGTCGCCGGCCTGTTTGCGGTCACCAATCACGCACGCGTGCCGTTCGGCAGCTTTTTCGGCGACGAGGAATATTTCATCAAACGCGCGATCTGGCTGCGCAACGTCGGCTCCGGTGTCCCGATTCACGTCGCCGATCTGATCTACGCGTTCGACCAGTACAGCGAGACCAGCTATTTGTACGTCCTCGCGTTTCTGCAGGCGCTGGTCGGGTCGGCGCCCTACGGCGCGCATTTGCTGGGCGTTGCCTTCTATATGTCCGGCGCGGCCCTGTTATACCGTCTGACCCGCGACACGCTCGGACGGATGCCGGCGTTCATCGGCCTTGTGCTGCTCCTATTTCTGCCGACACTGTTTGCGTGGTCGATCTCGGCCCTCAAGGACCCGCTGTTTTTCCTGCTCTCGGCCTGGAGTCTTTTGGCGTCGGTCAGGCTGGTGCGGGGGCCGACCTGGCGGGACCGTGCCGTTGCCGCCCTTACCATCGCGGCGATTGCCGCGGCCATCGCCACAATCCGGCAAGGCGGCGGTGTCTTGATCGGCGCGAGCATCGCGGTCGGCCTGACGCTCGCCGTGCTCCTCGCGCGTCCACGGCTGCTGCTCGTCAGTCTCATGGCGACGCCAGTCGCTGTGGGCTTTGCGCTCAGTCGTCCCGATCTGCAGCTGAAGGTGTATCAAGGTGTCCAGGCCGCCGCCGGTCAGCATTGGGGTCATGTCTGGACCGCGGGCTGGGTCTACCACTCGCTCGACGATCGCTTCTACGCCACGACTATCGACGGCGTGACGAGACCCGACCGCAAATTCATCCGGGATATGGAGTTCCGTGAAGCCGGCAGATTCGTCGTGCGCTCGCTCGAGCGCTACATTACGGTGCCGCTGCCGTGGGAGGCGCGCTCGCCAGCCACGCTGGCCTACCTTCCCGAGCAGCTGGTCTGGTACTTGCTCGTCCTGTTCGCCCTGCTGGGCGTCCTCTGGAGTTTTCGGCGCGACGCGCTGATCACGTCGCTGCTGTGCGGCTATGCAATCGTCGCCGCCGTGACCGTCGCCGTCATCAGCGGCAACGTTGGAACGGTGGTCCGCCATCGCGGACTTGCGCTGCCCTACATCGTGTGGCTGAGCGCCGTCGGCGGCTGCGAGCTCTTGTCGCGTCTCCGGCGCCGTGAACCCGTGCCGGCACAGCCTGGCAGCGCATCCGAAGAGATATTCCCGTTAGAGCCCATATGGCGATAGTCGACGAACGCGGGCGCATCGCCGGCCGCGTCAACCTGATCGATTTGTTCGTGGCGCTTCTGATTGTCGTCGTGATTCCAGTCGCCTACGGCGCGTACCTGCTGTTCAGGACGCCGACGCCGATCCTGTCATCGGTCTCACCGAGTACGTTGTATCAAGGACCGAATCTTCGGATCGGCATCACCGGAAAGAATCTGCGGCCGTTCATGCGGGTGTCGTTCGACGCCATCCAGGGCCGCACGTTTCTCATCGGCAGCACGACGACTGCCGACGTCGATCTCCCGGATCTGCCGCCGGGCAGCTACGACGTCGCGTTGTACGACTACGCGCAGGAGGTCGGTCGGCTGCCGAAGGCGCTGACGATTCTTCCGCTGGCGCCGCAACCGACGGTGGAACTGGAGGTGGGGGGCGCGTTCATCGGCGTCAACGCGTCGACGCCGATTCGCGCGGGGCAGAAGTTCCCATCAATCGGCGACGCGCTGGCCGAAGTCGTCGCCGTCGGTTCGGCGGTTCCGGCCGACATGCGCATACGGGCGGGCGACGTGCTCCTCGGCGTGCCGTTGACGGGTCAGGTGCAGCGCCAGGCGACCCTGCGCGTGAAGTGTTACGTGGCCCCGAACGGCGACGGGTCGCTGCGCTGCATGTTCCCGGGGACACCCGCGCAGGCCATGGTGGCCCGCGACTCGACCCTGAGCCTGCCGGGGCCGGAGGGTTGGATCAACTTCCAGATCTCGGACGTGCATGTGACGGCTGTTCCGCCGGTGGCCCGAGCGCGGGTGGCGTTCGCGGTCACGCCGGAAATTCTCGCGCGGATCAAGGTCGGGCAGAGCGACACGAGCCCGCGCGCCAACGCCCGCGGCTACAACGCTCGAATCGCGTCGGTGGATAGCGTGCGAACCGTCGCGGCGCAACAGATCTTGACAGCGAATCTCGAGGTGCCGGTCGAACCGACGGTCGGCGGGTGGAACTACAAGCAGGAGCCGTTCAAGATCGGCGCGCCGTTCTCGTTCGAGACCGCCGAGTACGTCGTCCACGGCCAGATCGTCGACATGACCCTGCCGGCGTCTGCCGCGCCAACAGGCAGCCGCGGTTCCCGCTGATATGTGGCGGCCCCTCATGAGAGCGTGGCGCGTCGCGGAATCGGTGGCGATGCGGTTGTCGTCGCCGCCGACCGACGTCGCCGCTGCCGACGGTGACGTGCACGCGGTCATCGCCTCGAGCCGACTGTTTCATGCTGCAGACACGACGAGATCGGTTGTCGAGTGCGCGTGGGCCAGCTCCGGGGTGCGCCGGCTGACTGACATCGTCGCGGCGGGACTTCCCGACCGCGGCCCTGGCGATCGTCTTCGCCGGTCCGGCGCGTGCCTGACGATCGCGGCGATCACCGCGTTCCTGCTCCAATTCCTCGGGTCGGGCGAGGACGCGCCGTTCCGATGGATTCTGCCGCTCGCCTTCGCCGTCATCGGCGCGACAATGGCCGTGGCCGCCGAGCCGATTGCCCGGGCGTGGAAAGACAAGCATCGGTGAGCGCCGAGCCAATCCGTCTGCTGGCACTCTCGCCAATTCCCGAGCAAGGCGCGGGCTGCCGCTTCCGGATCGCGCAGTTCATCCCGTATCTCGAAGCGAACGGCTTCGAGGTGACGCTGAGCTCGCTGTTCACGCCCGATTTTTTCAGGTTCGTGTACAAGCCCGGTCATCGCCTGCGCAAGGCGGTCACGTTCGCCGGGCTTTCGATGCGGCGCCTGGGCTCACTCAAATCGGTCTCGCGGTTCGACTTGATTTTCATCTACCGGGAGATGTTTCCGATCGGCCCGGCGCTGGTCGAGCGGCTCCTGGCCATGCGCGGCGGTCCGCCGATCGTGTTCGACTTCGACGACGCGATTTTCCTGCCGAGCGTCAGCGACGCGAACCGGTTCATCGCTGCGCTCAAGCAGCCGAGCAAGATCCGGTCGATCATCCGCTGCGCCGATCATGTCGTCGCCGGCAACGAGTTTCTCGCGGACTACGCGCGCCGCTTCAACCCAGCGGTGACGATGATTCCGACCTGCGTCGACACCAACGTCTTCGTGCCGTCCGCACGCCGGCCGGGCAACGGGTCCAGCCCGTCGGACCCGGTGATCGGCTGGATCGGCAGTCCCACGACCGGCGGCTATATCCGCAGCTTGTCGACGGTGCTCCAGCGCGTCCGCGAACGGCACCGGTTCGTGCTCCGGGTCAGCGGTGCCGGCGATCGGTTCGACATCCCCGGGGTCGAAATCGCGAACGAGCCATGGACGCTCGACCGGGAGGTGCATCTCTTCAACACCTGCGACATTGGCGTCTACCCGCTGGCCGACGACGAATGGTCGAAAGGAAAGTGCGGCTTCAAGGCGATCGAGTTCATGGCTTGCGGCGTGCCGGTGATCGCGGCGGCCGTCGGCGTCAACCGCGAGATCATCAAGGACGGCGTCAACGGCTTCCTCGCGTCGAGCGAAGGCGAATGGGTCGAGAAGCTCGGTCGGCTCCTCGTCGACAGCGCGCTGCGGCAGCGCTTCGCGGAGGCGGGACGCCGGACGATCGAAGCTCGGTATTCGTTGCACGTGAACGCGCCCAAGCTCGCTGCCACCTTGCGAGCGGTCGCCGACCGGCGCCGGGCGACCGCCGGCCTCGCGGCCGAACCGGCCCGGCGGGAGGGCTCCCGGTGAGACGGAGCGCGTGGTGAGCGGCGTCAGGAATTTTGCGATGACCGGGGTCGCCGGCTACGTCGCGCCGCGGCACCTCAAAGCGATTGAGGACACGGGCCACAGGCTGGTGGCGGCGGTGGATCCGCATGACGGCGTCGGCGTGCTCGACCGCTATTCGCTCGACATCCGGTTTTTCACCGAGATCGAACGATTCGATCGTCACCTCGAGAAGCTGCGGCGCGGTCCGGAAGAGAGCCGAGTGCACTACCTGAGCATCTGCTCGCCGAATCACCTGCACGATGCACATATCCGGCTCGGACTGCGCGTCGGCGCGCACGTCATCTGCGAGAAACCGCTCGTCATCAACCCGTGGAACCTCGATGCGCTCGAGGAGCTCGAACAGGAAACGAGGTGCCGCGTCAGCACGGTGTTGCAGCTGCGGCTGCATCCCGATCTGATCGTGCTGCGCGAGCGGCTGCGCCAGGCGCGGCTGCAGGTCCCGCACGAGGTGTGCCTCACCTACGTCACCGCTCGCGGCCGCTGGTACGACCATTCGTGGAAGGGATCCGAGGAGCGTTCCGGCGGTCTGGTCACCAACATCGGCATCCACCTGTTCGATCTGCTGCTGTGGCTGTTCGGCCCCGCGACCGGGTGTGAAGTGCACGTACGCGAACGGCGCCGGCTCGCCGGATTCCTGGCGCTGGAGCGCGCCAACGTGCGCTGGCTGCTGTCGGTCGAATCGAGCGACTTGCCACCGGCGCGCGGCGACGGCGCCCGCACCACGTTTCGATCGATCACCGTGGACGGCGCCGAGATCGAGTTCTCCGAGGGCTTCACCGACCTCCACACGCGCGTCTACGAGGAAGTGCTGGCCGGCCGCGGATTCGGCATCGCCGACGGGCGTCCGGCCATCGAGCTGTCGCACCGCATCCGAACCGCCCCGGAGAGTCCGGTCCGATCCCATGCGCATCCGATGCTGATGGGCCAGGCACTCTGATCGATGTCCGGCTATTCAGCGCACGAGTCCTGCTACATCGACGAGGGCTGCGAGATCGGAGACGGAACGAGGATCTGGCATTTCACGCACGTGATGGCGGGCGCACGCATCGGCCGCGGCTGCAACATCGGCCAGAACGTCGTCATCTCGCCGCAGGTGGTCATCGGCGACAACGTGAAAATCCAGAACAACGTCTCGGTCTACACCGGCGTCATCCTGGAAAACGACGTGTTCTGCGGACCGTCGATGGTGTTCACCAACGTCATCAACCCGCGCAGCCACGTTTCACGGAAGGACGAGTATCGCCGGACGCTGGTCAGACGGGGCGCGACGCTTGGCGCGAACTCCACGATCCTGTGCGGTCACGACATCGGCCGCTACGCGTTCATCGGCGCCGGATCGGTCGTGACTGCGAACGTGCCCGATTACGCGCTGATCGTCGGGAACCCCGGACGGATCGTCGGCTGGATGTGCTCGTGCGGTGTGAAGCTCGCGTCCGGCAGAGCGGTGCCGGCGCAGGCGACGTGCGTGGCATGCGGCAGCGAGTTCCAGTCGAATGGCGAAGCGCTCGCCCCGATCGCGGAACGTGTGTGACTGGCCTTCAGACGAGCGGAACCGAGACCGGCCGTGTTTCGCGGTCCTACCAGCGACTCATTGCCGCATGCTCGGGAGGGTTGTTCCTTCCGCTGTTGTTCCCGCTGCTGACCGGCCGGGTGTTCACGCGCGACGATCTGGCCGCGCTTCACCTGCCGTTTCGATATCTGTACGGCGAGGCCTTGCGCGCGGGCGACTCGTTTCTGTGGACGTCCGCATTTCGTTCGGGTCTGTATTTGCACGGCGAAGGCGAAGGCGGGCTGGCGCATCCGCTTCACCTGCTGCTGTATCGATGGCTGCCGCTCGGCGTGGCGTTCAACCTGGAAATCGTCAGCAGCTACGTGGCCTTGCTCGCCGGAACCGGTCTGCTGCTGAAGCGGCTCGGCCTCTCCGCGGAAGCGGCGTGGTTTGGCGCGATGCTCTTCGCCTTCTGCGGCTTCAACCTGTTCAATCTCATGCACGTCAACCACATCGCGACGCTGGCGCACGCGCCGTGGATGCTGCTGGGCGTGCACGTGCTGTTGACGTCGGGCGATGGACGAGCCCGGGCGCTGGCGTTCGGCGGCGTCGCGCTGGCGTTCGGTTCGCAGCTCCTGGTCGGCAACCCTCAGTACGTGTGGATGACGTTCGTCGCGGTCGGCTTCATGACGCTGTGTCTCATCCGCACGCCGCATGTCATTTCGCGCTTGATGATAGCGGCTGGTGCGCTCGCCGCCGGGGCGCTGGTCGGCGCGTTCCAGTGGCTGCCGATGCTCGATTTCGCGCAGCACTCCACGCGCGTGAACTGGTCGCTCGACCAGCGGCTGTCGTTCTCCCTGTCGCCGGTGAATCTCGTGCAGCTCTGGTCGCCGTTCGCGTTTCAGTTCCGCGTCCACGCGCCGGCGTCAGAATCGCAGATCGTCCACGAGTTCATCGTCTACAACGGCGCGTTCTGCACCGTGGCAATCGCCTGGCTGCTGATGCGATGGCGGCGCCTCCCGCACCGTCCGCTCGCGACCTCCTTGCTCGCGTTCGCGGCAGTCGCGTTCGTGCTGGCGTTGGGGCGCTACGGCGAAGTGTACGGCTGGCTCGCGGAACTGCCCGGCCTGCGCAGCTTCCGCGCGCCGGCACGTCACGTGGTATTGGTGCAGCTGGCGCTCTCTGGAATCGCGGCGATCGTGTTCGAGGATCTCGTTGGTCTTGTCCGGCGCGGCGAGACGATCGACTGGCGCGGCATCTGGTGGCTCGCGCTGCCGATCCTGCTCAGCCTGGTCGTCACCGGCTGTGCGATCGCTCTGTCCGGACCGTGGGCCGAGGCTCACGGTTATCAATTGTCGAGCGCGGCTCGGGCACTGCCATGGTGTGGGCTCGTCGTGACGTCGGCGCTGCTCGTCATCATGGCGGCGCGCGGCATCCGCTGGGCGATGCCGGTTTTGGTCGTGCTGGCGGCATTTGACCTGGGTCTCTGGGGCTACTCGTACGCGTACCGCTGGGGACCGATTCAAACGATTGCGGATCTCACATCCGGCGTCGATGTGCCGCAGCAGGCACAGCGTGGCGAGAAGATCCGGCCGAGCGTGGAAGGCGGCCGCATCAACGTGGCCGTGATGCGGGGTTTGTCGCTCGCCACCGGTTACGGTCTCGAGCCGGCCTCGGTCCTCGATTCGAACGATCGGGTTGTCCGGCGGCTCGCCGGTGTCGCGTGGGTAGACGAAGGCGTCTGGAATCGTGTGCCCGACATCATGCCTCGCGCGCGGTTGTTGACGGTGGCGCGCGAGAGCCGGGCGATTGCCGCCGACCTTCACGCCATTGACATAGCGCGGGTGGCGCTCGTCGATCGACCCGTAAACGGTCTCTCCGGTTCTTCAGGATCGGCGCAGGT
>Ga0066903_100007070_pt1 | contig 10106 bp, 10 predicted proteins | sample PanSoiMetaGPlot1_FD_67491 | JGI IMG/M metagenome (GOLD analysis project Ga0066903, IMG submission 67491) | Tropical forest soil microbial communities from Panama analyzed to predict greenhouse gas emissions - Panama Soil - Plot 1 (version 2) | ecosystem: Environmental > Terrestrial > Soil >... | reverse complement strand
CTAGTTTCCCGCGATGGCGGCGCGCGCCGCCTCGATCACCTCGGGCGGCGAGGCGTAGGACTTGCGCATGATCTCGTCGATCTGCCCCCCGTCCATCACGTCGAGATCGAGATCGAGCTTCTTCGCCTCGGCCAGGAATTCACCATCCCGGGTCATCTCGACAAACGCCTTGCGCATTGCATCGACGCGGTCCTGCGGCACGTCGGGCGGGAGCCCAAATGGGCGGCCCCACAGCCCGCCAACGAGAATGAGCTCCATCACCTGCCGGTCGGTCTCGTTGTGTACGAACTTGGTGATCAGCGGCAGCTCGGGAAGCTCGCGGCTGTTCTTGAGCGTTAGCGCCACCAGGAGCCGCGCCTTGCCGTCGCGCACCCACGGCTCCAGGATGCCCTTGTCGCCCGACCAGCCGTTGCTCACGCGGCCCTCGAGTTCGCCGCGATCCATCGCGAGATAGACCTCGGTCGAGCTGCGATAGCCGGTCACGAGCTTCATCCTGGTCTTGAGCACCTTGTTGAGGAAGATCGTCAGGAAGTCCGACGACGGGCCGGTGCTGCCGACGACGAGCTCATGAGTCAGCAGATCGTCAAACGTCCGGTGCGGCGTCGTGCTCCGGACCACGATCACCCCGGTCTCGCTGTTGAGGCTGCCGAGCCAGTTGAACTTGCGCGAGTCGTAGCGGTTCTCGATGTTGCGGGATTCGAGCAGCGGCGCAACCAGAACCTCGCGCTGGAACATCTCCGCAACCGTGCCGTCCTTGGGCGCGATGTTGTAGAGGTAGCCCGACGCAACGGCGCCGGCCGCGCCCGGCATGTTCTGCACCACGAACGTCGGGTTGCCGGGAATGAAGCGGCCGAGATGCCGGGAGACCATCCGCGCATAAGCGTCGTAGCCGCCGCCGACCGCCGAGCCGACCAGCATGGTGAGGCGCTTGCCCTTGTAGAACTGCTCGACCGATTGCGCCGACGCCGGCGTGGCCAGAAGAAGGCCCGCCCAGATACCGATCAGCACATCTCGCAATCCACGCAGCATCGCTTGTTCCCCGGTTCGTCCGCTGCCGTCCAAGCAAGGAAAGTGCCACCATCGCGCCGAGCATGGAAGGTGGATGGCGCGATGAGGCCGGCTACCGGGAAGCAATCCCAAACGGCTCAACCATAACCTGGAAGGTGCGTCACGCCGAAGTGCGGTGCCGTGCATGCCTGGTCGTGCCGAGATCGAGCGACTTCATCACGGCACGCGCGGCGTCCTTGAACGATCTCAAGATCGGGTTGGGAGTGTGGTTCTTCAGAGTGACAATAGCGACCCGGCTCGATTGCGGCGGCACATTGATTGGCACTGCCTTGATTGAAAGCCGCTGTGCGGCAGCGTTCGGGCGGGCTACGCGCCACCCAAACCGGCAAATCTCACCGCACCAGCCTGAACAGCCGGCTCCACCGCACCGATCCCGGCCAGTTCCAGATGTGCCAGACGGACTCGCCGTCGCCGATCGAGAAGAAGATGATCTGCGCCTTGCCGATGAGGTTCTCGAACGGCACGTAGCCGACTCCCGACGGCACGCGGCTGTCGAGGGAGTTGTCACGATTGTCGCCCATCATGAAGTAGTGCCCGGGCGGCACCACATATTCCTGGGTATTGTCGAGCGACCCGTCCTCCTCAAGATCGAGCGTTTCGTAGCTGACGCCGTTCGGCAGCGTCTCGCGCCAGCGCCGCACCGTGGCACCATTCTCGTCGTCGATGAAATCGCTGACGCGCTCGCGCTTGACTGGCGCGCCGTTGATATGGAGGAGGCCGCCGATCATCTGGATGCGATCGCCAGGCAGGCCAATGACGCGCTTGATGTAATCGGTGCTGGGGTCGCGCGGCAGCGCAAAGACCACGACATCGCCGCGCTCTGGCGAGGAACCGAAGATGCGGCCGGAAAACAATGGCAGTGAATACGGCAGCGAATAGCGGCTGTAGCCATAGCTGAATTGCGAGACGAACAGATAGTCCCCGACCAGCAGCGTGTCCTTCATCGATCCGGACGGAATATTGAACGCCTGGAACAGCAGCGTCCGGATCACCAGCGCGATGAGCAGCGCCTGCACCACCACTTTGACGGTGTCGGCGAAGCCGCTCTGGCGCTTTCCTTGCGTGGACACGCTCATCGCCACACCAGCTTTCTGTTTGAACATAAGGCTTCTCCGAGCGTTCTTTGGCGCTCACAGCGATCATTTCTTGGGATTGAGCGGATCTGGACGATCTGACCGGCACGTACGGTGAGCGGCGTCAGTCGGCCGATGGAGGCCGCCGCGGTCCTGACGAAGCTCCGGCGATGCGACCGGATCGCATATCGTCTCGTCGGGCGCCGGTCGGGGCGGCTCGGTCTGGCCGCCGGCGCTGTCGTAGAGCGCCACCGCAAGCAGCAAAATCAGCGCGCTGCTGGCCGCAACCTGCCGCCGGGAGGTCCGCGGATTGAACCATTGCATCAATCGCGTCCGATAGCTCGCAAGGACGCACCCGATGGCCCAGCGCAACGCCGCCGCATCGTCAGCGATATAGTCAATCTCACGTCGCATCGCCTCGGCCCACGGCGAATGCACGCCGGGCAGCGCCGAGGAGGCGTGCTGCGCAAGCTTCACCGCCCATCGCCGCCAGGTGCTCATGCCAGGACTCCGGCGCGCTCGGCTGCGACTGCCTCCAATTCCTGCTCACGTGCGAGCGCGAGCCCCGCCGTGGTGAGTCGGTAGACGTGGCGAGGGGGCAGGCCGGGTCGTTCCGGCTCCTGCCAGCGCGGCTCAAGCAGGCCCTGCTCGCTCAGGCGCATGAGCAGCGGATAGAGGGTTCCCGATCGCAGTCCGGTTTCCTTCGAGAGGTCATACCCATGCCGCCATGTTCGGGAACGCTCCAGGAAGGCTGCCAGAAGGGCGCGAGTCTGACGAGAATTGTTGGGTTTACGCGGCATGGCTCTATAATCAATATATGTAGACTTTCTGTCAAGGCCCGAGGGCTCATAACGAGGACCGCGCTACATCGATGGCGCTAGGCAACGCGCTCAACGTTATCCGCGGCTCAAGCCGCAGATCGAGAAGCAAGCGCGCACGATCGCACAGGATCCTAGAGTTCGTACCCCGGTCATGACGCGCATTCCTTGCGGCAACGGCGGCCTTCGCGGAAACCCTCGAACGTCACTGTGTGGAACAAGCAGTCCCCATGCTATGAGCTGGGGACTGCCGCGAATCATCATGAGAATGGAACTCGACGCGACATCTGATAAGGGGCGGTCGGGCATGTCCACGACGCCGGCCTTCGGCGTCTACGTGCACTGGCCGTTCTGCCTGTCGAAGTGCCCGTATTGCGACTTCAACAGCCACGTGCGCCATAGCGCCATCGACGAGACGCGTTTCGTTCGCGCCTTCGCGGCGGAACTCGCCGCGACGGCCGCGCGCGTGCCCGGCCGCACCGTATCGACGATCTTCTTCGGCGGCGGCACGCCCTCGCTCATGCAGCCCGCGACCGTAGGTGCGATTCTCGAGGCGATCGCCAAGCACTGGACCATCGCGCGCGACGTCGAGGTCACGCTCGAAGCAAATCCGACGAGCGTCGAGGCCACGCGCTTCCGCGGCTACCGGGCAGCGGGAGTCAATCGAGCATCGCTCGGCGTGCAGGCGCTCGACGATGGCGAGCTCAAGGCGCTCGGCCGGCTGCACACCGCGCGGGAAGCGCTCGACGCGGTCGCGATTGCGCGCGCGGCGTTCGAGCGTTACTCCTTCGACCTCATTTATGCACGGCCCGGCCAGACGCCGCGAAGCTGGGCAGCCGAACTCAAGCGAGCGATCGCACAAGCCGCCGAACACCTCTCACTCTATCAACTCACCATCGAGGCGGACACGCCGTTCGCGGCCCTGCACAAGGCCGGCAAGCTCAAGGTTCCGGACGAAGATTTGGCGCGCGCGCTCTACGACACCACGCAGGAGGTGTGTGCCGCCGCCGGGCTGCCAGCCTACGAGATCTCGAACCACGCGCGGCCGGGCGCCGAATGCCGCCACAACCTCGTCTACTGGCGCGCCCACGAATATGCCGGGGTCGGACCGGGCGCCCACGGCCGCCTCGACATCGACGGCGAGCGGCGGGCGACTGCGACCGAGAAGCGGCCGGAGGCTTGGCTTCTGCGCGTCGAGGCGCGCGGCCACGGCGTGGTAACCGACGAGGCGCTCACCCCCGGCGAGATCGCCGACGAGTTCCTACTGATGGGCTTGCGGCTCGCTGAAGGCATCGAGATGCAACGCTACGCACGCCTCGCGGGCCGACCGCTCGATCCGGGCCGCGTCGCGATCCTGCGTGAAGAGGGCGCAGTCGAGACCACACCGAGCGGGCGGCTGCGGGTGACGCGCTCGGGCTTTCCGGTGCTCGACGCGGTGGTGGCCGACCTCGCGGCGTAATCGCCGCCTTCATCCCTGTGAGCCGCCGCCGAACGACTTCGGCGCCGGGCTGATGACCTGCCCGCCGGTCGGCGAGACGCGCATGACCGCAAGCCCGCGCTGATTGGTGCCATCGGGACGAAACCGGAACAGCCCGTCGATGCCGGTAAAGCCGGACGAGTTGGTGAGAACCGTCTCGGAAAAGCGCTGTTCGCCCTGCGTCTTGGTCAGGGCTGCAACGAGCGCCACCGCGTCATAGGCCAGCGAGGCCGTACGCGCCGGGTCCTGGCCGTAGCGGGTACGGTAGCGGGCGGAGAAACTGCGGAAGCCGGTCGTATCAGGTCCGGCGTACCAAGCCCCATCCAACGCTGGGTTAGTGAAGATCTGCGGATCCTCCCACAGTCCGCTGCCGAGAAGCTGCACGCGCTTGATGTCGACCCCCGATGTACTCAACATCTGCACCACCGCCGGAACCGAATCGGCGCCGTCTGGGATGAAGATCGCGTCCGCGCGGGAGGCGGCCTGCGCGACGGTGCGGATCGCTGTCTGCATTTGCGTACGGTCGAGAGGATAACGCTCGAGCGCAACGACCCGGCCGCCGCGGCGGGCAACGGATTGCTTGAACGCAGCTTCGACCACCGTGCCGTAGGCGTTGTCCGGGATTGCCGCCGCAAAGGAGCGCTTGCCCTGGGAAACGGCGTAGCTAACGATGCGGTCGACGTCAGACTCGGGCAGGAAGCTCAGCAGATAAACGCCGCGCGTTGCCACATTGATGTCGGTCGAAAACGCGATCACCCGCACATTGCGCGATCGTGCGAGTTGCCCGACCGGCGACACGGAATGTGCGAAGATCGGTCCGAGAATGATCTCGCCACCCTCGTCGAGCGCCTGCTGCGCAGCCTGTTGGGCGCCGGGCGCGCTGCCGCCGTCGTCCTTGAGCAGAAGTTGCAGATCCGCAACGTTGAACTCGGCGAGCGCCATTTCGGCGGCGTTGCGCATCGAGGTACCGGCGGCGCCGGCGTTACCGGCGGCGGACAGCGGCAGGACGAGCCCGACCTTGACCTGCCCCTCGCCGATACTGCCGGTGGTAGCCGGGGCCGCGGCCGGCGGCGTACCGCCAAAGATGTCGCCGGGCGAGTTCCCGCCGCAGGCGGCCAGCAGGGAGGTTGCGAAAAGTATCGCCGCCCACCGTCCGGGCCGCCACGTTCCCGGAGTCCGCGCCCACGCCGCTCGCAACATTGGACTGGCCTCCCCGGCACCCCCGGACACCGACCGTATTCCACGATGGCAATCGGGCATCTTGTCGGCAATGCTTAACTACGTGAAAGGGATAATGATTTCCAGCCCTGTGGATGACGCGTTGGGCGCTGCCCGCTATGGTAGTCGCATGACGAGAGCCCGCGATGCTCGTTCAGTGGCCGACCCTGCAGCGCGTCGCCGCCATTACACCATTGACGGCCGCACGGTTGAGGCCCCAGCGCTGGCGGGCGGGCTTCACGTTGTCTCGACGCCGATCGGCAACCTGCGCGACATCACGCTGCGGGCGCTCGAAGCGCTCGCCGCCGCCGACCTGATCGCCTGCGAGGACAGCCGTGTCACCCGCAAGCTCCTCGAGCACTACGGGATCACGACCCCGCTCACCCCCTATCACGAGCACAACGCCGCCGAGGCGCGGCCCAAGCTCGTGGCGCGGCTCGCCGGCGGGGCCGCGATCGCGCTCGTCTCCGACGCCGGGACCCCGCTCGTTTCCGATCCCGGCTTCAAGCTCGTGCGCGCTGCACGCGAGGCCGGGCACGCGGTGACGGCGCTGCCCGGGCCGTCGGCGCCGCTCGCTGCGCTCGCCGTATCGGGATTGCCCACCGACCGGTTCTTCTTCGAAGGATTTCTGCCGGCACGCGAGTCGCAGCGACGCGCGCGCATCGAGGCGCTCAAGCACGTTCCCGGAACGCTGGTGCTGTTCGAGGCCGGCCCGCGCCTTGCGGCTGCGCTCGCCGACCTCGCCGACGGGCTCGGCCACCGCAATGCCGCGGTTTGCCGCGAGCTCACCAAACTGCACGAGGAGGTGCGGCGCGGCGATCTCGCTGCACTGGCCGGCATCTATGCAGCGGCCGATGCCGAGACCCGCGGCGAGATCGCGATTGTCATCGCGCCGTCGTCGAAGCAGGAGACCGACGCCGCCGATCTTGACGCGTTGTTGCGCGACGCGCTCGATCGCTTGTCGGTGAAGGAGGCGGTGGCGGAGATCGCGGCCGTCACCGGTCACCCGCGCCGCGCCGTCTATCAGCGCGCGCTCGCGCTCGCGCATGACCGCGACGAGAAACCGCAATGACGGACGCCGGTCAACCGCCGCGCGCGCGGCGGCTCAAGCCTGAGCCCAGGCCGGAGCGCCAAGTCGCGTTTCGCCTCGGCCTCTCGGCCGAGAGCCGGGCGGCGGCGTTACTGATCGCAAAAGGCTTCCGCATCCTGGCGCGCCGCTTCAGGAGTCCCCTCGGCGAGATCGATATCGTGGCGCGGCGCCGGCATCTCCTGGTGTTCGTCGAGGTCAAGGCGCGCGAAAAGCTCGACGACGCGGCCTGGTCGGTCACTGAGCGCCAGCGCGCCCGCATCATCGGCGCCGCCGAAGCCTGGCTCGCGCGCTGTCCGGACGACAGCATCCGCGACATTCGCTTCGATGCCATGCTGGTCGCTCCCGGCCGACTGCCGCGCCACATTCCAGCGGCTTTCGACGCCAGCCCGCGGTTCGACGGCAGATAGTGGATCTGCGGTCGGATGCCGATTACGTTCGCCCGCAGATCCAACGGCCGTTCGATGGTTCCGCAAAGGGGTGATGCCGATGTCCAGCGACGATGCAGTCGTCGAGACGATCAAGCTATCGGGTTTCGATCCAGCGGGTGAGCCCGAGATCCGGCGATTCGCCAGCGGTCAACTCCGGATCGTGTTCAATTTCATGCCGCTTTCGACTACCGAAGCGACTGACGGTGCCCTCGGGCCGTACCGAGATTTCGATCAGGAGATGGCGCATGCGATCGGGGTTCCCGTGCTCTGGGAGGATCGGGAGATCTTCCTCATCGAGTCTCCTCGCCCGGACACCGTCGACAGAGTCAGTCGTTTCGTGAGCTCCTTCCGCGCCCGCAGCTGATAGCCGGCAACGGCTGCGGCGCGTCGGTAATATCGCCCCTGACGGAGGCACACGCCGCTGGCCGGCCGGCATAAGAAGCCGCGGCGCGAGATGCGCAGCGGGCCCCGAGCCGGCAACGGCCTTCGCGTGATCGCCATCACATCCATTTCGGGTCGCTCCGTGTAACACGCCCGCCAAGGGACGGTCCGGAGCGTTCGGGCCGGCCATACCCATTCAAATTCGGAGAAAACACCCATGTCGGACATCAGCGTTCCACTTGCATACCGGACCTCGGCGGCCGATGCGTCAGACCGGTCCGTCACCGCGCCATCCGCACCGCTCGGATTGTGGGCCACCCTCGCCTGGGGCAGCGCAGGTATCCTCGCCATCTTGTCGGTGTGGCTCATGCTTATGGCCGGTATCCGGCTTCCTTGGCTGCTCCAGTTCCTGCCGACCTCCCATATCGCTCTCGCCATCGTGGTCCTAAGCGCCGTTCTCCTGTCTCGCCGGCGGCTGCGCGAATATCTCGCGCTCATGCCGTTGTCGTGGCGTGACGTCGGTCGCGGCATCGGCTACGGCGTCATCGGCTACGTCGGATTCGTGCTGCTCCTCGGGCTGCTTGCGATGCTGCAGGCGATGTTTGTGCAAGGCGAACCGACTGGCGCCACGCCCATCGTCGGCGGACCGCTCACCATCAGCACGATAGTGTTCCTGATCTCGTACTGGATGGTGATGCTCGTCGCCGCCCCGATCACCGAAGAACTCCTGTTCCGGGGCCTGCTCTACCGCGGGCTCGAGTCCCGACTTGGGGCCGCTGCCACCATCGTGCTCACGTCGGTCGTGTTCGGGCTTTTGCACGCGCCCGGCTTCGGCTGGATCCGCGTGGTCGCGACCGGCAGCCTCGGCCTCCTGTTCGGATGGCTCCGTTGGCGCACCGGCAGCACGAGCGTCAGCATCCTGGCGCACGCGACGGTCAACTTTATCGGCGCCATGATCGGTACGGCCCTGATCCTGCTGACCCCGTGACCTGATTTCTCACGCTAGCGCATGATCCCGAAAAGCGGACACCGGTTTCGGAAACGATCATGCGCCGCCCACAAGCTAGAGCGAGATGTCGATTCGAAAGGCATCCCGCTCTAGGCCGCGCGCAGGCGTTCGAAGAATTGATCCACCTGCGCGCGGATGCGCGTTGCGACCGTGCCAAGATCGCCAGCGACGGATTTGACTGTCGTGGCGTTCGCGCGCGTCGTCGTGGTGGCCGCGCCTACACTCGACCTCACCAGCGGTCTCGGTCGTGCGCTTGGCGGCGGTTTCAACGCTGCGCGCGATCTCCTGGGTGGCGGCGCCCTGTTCGGTGACGGCCGCAGCGATCGCGCTCGAAATCTCGCCAATCTCGCGAATGGTGCGCTCAATCGCGCCGATGGCCTGGATCGATCGCGTGGTCGCGTTCTGCATGCCCGCGATCTGCGCTGCGATGTCCTCGGTCGCCTTGGCGGTCTGGCCTGAGAGCGCCTTCACCTCGTTCGCCACAATGGCAAAGCCGCGGCCGGCGTCGCCGGCGCGCGCCGCCTCAATGGTTGCATTGAGCGCCAGCAGGTTCGTCTGCTCGGCGATGTCGGTGATGAGCCTGACCACGTCGCCGATGCGGCCGGCTGCCTCGTTGAGCTCCTTGACAGTCGCGTTGGTCCATTCGGCCTCGCTCACCGCCTTGGAGGCGATCGCATTCGACTGCGCAACTTGGCGGTCGATCTCCGTGACCGACGCGGCAAGCTCGTCGGCGGCAGAAGCGATGTCGCGCACATTGGCCGAGGCGTCGCTGGACGCCGAGGCGGCGCCGGCGGTGCGATCCGATGCATTGTCGGCCGCGGTCGCGAGCTGACTCGCCGCGGCGAGCATCTGATCGGAGATGGCGGCGAGATCCGCCAGCGTCGACTCGATGTCGGCACTGAAGCGGGCGATCTCGGACGACATCATTTCCTGCCGTTTGGCGCGCAACTGCGCATCGTCGATGACGGTTCGGCTAAGCTCCTTGTTGCGGCGCATAGCGTCCTGAAACACCGCGATCGAGCGGGAGAGCGCCCCGACTTCGTCGCCGCGTTCACCATAGGGCACGGCCACGTCATCATCATCATGCCCGGCGGCCACGGTTTCGGTAATATCGGTGATCCGCTTGAGCGGCTGCGCCACTCCGCGCGAGATGATGACAATGCCGATGAGCGCAAGCAGCACGGCGGCCACACCGAGGACAGTCATCAACCAGGCGGTGCGATCGATGCCTTGATCGATCGCCGCATAGACGCGTTGTGCGCGCTTGCTGTAGTGCTCGCCCAGCGCCTCGATATCGGCGTTCAACGCCTTCCGGACGGAGCGGTTGGTGTCGTTGTCGCCCCATTCGCGCCCGGCCGCCGGACCAATCTGCACGCCACGCCGCACCAGCTCGCGGCGGAAGTCCTGGAACTGTTGGAGCCGCTTCGCGAAGGGCTCGAACAGCGCGGCGTCCTCTTCACGCACCGAATTGCGCCATTCCTTCACCACCTGCGTGATGCGGTCGTTGAAGGCGAGCAGGCCCTCGCCATAGACCTTCGCGGTGC
>Ga0066903_100007069_pt1 | contig 10106 bp, 10 predicted proteins | sample PanSoiMetaGPlot1_FD_67491 | JGI IMG/M metagenome (GOLD analysis project Ga0066903, IMG submission 67491) | Tropical forest soil microbial communities from Panama analyzed to predict greenhouse gas emissions - Panama Soil - Plot 1 (version 2) | ecosystem: Environmental > Terrestrial > Soil >... | reverse complement strand
TCGTCACGCAGGCCGTCGGCAATCGCGGATACGCGGGCTTCGTCGATGTCGGCCAGCACCACCGCCGCGCCGGCCGACGCCAGCGCGCGTCCGTACTCGCGGCCGAGCAGCCCGGCCCCGCCGGTCACGATGACGGCGCGGCCCGAGACGTCGAATGAGCTGGTCATCGGCGTCAGATTGTACGTACTTTGATCGCGGCCGCATCCGCGAGACCTCGAAATATCCACGGATGACATCCCGTTGTCGCGCGCCGTTCACATCGCGGCGCGACAATCGCCGCCACGGACCAAGATCCTCGCATGACGCGCCCTCGGGTACTGTTCATCTGCGGGTCGCTGAACCAGACCACGCAGATGCACCAGATCGCCGAGCAGTTGGTCGGGTGCGAACGCTTCTTCACCAACTACTTCGACGAGGGCTATCTGAGCGTCTTGAAGCGGCTCCGGCTGACGGAGATGACGCCGCTCGGCTACAAGCTGTCGGCGCGGACGCTCGCCTATCTCACACGACACGACCTGCCGATCGATGAGGGCGGACGCAACGGCCCGTACGACCTGGTGCTCACCTGCTCCGATCTGCTCATGCCCGAGCGCATCCGCCGGTATCCGGTCATCCTCGTTCAGGAGGGGATGACCGATCCCGAGGGGTTCTGGTTCCGGGTCTGGCGTCGATACCGATGGTTTCCGCGATGGCTGGCCGGAACCGCGGTCACCGGCCTGAGCGATCAGTACACGATGTTCTGCGTCGCCAGCGAAGGCTACAAGCGGCACTTCGTCTCAAGAGGCGCGAACCCGGACAAGATCGTTGTCACCGGCATTCCCAATTTCGACAACTGCCGGCGCTTTCACGACAACACGTTTCCATTCCGGGACTTCGTGCTCGTGTGCACCTCTGACATCCGGGAGACGCTCGGACGCGAAGACCGCAAGGCATTCATCGAAAACGCGGTGCGCATCGCGAACGGCCGCCGGCTGATCTTCAAACTGCACCCGAACGAACGCGCCGCCCGCGCGACGCGCGAGATCGCACGCTACGCGCCGGGCGCGCTCGTCTACCCGACCGGCTCCGCCGAAGAAATGATCGCCAACTGCGCAGTCCTGATCACGCGGTTCTCCTCGACGGCGTACGTCGGGCTGGCGCTCGGCAAGGAAGTGCATTCGGATTTCGACGTGGAGGACCTTCGCCGCAAGCTGCCGCTCCAGAACGGCTCCGCCGCGAAGGAGATCGCGGCGGTCTGCCGCGGGCTGTTGAGCCGGGCGCCGCAGGCCGCCGCCGACACTTTATTGCGTTCCGGAGCCGTCGACAGCGGGATGCGCGATCTCCCGCAGCAGGGCGCGGCGCTCGAGTCCGTCCCATGAGAACCGTCGTCGTCGTGCAGGCGCGTACGGGATCGACTCGGCTGCCGGGCAAGGTGCTCCTGCCGCTCGCCGGCCGGCCGCTGCTGCAGCGCATGCTCGAGCGCGTCCTCGCCGCCCACACGCCCTCGACGGTCGTCGTGGCCACGACGCGCGAAGCGGCCGACGATGCGGTCGAGACGATCGCCGCTTCGGCGGGCGTGCGCTGTTTTCGCGGCCACTCCACCGACCTGCTGGACCGGCACTATCGAGCCGGCATCGCGTGTCAGGCTGACGTCGTCGTCAAGATTCCCTCCGATTGTCCGCTGATCGATCCGGCCGTGATTGATCGAGTGATCGGCGAGTATGGCGCGCGGAGCCGCGATACCGACTTCGTCACCAATCTTCACCCGCCCACCTATCCCGACGGCAACGACGTCGAGGTGATGCCGCTGGGGGTGCTGGAGACGGCATGGGAAGAGGCGACCGCGGTGCACCAGCGTGAGCACACGACGCCGTTCATCTGGGAGCATCCCGAGCGGTTCCGGATTCGCAACGTCGAATGGCCATCCGGTCTCGACTACTCCGCGACGCACCGGTGGACGATCGACTACCCCGAGGATTACGCGTTCATCGCGGCCGTGTACGAGGCGCTCTGGACCGGGACGGGCGCGACCTTCTCTCTCGAGGACGTGCTGTCGCTGCTCGAGGTGCGCCCCGATATCGCGGCGTTGAACGCGTGTCATGCCGGCAAGACGTGGTACCGCGCCCGCCTGGCGGGCTGCCCTCGCTAGGATCCGATGACGCCAGAATCACACGCCGCATTGGCCGCCCGGGCGCTTCGCGTCCGCGAACGGATCGTCCGCATGTCGGCGGGCGGCGGCTGTTTCATCGGCGCATCGCTGTCCTGCGCAGACCTCATCGTGTTCCTGTACGCGTCCGTGCTGCACGTGCGGCCCCAGACGCGGACCGCTATCGACCGGGACTACCTGTTCCTGTCGAAAGGGCACGACGTACCGGCGCTCTACGGCACGCTCGCGGACTTTGGGTTCTTCGACGCTCAGCGGCTCGCCAATCATCTGAGCCCGCGCGACTCCATCTACTGGCATCCCAACCGCGCGATCCCGGGGATCGAGTTTCACTCCGGTTCGCTCGGTCATCTTCCGGCCGTGGCGATCGGCGTCGCCATGGACATCAAGATGTCCGGGGGCGCCAACCGCGTGTTCGTGATCGTCGGCGACGGCGAACTGAACGAAGGGTCGGTCTGGGAAGCGGCGCTGGTCGCGGCGGCGCACAAGCTCGACAACCTCGTCGTGGTCGTCGATCGCAACGGGTTTCAGGCGAACGTGCGGACCGAAGATCTCGTGCCGCTCGAGCCGATCGAAGCCAAGTTCGCCGCGTTCGGGTGGGCCACCGCGCGCATCGACGGACATGATTTCAGCGAGATGGAAGGCTGTTTCACGCGTCTGCCGTTCGAGCCCGGCAAGCCGTCGGTCATCGTCGCCGACACGGTCCGTGGCAAGGGGCTGGCCAGTCTCGAACACCGGGCCGATCGATGGTTCGTGGCGCTGACCGCCACGGAAATAGACACCCTGCTCGACGAGCTGCATGGCGGCGGCGTCGCGGAGGTCACGTCGGAGCCGCGGATCGTCAGGTGACGTACCAGGACCGGCTGTTCAGCATCGCCGACACCGATCCGCGGGTCGTGGTCATGACCGCCGAGAACCGGGCCGCCATTCGCGACCTCCCGCGCAGGCTGGGATCGCGCTTCGTCGACGTGGGGATCGCCGAACAGACGCTCGTCGGAGCCGCGGCGGGGCTGGCGCTTCGCGGCCGGGTGCCGATCGTCCACTCGCTCGCCACGTTCCTCACGATGCGGGCGTTCGAGTTCATCCGGACCGATGTCGGCATCGCGCACCTGCCGGTCAAACTGATCGGCGCGGCGGCGGGCCTCCTGTCGGAGGCGAACGGGCCGACGCATCAGGCGATCGAGGACGTCGCGCTCATGCGTCTCATCCCCGGCATGCGCGTCTGCTGCCCGGCGGACGACACCGAGATGCTCGACGCGATCGCGAGCATCGCGGGCGATGACGCGCCGTGGTACATGCGATACAACCCGCGTCCAGCGGCGTTTCGTCACCGGGCGCCGTTCGTGCCCGGTACGGCGGAAATCGTCGCCGAGGGGACCGACGTCGCCATCCTGACCTACGGCTGCCTGGTGCGCGAGTGTTACCGCGCCGTCGAACGTCTCGACGACCGCGGCATCGCCGCGAGGCTCGTGAACATGCGCACGCTTGAGCCGATCGACGAAGCGGCGATTCTGGACGCGGCGCGGCAGACGGGGCTCGTGGTCACGGTCGAGGATCACTTCGCAACCGGCGGCCTCGCGACGATCGTCGCCGAGGTCGCGGCGGCGCACGAGATCGCCGTGCGACTGCACCCGATCGCCTTTGCCGGCCGCTGGTTCACGCCCGCGTTGCTCGACGACGTGCTCGAGTGTGAAGGATTGTCACCCGAGCGGCTGGCGCAGCGTATCAAGTTGGCGCTGGCCGCTCGCACGACCATACGAGGTCATCTTCATGTCTGAAGTTGCGCACGCGAAACGTTCGCTGCCGGTGATCACCCGCTCGAACGACTGGTACGCCAGAGCCACGGGGCTCATCCCCGGCTACACGCAGACGCTCGCCAAGGGGCCGGGCCAGCACGTCGGCGGGGTGGCGCCGAAGTACCTGCAGCGCGGCAAGGGTTCGCACGTCTGGGACGTGGACGGCAACGAGTTCATCGACTTCAGCATGGCGATCGGACCGCTGTCCCTCGGCTACGCGTACGAGCCAGTGGACCGCGCGATCCGCGAACAGCTCGAGGACGGGATCACGTTCTCGTTGATGCACCCGCTCGAAGTCGAGGTCGCCGAGCTCATTCGCACCGTGGTGCCGAACGCCGAGATGATCCGCTACAGCAAGACCGGCGCGGATGTGACGTCTGCGGCCGTGAGACTGGCGCGGGCGTTCACCGGCCGCTCGAAGGTGATCTGCTGCGGCTATCACGGCTGGCACGACTGGTACATCTCGGTCACTGATCGTCACCAGGGAGTCCCGCAGCCTGTGCGCGCTCTGACCTCCAGCTTCGACTACAACGACATCGCCTCGGTGACGGCGTTGCTCGACGACGACACGGCGTGCGCGATCCTGGAGCCGATGATCGTCGACGAGCCGCGCGACGGATTCCTGCACGAACTGAAGGATGCGTGCCGGAAGAACGGCACGTTGCTCATCTTCGACGAAATGTGGACGGGGTTCCGGTTCGCGCTCGGCGGCGCGCAGGAGCGCTTCGGCGTCGACGCCGATCTGATGTGCTACTCGAAGGCGATCGCCAACGGGATGCCGCTCGCGGTGCTCGCCGGCCGTGGCGACGTCATGCGGCTCTGCGAGCGGGACGTCTTCTTCTTCACCACGTTCGGCGGCGAGGCGCTCTCGCTGGCCGCGGCGAAAGCCACGATCCAGGAGCTGGCGGCACGGCAAGTGCCCGCGTATCTCGCCCGCCAGGGACGGCAGATCCGCGACGGCTACAACGCGCTCGCCCGCGATCTCGACATGCCGTACACCCGGGCCATCGGCGCCGAGTGCCGCTCGCTGGTGACCTTCGATCCGGCTGCCGGACACCCCCTCGAGATGAAATCGCTCGTGCAGCAGGAACTGCTGGCGCGCGGGATCCTCTGGAGCGGGTTCCACAACATGAGCTTCTCGCACACCGACGACGACGTGGCGGACACGCTGGCGGCGTTCCGCGAGGCCCTGATCGTCTTGAAAGAGGCGGTCGCCTCCGGAGCGGTTCGAGACGCGCTTCTCGGATCGCCGGTCGAGCCGGTCTTCCGGAAGACCACCAACCCCGAGCGCCGGACGCAGAGCAAGTGACGCCGGCGTCGTTCCCCGCGTTCGTGCACGATCTCTTCGCGCACATGCCGATGGTTCAGCGCGTGTCGCTGGCGAGCATCGGTGGGGGAGCGGTCCTCCTCATGGCACTCGAGCGCATCATTCCCTACAACAAGGGGCAGCGATTCCTCCGCGAAGGGTTTTTCGACGACTTCGTGATGTACACCATCGCGCAGAACTACGTCCTGAGCATCATCATCTTCTCGATCGTCATCGCGCGCGTCGACAGCGCCGGCGGCTTCTCGCGCCTCCAGTTGATCGCGCCTTGGCCGATCTGGCTCCAGGTGACGTTCTTCGTCGTCACGCACGATCTCTACATCTACTGGATGCACCGGTGGCAGCATCGGAACCGTTACCTGTGGCGCCTTCACGAGGCGCATCACTCGCCGGAGTCGGTGGACTGGCTCGCGGGATCGCGATCGCACTTCGTCGAAATCCTGATCAACCAGACGGTGGAGTTCGCGCCGATCGTGCTCCTCGGCGCCTCGCCGGAGGTCATCCCGATCAAAGGGGCGATCAGTGCCGTGTGGGGCATGTACATCCACGCGAATCTGAACGTCCGTACCGGCCGCCTGCAGTGGATCGTCAACGGCCCGGAGATGCACCGCTGGCACCATGCGAAGGGGAAGGGCATGGGCGCCAACTACTCGACGAAGCTGGCGATCTGGGACTGGATGTTCGGGACCGCCTACTTCCCGGCCGGGGTGCGGGCCGCCGATTACGGCGTACGGACCTGGTTCCCGAAGCGCTATTTCGGGCAGACGCTGTATGCGTTCCGGCGCTTTCACCGGCGTCAACCGGCGCGGACGAGCACCACGACGCTCGCGTCTGCCGATCCCGCTGCCGGCGACATCTGATCGCCGATCAGGTCGTTTCCGCCGCCACGTCGATCGCGTCCGGCTGCGTGCGCGCCTGACGCAACGCCCGCACGCCGCCCACCAGCAGCAGCGAGACAGCGCCCATCGCCGTGTCCCATCCGTAGACGATGCCGCGTTCGACAATCGCGATCGCCACCGCCGTATCGCTCGGCAGGCCCAGCCACATGAACCCGGCCACGAGCGCGCCGTCGACGATGCCGATGCCTCCCGGAATGGGGACCGCGCTGCTGCCGATGCGCAGGATCGCGACGGCCGCCACTTGAAACAGCGACAGCCGGACGCCGAACGCAGCGGCGACGAAGATCGTCCGCGTCAAGTCGAGGAGCCAGATCCCGATCGTGCACGCGAGCGCCCCGGTGACCGCGCCGCGCATGTTGGCGCCGATGACGGCCGGGTGCCGCTCGGCGATTCGGGCGGCGAGACGGCGAAAGAGCGGCCTCGCGGCCAAGGCGAGGGCGGCCGCGAGCAGCACGCCGAGCGGGACCCAGAACGGCGATTCAAGGCGGAGCGCCGGCACCGCGATCAACGCGAGACATGCGATGCCGGCCGCGTCGGTCGCGCGATCGTAGATGACGGACGCGGCGATCGCGGACACGGGCGGCGATCCACCCGGCCGTGGAATCAGCGCGGCGCGCGCAGCATCGCCGCCGACGGCGCGGGCCGGCGTCACGTTGCAGACGAAGACGCCGGCCGAGTAGGCCAGGAGCGTTTCCCAGAGGGTCGGCTCGCTCCGCAAGCTGCGCAGGAACAGCCGCCAGCGGAATGCCTGCGCGACGAGCATGGCTGTGTCGGCGACGACCGCGGCTGTCACCCACCTGATGTTGGCGTGGCCGATGACGGTCCCGATCGCCGCGACGGCCGACCAAACGGAGCTCACATGTCAGAGTGTACGACATCGGCGCGCCCGGCGATCTGCTTCGGCCTCATCGTTTACAGGCGTGACGCCTGCGCAACTGAGGAGGATCGCGCCGGTTTGCGCGGCTCACCTCACCGACGTCTTGTCGGCGGTCGGAAAGTCTCGCGGCACCGGGATCGTCACCGCGCCCGTCGCGGCCCACTCGGTGCCGCGCTGGAGCAGGACGATGTAGTCGACCGACGCCATCGGCACGATCGGCTCTTTCTGCGTGGCCCCGACGTGGCCGAGCGTGTCGTGAAACACACGCCCTTTGCCGTACGCGATCGCCATGACGATGGGCTCGTGCTCGCCGGTGCCGTTCGGCATCGACGTCGGCGCCGTCGCCGTCGCCAGAATCGTCACGTTCTTCGCGGGACCGCGGAGATTGCTGTAGAGCTCATCGTTCGCGTGGAGCCACGCCGGAGGTAAGCCCTTCATGATCGGGTGCTCCGGAGCGCGAACCGTCATGAGGAAATCGTGCGGGCTGGGATGCTGCGCCGTGCCCGGCGTGTCGTTGTCGAGCAGCATGCCGCCGTCGCGCCAGCGGATCTTCGGGCCGGCCGCCTGGGTCCGGCTGGCGTAGCCCGGTGTGAACCCTCCCCATCCGCCGACGCCGATCATGTCGTTGAACTCGGCCCAGCCGGGAAACGCGTTGTCTGCCGCGTGCAGGACCACGAGTCCGCCGCCGTTCTTCACGTAGTTCTCGAATGCCTGTTTCACCGGCGGCGCGAACTCGAATCCCTCGTAGTCCAGTACGACGGCCTGGTAGTCGGCGAACGCCGGCGCAAAGCTGGACATGTCCTGATTCGGCGCCGCCCCCTTCGGCGGCGTCGTCGCCACCGTGACGGCAAAGCGCCCGCTGTCTTCCAGCAGACGCTTGACGATCGGGCTGCTGACTTCCCAGTTGTGATACCGGTTGCTCTGCCCGGTGACGAGCAGGACCTTGATGCGCGATTGCGTGGACACGACGCTGCCTGCGGCGAGCGCGATCACCCCGGCAAACAGAGCAAGAGATGGACGGACCATGTCGTCGAGCAGGCTATCCGACACACGGCACGTGTTCAAGGGGTTTTCATGAGAGGATCGCCTGACCGGAGCGTGATCATGAGGCGCGTGTGGATGGCCGTCGGCGGAATCGTTCTGGCGTCTGCGGCGTCGCCGGCCCAGCGCAGCGGAGTCGCGTCGAGTCCGGCCGCCGGATTCGAGGCCCTCTTCATACACGACGAATGCATTGGCGAGAACACCGAACAACCCGACACGTGCCTGCACGAGCGGCGCCACGACAGGTCGTTCACCTTCGACGGCCGGCCGGGAGTCGTCTACGACGTGACGCTGAGAATCCGGGGACTGTTCGAGCCGACGACCATCGCCGGCGGTCACGCGCCCGATGCGGTCCATCCGTACTTCGTGGCCGGAGGCCAGGGTCGGACCGCCGACTATTCGCGATGGCACATCGACGTCTCCGATCCGGCGCAGACCTACACGCTCAATCACTATCCGTCGGTCTCGCACACGATCTACAAGGAGGACTTCGAGGCGACGATTTCCGTGGCCGGCGGCGCCAGCGTCCTGGTGCAGGTGATCGACGGCAACGATCGGCAAATCGACAACGGCGCGAAGGGCCGGCCGGACCGCCAGCAGATCCTCGAAGGCGTCGTCGACACGCCGCGGCCGGGGCAGATGCTCCGCATCGACGTCGTCCGCGTCACCGCGCGGCCGCCGTCACGCGGAGATGAACGAAGGGCGTCATCGCGTTCCGCGTCGCCGCGGTGACGGACATCGACGGTTGAAGAAGATCGGGTTCCTGTCCTTCGGCGCTGCTCCTGACGGTGCCGAACACGCTCGGCGTCGAGTACAACGCGCACGTCATCGAGGGCATCTTGACATACGTCGCTCCGGAGCTGGGTTGGCGGTGACCGGGGACTTTCGGGAGAGGTGATCGTTGATGGACTCCGCAGAGTTTTCGGAACGGGGAGGGCTCACGTGGGGGGCCAGCGAATCGAGCGAGAGTACGTACGTGTGGGGCCCGTTTGCGGCGCTTCGCGTGACGCCGCAACGCCTCCGCTTCACGATCCGGCTCTGGCGACCGTTGGCCCTGCTCGCGAAACTGCTGTGGTTCGGTCACAATGCGGAGCTCGATCAGGATTTCGAGCTGGACCGGGCCCACATCGTCGCGCTCCGCCGGCGGCACGCCCCGTTCGCAAGAGGCCTCGTCGTCGAACATCGCGATGCCGCGTGTCCGGCATACCTCGTCTTTTGGCCAACGAGCTATCCGACGCTCCTGAAGGCACTGCAGCAGCGCGGTTATCAGGTCATCGAGTCGCCGTCGAGCGGCTATCGCCGGTACGGCGTGTGAATCCCCGACCGCGCGCCGATAACCCGCGGAGGTGTTGACGTGTCGGAGACGCGGCGCGGCGAGTACGGCGTCGACGCGCCATACGCGCCGATAGGCTTCGCTGTCGCGGCGCTCATCGCCGCCGCCGGCGCAGTCGTCGTCTGGTGGAACACCGGCCGCGCGATCACGCCGCCGCTGGTCGTGTCGCTCTTCTTCTGCGGCAACGTGGCGAGTTTTCTCTATACGACGAGACGCGGCAAGTTCGCCGAGTGGGCGCGCATCCTCGACGCGCTGGCGCTCGGCGGCGACGAGCGCGTCCTGGACATCGGCTGCGGCCGTGGCGCCGTGTTGACGGCCGTCGCGCGGCGGCTGCGGAGCGGCCGCGTCACCGGCGTCGATCTGTGGATCGCGCGAGACCAGTCCGGCAACGCCCGCGACGTCACGCTCCGCAACGCGGCGCTCGAAGGCGTGGCGGAGCGCGTCGTCGTGGAGACCGGCGACATGCGCGCGCTGCCGTTTGCCAGCGCGAGCTTCGATCTCGTCGTCTCGAGCATGGCGATCCACAACCTCGCGTCGAACGCCGATCGCGTACGCGCGATCGGCGAGGCGTGGCGCGTACTCGCGCCCGGCGGCCGTCTGGTGATCGCCGATATCAGGGCGACGCGCCTGTACGCGTCGACGCTCGCCGAACTCGGCGCCGCCGGCGTGACGCGCCGCCGGCTCGGGTGGCGC
>Ga0066903_100007068_pt1 | contig 10107 bp, 13 predicted proteins | sample PanSoiMetaGPlot1_FD_67491 | JGI IMG/M metagenome (GOLD analysis project Ga0066903, IMG submission 67491) | Tropical forest soil microbial communities from Panama analyzed to predict greenhouse gas emissions - Panama Soil - Plot 1 (version 2) | ecosystem: Environmental > Terrestrial > Soil >... | reverse complement strand
GGTGCTTGAGATCGGCCGCTTGGAGACAGGATATTCCACCAAGATGAAACTATCACTCACATTGCCACACTGTCAAGGGATCGGATCGGACGCAGCAAGCCGCGATCGGTAATCCGCCTGACCATGCTCGAACGGCCCGCCATCCTTTCCTAGCTTGGCTGTCTCTTACTTTGCATAACACCGGCTTAGATCATTTTGTTGGCGCGCCTTGAGGCCTATTGACAGCTGTACACGTAGGCCAGTAAGTGCCATTCCGGTACAGGCACAAGAAAGAACGCGGCCATTCATTTCTTTTGGATGATCCCGCCTAACCTATTGACATATTCCTATGCAGGAATACAATTTCACCATGCCGCGAGCTCCAACCACTCTCGATCCCTTCAACGCCATCGCCGAGCCGAAACGGCGGCTGCTGCTCGACACCCTGGCTCTCGGCGAGCGACCGGTGAATGACCTTGTGGAAGCGCTTTGCTGGCCTCAGCCGCAGGTTTCCAAGCACCTGGGCGTCCTCCGAAAAGTAGGACTGGTAAGCGAGCGCCGCGCGGGACGGCAACGCGTGTATAAACTGAATGGCGTTCGGCTTAGGCCCATTTACGAATGGGTGAAGAATTACGAAAGGTTCTGGGCACACCAACTGAAGCGCATAAAGGCGCGCGCTGAACAGAAGGTCGAAGAAGCCAAAAGTCGCAGCGAGAAGTCTTCCCATCAAAAGGAGGAAAAACCATGACGAAGACGGCCACATTGCCCCAGGAATTCCTCGTCCTCATCCAACAGGAAGTTGAAATCAACGCGCCTGTGGGCACTGCGTTCGAAGCGCTGTTGGAGCAGCTCGGCCCGGCCAGTGAAATGGCCGACGGCACGCCCATGCCAATGAAGCTCGAGCCCTGGCCCGGAGGTCGCTGGTATCGGGATCTAGGCAATAACACCGGGCATTTTTGGGGCCATGTGCAAGTGATCAAACCGCCCAAGCTCCTGGAAATCTGGGGCCCGCTGTTTATGTCCTATGCCGCGACCAACCACGTGCAATATCGGCTGACCGAACATGGCACTGGCACCAAACTGACTCTATTGCATCGCGGCATAGGAGAAGTCCCGGCCGAGCAACGCGATCGCATGCCGGAAGGATGGGGCTACATCCTCAAGAAAATCCGCGAAAGGGCCGAGGGCAGAAAAGGCGGCGGCGCCAAAAATCGCTAAGATAAGAAACCGCCTGGTTTCGTACGCAGCTACCTTTGTGTGACCATTCTTTGAATGAGAAACGGGGTAAATCTCAAAGGAGATAGGTATGAGCGGAATACGGCTGTTGGTGGGCACCAAGAAGGGCGCGTTTATTTTGACTTCCGATGGCAAGCGTCAAAAGTGGAATATCACCGGCCCGTTTTTTGGCGGCTGGGAGATGTACCATTTGAAAGGTTCCCCCGTGGATCCGAATCGGCTGTATGCGTCGCAAACCAGTGGCTGGTTCGGGCAGATTATTCAGCGTTCCGATGACGGTGGCAAAACGTGGTACCAGCCCGGGACACCACCCGATGAAACGAAGACTCCCGAAGGCATGCCCAAGAGCGAGAGCAACAAGTTCGCTTACGATGTGTCTTCGCAAACCGGCAAGCCGCTCACGACCCATCAATGGTACGACGGTACACAACACCCCTGGGAATTCAAACGTGTCTGGCACCTTGAACCATCATTGACCGAACCCGATACTATCTACGCCGGGGTGGAAGATGCGGCGATGTTTCGCTCCACTGACGGTGGAAAGAATTGGCACGAGCTGTCCGGCTTGCGCGGCCACGGCACGGGGCCACAATGGTCACCCGGCGCCGGCGGCATGGGGCTGCACACCATCCTCATCGATCCCACCAATCCCAATCGCATGTACATCGCCATCTCGGCGGCGGGCGCCTTCCGTACCGATGATGGTGGCAAAACCTGGAAGCCGATCAACCGCGGCCTGAAATCACAATACATTCCCAATCCCACGGCCGAGGTCGGCCACTGCGTCCATCGCATCGCCTTAAACCGCTCCCGGCCGGGCGTCTTGTTTATGCAGAAGCATTGGGATGTCATGCGGAGCGATGATGCCGGCGAATCCTGGCACGAAGTCAGCGGAAATTTGCCGACCGACTTCGGTTTCCCGATCGAAGTCCATGCCCACGAGCCGGACACCATCTTCGTGGTGCCCATCAAGAGCGACTCCGAGCATTATGTGCCCGAAGGCAAGTTGCGCGTCTACCGCAGCCGGTCGGGCGGCAACGACTGGGAGCCCCTCACCAAGGGCCTGCCTCAAGAGAATTGTTACGTCAATATTCTGCGCGACGCGACATCCATCGATTTGCTCGATCCATGCGGCATCTATTTCGGCACGAGCGGCGGGCAGGTGTATGCCTCGGCCGATGGCGGCAACAGCTGGACGGCCATCGTCCGCGATCTGCCGGCGGTGCTGTCCGTCGAGGCGCAAACACTAAAATAAGGTCAACAAGAGATTCTCGCGCAAGGACGCGAAGGCGCAAAGAAAGATCCCTTTGCGTCTTGGCGCGAGGTTTTTCGAGCAAGAGGCATCCTCGTGCAAAGCAAGGCCAAGAGCGTTGACCAGTATTTGGCGGAGCTACCGTTCGACCGCCGCGAGGCCATCAACGCGGTCCGCAAGGTGATCCTCAAGAACCTGCCGGACGGATTCGAGGAAGGGATGCAGTATGGCATGATCGGTTACTTCGTGCCGCATAAGCTGTTCCCCGCCGGCTATCACTGCGATCCGAGTCAGCCGCTGACCTTCGCGGCGCTCGCCTCGCAAAAAAACTATATGGCCATCTATCTGATGACCATCTACGGTCACAAGGAGACCGAGGAATGGTTCGTCAAGGCCTACAAGGCAAGCGGCAAGAAGCTGGACATGGGCAAGAGTTGCGTCCGTTTCAAGAAGTTGGACGATTTACCGTTGGATGTCATCGGCCAAGCCATCGCCCGGGTGCCGGTGGAGAAATATATTCGGGCGTATCAGCGAGCGCGGGAGAAGGCGAAGAAATCGCGTTAACATTTAGTGCGCCATGATCCGAATCATCCTTCCCTATCATCTGCGAACGCTGGCCAGCGTCGGTGCCGAGGTAACGCTTGACGTCAACGGGCCGATCACGCAGCGCTCGGTCCTCGACGCGCTGGAGACACGCTATCCGATGCTGCGCGGCACGATCCGCGATCATGCCACCGGACAGCGCCGGCCCATGTTGCGCTTCTTCGCTTGCGAGGAGGATTTATCCTTGGAGTCGCCGGACGCCCCGCTGCCGGAAAAGGTCGCCTCTGGAGCGGAGCCGTTCTTCATCATCGGCGCCATCGCCGGCGGGTAAGCATCGAACAGAGCTTTGCACTTCTATCCAGAGAGATAAGACCCTTGTCGACTAGCCATGTCAAAGAAACCCAAAACCATCGACGAGTATCTTGCGGGCGTGAGCGAAGACCAGCGAGCCGCACTCGAGAAGCTTCGGAAGACCGTCCGCTCCATCGTGCCGAAAGCTGAAGAATGCATCAGCTACGGAATGCCTGCTTTCCGGTTAGATGGAAAACCACTGGTATACTTCGCCGCCGCGAAAAACCATTGCGCGTTTTATCCTGGTAGTGGGTCCACCGTGCCCGACCATAGGGACGAGCTGAAGGCCTATGAAACCACCAAAGGCTCCATCCACTTTCAGCCGGACAAGCCGCTGCCGGCTGCTTTGGTGCGGAAGCTGGTGAAGGCCCGGATTGCGGAGAACGAGCGGCGGTGGAAAAAATCGCTTTAGCATTTTCCCATCGATTCGCTTTTCCGCTGTTTAGAACATTTTCCAATCTTTTTGACAGGAAAGTGTCGACTTGCCTATTGACAGGCAAGTCATGACTTGCCTATAATCCTCCCATGGCCGATGTCTTCGAGGCACTAATCGCGCCGGCAAGGCGGGCGATTCTTGACGAGCTCCATGAACGGGACGGGCAGACCTTGTTCGAGCTGTGCGCCCGATTGACGATGAGGCACGGCATGGGATTAACTCGGCAAGCGATCTCGCAACATCTGGACGTGTTGGAATCGGCCGGCTTCATTACGACCAAGCGACAAGGAAGATACAAGTTTCACTATCTGGATACCGCACCCTTAAGAACCATCGTCGACCGATGGTTAACCTCCAAACCGAAAGGAGCGAAGCGATGAAGATCGTCCTCACGAGCGTGCTGGTGGACAATCAAGACAAAGCATTAAATTTCTACACAAAAGTGCTCGGTTTTGTGAAGAAGACCGAGATCCCGATGGGCGAGCACCGCTGGCTGACCGTCGTTTCACCCGATTCTCCCAATGGTACGGAGCTGGTGCTCGAGCCGGACAGTCATCCGGCTGCCGGGCCATTCAAGCGGGCCCTGGTGGAAGACGGGATTCCGTTCACGTCGTTCGGGGTCGAGAACGTGCATGCCGAATACAAACGGCTCCAGGCGGCCGGCGTTCGCTTCACGCAGCCGCCCGTGGAGATGGGACCGGTCACCACCGCGGTTTTCGACGACACCTGCGGCAACCTCATCCAGATCGCACAGAAGCGTTGAGCGAGCGATGAATGTGCTTTAGAAAGCCAAACTTTGCCACGAAGCGACCCCGAATGGCTGGGGCCAGATGTTCAACCGTTTGAGAAGTTCTGACATTTTCCATCAGAAAGGAGCCAGTCATGAAGCAGAGCGTGATGGTGATTGCGGTTGGAGTGCTGGCAGCGGCCGCGTGCATGCTGCTGGCGGAGGAACCACCGGATGCTGAGCCAAAGCTTCCCGGGATGAGCAAAGAACACAAGTGGCTTCAGCAGCTGGTGGGAGAATGGACCTACGAGTCCGAAGGGATCGTCGATCCCAGCCAACCTCCTGTGAAATCACAGGGAACCGAGAGCGCACGTGCGCTTGGAGGAATATGGCTGGTCGCCGAGAGCAACAGCAAGGCGCCCAATGGGGCTCCCATGAAAGGGATTCTAACTCTCGGCTACGAGCCGGAAAAGAAGAAGTACGTGGCCACATTCATTTCATCCAGTACGACCCGGCTTTGGACCTACGAGGGTTCGCTGGATGAGACCGAAAAAATCCTGACGCTGGAAAGCGAGGGCCCTACTTCGACGCCTGGACAATCTACCAAGTACAAGGACGTCTACCAGATCAAGGGAACAGACCACTGGGTCGTCACATCGTCGATCCTTGCTGCTAACGACAAGTGGTTCCGCTATGCCACGGTTAACTACTGGCGAAAAAAGACTTGAAGTCGAGAATACAGGTATGAGCACCCTTGAGGACATCCGCGGCAACCTGATTCAGATCACAACGAAGACAACAAAGCGGATTATCGAGGCGTGCGACTGGCGCAGCCGGCCGTGGACATGGGACCAGTCACCACCGTCGTTCTGGACGACACCTGCGGCAACTTATCCAGATTGCGACGAAGAGGTAGTAGCGCAGTTTGTGTGGAGGCGATCTAGCGTGCCAGCGTAATTGTGGTGGGCGAGCCCGGGCTCCCTAGTTGAACCACAGCACGAAGCCGATAAAGTCCCCTTGAAAAACGCGCTGGAGTCGTTGCCAAACCTCGGGTTTGGTTAGGTCGCCTTTTTCTAGATAAGGGGTCGCGGCGGTTCCCTGAATCCAAAGCACCAGGTCGAAAGGCCGAGGCTCAGTAAAGACGCGACGCAGGTTTACGCCCCGACCATCGTTGCTTCTCCAAAAAGGAAGCAACTTTCGGCCGGCCAGGATGTCTTCGGCCTCCTTCAGAAAGTCCATCCACCCATCGACCATCGCCGCAGTCACCCGAACATTGGGAATCACTCCTGTTTGCCGAGGATTGGGAATCCATTCGTGGTCGTCATCTTTTTCGGCCAGGATGAATTTCCACGACTCCCGGCTCTGGGCCAGCACCGTTTCGAGATGCTGTAAGACCGCCGTCATCCGTTTTCGCTCCGCAACCGGCATGCGAATCAGGTGGATGACGGCAATGAAGTCGGCAATATCAAAATCTTGACCGAAATTGAACACGTGCGGAGCTGTTGGCAAGAAGTCGTGTGGCGAATCTACCTTCGGGAAGAAAAGGTGAGCAGTGCACTCAAAGAATTCCTTGAAATCATGGGCCAGGGCGAACTCGCCCATGGCCATCAACAAGTGGCAATAACCGCGCAGCCAGTGGACGTCCCCCCGATCAAAAACGATGACAAACTGCTGGGCCCTTTGTGGAGTCACGCCAGAAGCGGGATTCAGACGAGCATATATCTGCCATAAAGTTTCTTCTTCGCGCGCTTGGCCGTCGCCGTCGAAATCCAGCCGAATGAGGCCAAAGGGCACCGGCAGCTTGACGTCCGGATCCCTGATTTGAGATAGAGTTGCCTCCGCCTTTTCCAGGTCGTCGAGCCAGGCTTGAATGATTTTCCGCGCGTCTTGATAGCTTAGGATTTTGGGATCGCTATTCTGAGGGACTGGCAATCGTAGCGGCGGCGGCAAGCTGATCATCGGACCCAAATCGGGCAAAACGGGGGTTGAATCCGTGCCGGTACAAGGCTTGGATCAAGTGTTCAACGCTTTGCAGGAACCGGATGGCTCCCAACCCAAAACGGGCCTGGTCGTTCTTGGGACGTTCTTTCAATTCCGCCAACCATGTGGCTTCCGCCAGAACCAGCTTTCCTGCTTGCAAGTATCTATCGACCTTGAGTCGAGCAACCGTCTCTGGATTGACAGGGTCCTGTTGGCCTAAGGCTAAAGCCGCCACTCTTCGAGTTTCCGCGTTTTGGTCTTGGAGAACAGCGATCAGGCTTAAGGCAGTTTCTAAATTCACGTCGCCGATCTTTTCCAAAGCAAGAGCCGCCGACTCTCGCACCGTCTTCTCATTGTCCCGAAGCACGGCGATGAGAGCCGGAACTGCTTCCTTGACATCCGGGGCGCTAAACTCGCCGAGAGAATCGGCTGCGGCTTTCCGCACCTCTGCGTCCTCATCTCGCAAGCACGCTGCCAAACCGGGGACAGCCTTCTTGGCCATCGGTTTTGCTTTCCCCAGTATGATGACGGCCGCACGCCGTATGTCCGGCTGGGCATCTTTTAGGGCCGCAACGACCGCGGGTCCGGCATCCTCGTCATTCCGGACTAACCGGATTAGCATGTCGGTAGCCGCTTCTGCCACGATGCGCTCTTTGTCATTCGTGGCAGCCAGCAGGAGAGGAAACGCCTCTTTGACCAATCGGGTCATCTGCCCCAAAATCAAAACGATTTGAGACCGGACCACGGGGTCGCGATTCTTCAGGTTCCCCAGCACAAGGTCGAGAGCACCTTTATCCAATTGGGCGATCTTCTGGAGAGATGCGGCGGCCATTTCTCTGACAAACGAGTCCTTGTCGGCGAGCGCGGCGAGCAGAGCCGGAGCGACGCCTTTGGCCGGGGTGCCAAGATCGCCCAAAGCGTCGGCGGAGAAAGCACGCATCCATTTATCGGTATCCTTCATGCACTCCACCAAAGCCGGCGCGGCCTCACCTGCTTCCGGACCAATCCGTCCCAACGCGCGCACTGCGCAGACCCTGACCAGCATTTCCTTGTCACGAAGGGTCTTCATCAAATCCGGAACGGCCTCCTTGGCGGCGGGCCCGATTCTGCCTAGGGCATAGGCCGCATGATGTCGTGTTTGCCAGTGCGAGTCTTGGAGGTCCGCTTTCCATTGGGCAACCGTTTTGTCCTGGAAGGTCGGATTCTTATCCTCCGGTTCCATCCCCGCAACTGAAAAGGAGAGAAGGCTACCGGCACACAGGAGCAAGGAAGTCGATATCATGGCCAATCTCCTTCACTGACGAGAGGTGTGATCGGGCTGGGAAGAAGAGACCTTAAGGGATTGTTTATACCTTAAATGGATCTGAAGGCAAAAGAAAAAGAAGCCGATTGGCGCCTCGGCGCGAAAGCGACGTTCCTTCTAACGGGCTACTTGGGAAGTGAGATGATGCGGCCCACGGTCCGCCGATAGAAGCTGTCCGAGGGCATGTAGCCGACGGACTCCACTCGGTCGTCTGGGCCGGTTACAACATCCACCTGCCAAAACTGGTCCACCCAACTCAATAGCTGCCCCTTTCCGGATGAGTTATTCAAAACCAGCACCGGGGGACCGAGCCTCTCCTCGACTTCCTCCCGGGCCATCCCGACAGAGATTTGAGCCGCGCGAGATTTGAGGTCTCCACCCCGCGCGAGAAAAAATACAGCAACGGCAACCAGCAGGAGGAGAACAACCAGCGGGACAGCGATGAGCAGCCGGCGGTGGGTGAGGAGCGGCATAATTGCCATTGTAGAGGGAAGTTGAGCTGTGTTCCCTCACTTGGGAACCAAATATGTATCCAGCAGGCGATCGTGAACGCTCTGCTCGGGAGACCAAAGAGAGACGATGAAATAGCCGATGGCCGTAAGGTCCATGGCTACTGCCCATGCACCCCAAATGAAGGGCGAACTTAGGAATTGCTGATGAAGCTCGGCCCACCATGCAAGGGCTGTCAGTCCAAACGGAATGGACCAGAACAACAAGACGCGAGCAATGCGCTGCCATCGGGTGGCCGGTTCGCCAGTCGGCCCCACGAGCACAGCTCTCATGCTCCAGCACGCTAGGGTCCAGTTGGTCATACCTAACCAAACCACCGACAGTCCCGCATAGACAAACATGTCCAGAAGAACCAGACCATACATGGAGCCAAACGGCTGCAGGGATGCCGGTTCAACGCCCAGCACGTGGGCCAATGAATAGATCAACAGAGACCCGCCCTGCGTATCGCCGACGAAAATGCCGGCAATGAGTCCTGTGACGATCGCCCCTCGGGCTCGCGCAAAACGACTGATCGCAGGCGGCAGCTTGCTGATTCTTCTTAACTCGTTCCCAAAATCTTGGAGACTGGTGAACCCAGCTGAACCGCCTTGCAAACGTTTGAGCAATACCGTGGCATGAAGCGGCAATGGTCTGCTCAACTGGGCCGGAGCAGATTCGCTCGCAAGGGATCCCCCCGACGCAAACACCGTCAGGTCCCTCAGCAATGAAAGGGACCGTCGCTCCGAATTCTCATTTCTGGATTCCGAAGGCCCACCGACAGGCATGTCCAATAGCACGGTGAGGCCATTGGGCTGGAGCCAGACGTGACCGAGTCCAAGAGATTCAGGCAGGGAGTCGTCGCTGCTCGCTTGACGCAACTCCGTCGCGACCTCGTCAAGAATTGTCCTCGTTTCACTCCACGGAATACTTCCGTCGTTTCCAATGGCGGCAAAAAGCGAACAGCCCGCCGACGGCGCCAAGAAAGCGTCCCAACGCGATTCTGCCATTTGGCCGGAACCTAACCAACGTAAACGGGTGGTTCGATCAACCACTTGCCGGTTTGAGTCAAGAGGAGCTCCAGAAATGGGCCTTGACCATATCCAAACGCTTCGACCAAGCATCAGGTCCTTGGCGGTGTAGATGGTGGATTCGCCGTTTTGAGACAACAAGCCGTCGATCTGATAATTGCCGATCGTGGCCGGCAATCCTGCTGGGCGGCTAACTTTCTGATTGCTGCGCGGCCGGGCCGTCCGTCTCGGTTTCGATGGCCGAGGCAGCTGCACTACGCGCGTACCGCTGGCAAATTCGTGCAAACCTCGAAAGCCGTTGCGCCGGCGCATGGACGTAAGGATCAGCAACTTCAAGCCGGCTCCGATAAGGCCAATCACGACGCCGCCCCCTATGCTGATCTTGCCGAACTGGTTGGCGGGAACGAAGGATCCCACCAAGCTCCCGGCCTCGAACAACAGCGTAAAGATCCCAGACCTCAGAAGCCCCTTGGCGATTCCGGGGGGATCGACGCCATTTCCACTAACGACCCGCAGTCGAAGCATCCGCTTTGCCAAAGTACACCCGAATACGCCCTCAGCGATCCCGAAATAGGCGAAGGCTGCCAGAACGACAATGGGTATCGGAACATTAAGGTTTTGCGATTCCTCTGGATTTCGCTCGAATACGGGTTCAGGATTCCCTGACCAACGTCTTAGGGCCAAGATCGTCAGCAAAATAACGGCGAAACACAGGGCGGCAGCTAAACCGATGAAGAATTGATCCAGATAAAAGGCGGCCAACCGCTTGCCCAAGCCGAC
>Ga0066903_100007066_pt1 | contig 10107 bp, 8 predicted proteins | sample PanSoiMetaGPlot1_FD_67491 | JGI IMG/M metagenome (GOLD analysis project Ga0066903, IMG submission 67491) | Tropical forest soil microbial communities from Panama analyzed to predict greenhouse gas emissions - Panama Soil - Plot 1 (version 2) | ecosystem: Environmental > Terrestrial > Soil >... | reverse complement strand
TGCGACCCTTCAGTTTGCGATGAGAGCTTCGGGCCCCCTCTGAGGAGAGGGCCGAGGTTTCATCTTTCCCGGTTATCGGGCAGGAATTAGCACCTTGGCGCTTGAGTAAGGGCGCCGGGTTGCTGTGGCTTCGTCGGGCCTGTTCCCTCAGCCACTCTGGATAAATGTCCGCGGCGAGCGCGAACGCCACTTAGCGTAGGTCAGCCCCGGTCCGGCTGTCAAGACGGTCCCGCGCTTGCACAAAACAGCATCGCAGGCATAAGGCGGACGGATGAGACAGACCCTCGGCATGACACTGGCGGTGCTCGCGCCTGCCGCGGCGCCGGCCATCGCGCAGGGGACGAAGCCCGGCGTGGCGGACGCCGATCTCGCGTTATGCATGACATGGTCACCGACCATCAGCACGATGTGGCCGCGTTCAGGAAGCAATCGAAGTACGCCAACGACGCGGATCTGAAGGCGTGGGCCGGCAAGACGCTCCCGACGCTGGAGGATCACCTCAAGATGGCGCAGGAGACCGCGGCGAAGGTCTGCGGAAACTGAACGTCGCGTACCCGACGATGACGCCGAGGATGCCGCCCGGCAGCATGATCTGCCAGTAGTACGGCTGCCCGCCGCCCAGCTTCTGCAGCAGGCACACGAGATACGCGAGCGCGACGCCGACCGCGAGGCCGAATCCGATCGCCAGGCTCAGAGACTGTGTCCGCTTCGCGAACCAGCCGATCAGGACTCCCGTGATCAGCCCCTTCATGGTCGACCCGACAACGATGCCGACGATGCCGGCCCTGACCGCGGGATCGTTGGGCGCGGACACCAGCGCCGACAGGCCGTCGAAGATGCCGAGAATGCCGCCCAGCACGAGGCCGAGCATGGGTTTGCTCATGAATCGCTCCTTGTGAGCACTATTACGCGTCCGCGCGGCATCCTTTAGCGGGCCGGCCAGAAGAGCAGCAGCAGGCGCACCGCCAGATACGTGAGGATCAGCACGATCGGCGTCCGGTACGTGCGGGCGAGCCGGCCGGCGCGCTCGACGACGCCTTCGCGATGCGCGAGGACCGCCTGACCGTCGGCGAGCCGCCGGACGTCCGCAGCGAGTGCCCCGGCGTCCGGATACCGCGCGTCGGGGTCTGCCGCCGTCGCCCGCTGCACGATCGACTGCAGCGGCGGCAAAAGGTGGCTGGCACCTTTCCCGGAAAGGTGCCAGCCACCTTCCGTGGTCAGGCCGGCGAGGATCGCGCCAAGTGCGTACACGTCGGAGCGGGGATGGCTTTTCTGCGTACTCTGCTCGGGCGCCATGTAGCCGTCCGTCCCACCCGGCTCAGACCCGCCCGCGAGCCCCCAGTCGAGGATCTGCACCTGGCCGAACGCGCCGACCATGATGTTGGCGGGTTTCAGGTCGCGGTGGACGATGCCGCGCGCGTGGGCGAACGCGATGGTGTCGCAGATGCGATCGAACAGGCGCAGCCGATCGGCGATCGCGAGCGTGCGTGCGTGGACGTCGAGCCGTTCGCCGCGCGCGAGGCGCATGACGAGGAACACGCGGCCGTCGGGCAGCCGCCCGACGTCGTGGATCGGGACGATGCCGGCATGCTCGAGCGAGGCGAGCGTGCGCGCTTCCCGACGCAGCCGCGCCGCGTCCGACTCCGTGCTCCACGCCGTCACCTTGACGGCGACGTCGCGATCGAGCTCGCGATCGTGCGCGCGGAACACGATCCCCATGCCGCCGCGGCCGATCTCTTCGAGCCGCTCGTAGCGCGTCGCCGCGAAGTCGGGGCGATCGTCGAGCTGCCGCAGCCGCGCGATGGCGTCGTTCGACAGCGTCACGGCGGATCGACCCCGAGGAGATCGCGCGCCTCGGCGCGGAACTCGTCGTCGGTGGCGCAGATGCGGCGCAGCCGATCGAGCACGATCTCCCGGAACGCGCGGCGGGCCCACGCCAGCTCGTTGGTGACGGCCGTCACGGACAGCCCCGACTCGCGCGCGAGCGCCGCGTACGTGAGGCGCGGCGCCGCACCCGCGCCGGCGTCGTCGATGTCGTAGCGCTGGAAGAGCGCGAACGCAGCGGAGTGGCCTGCAGCGTCGGCGTGGCGCCGCAGCGCCTCGACGGCGCTGCCGAACAGCCCGCGGATCCACTCGCGATGGAACCACCGTTCCGGATCCGACTCATCGTCGGGCGCCTGGACGCCCAGTTCCGCGTCGACGCGCGCGAAGTCGATCGCGGTGACGACGAACCCGCCGCCGCGCTTGAGCCGCGCGGCTGCCTTCTCGTGATTCGCGAGGAAGCCGTCGAGGCACGTGCGCACGAACGTGCGGAACCGCGCCTTCGACGCATCGTAGCGCTCGAGATACTCGCGCTCGAATGCGCGCGCGAAGAATTCCTGCGTGAGATCCTGCGCGTCGTCGGGGCTGCGCCGCCAGCGGACGCGAATGTAGAGGTAGACGGGGCGCCAGTAGCTGCGAACCAGCCCGTCGTATGCCGCGGCGCGCGTGTCGGGATCCACGCTCCCGAGGTCGCGGACCACGGAATGTCGCGTCACGGGGAACTGCATGCGAAGGACGTATTCTAGCGGGCGGCGGCGCAGTTTGTGCAAGCGGCGCGGGCCATGTCCACAGCCTCGCTCCGCACGCTCATCGCCGCTCTCGCGTTCGGCGCGATTGCGCCAGCCGCGCTAGCCCAGCCTCCCGCGCAGCCGCCTGCCGCGCCCGCACCTGCGGCTGAACCACCTCCGCCGTGGAGCGGCAGCGCCGGGCTCGGTTTCTCGATGGATCGCGGCAACACCGATACGACCGACTTCAACCTGACGTTCGACGCGAAGAGCGATCCGACGCAAAAGGGCGTCTGGAAGTTCAAGGGACTCTACGAGCGCGACGTCGCCAAAGGCGAAGTCGACGCCAATCACCTGATCCTCGACGCGCGCTACGAGCGGGCGATCACCCCGCGGGTGTACGGGTATGGGGCGCTGGGGTTCCTGAAAGACGAGTTCAAGTTGATCGATTACCTGTGGGCGCCCGGCGCGGGCATCGGCTACAGGCTCGTGGCGACCGACCTGACGACGTTCAACGTCGACGGCGGCCTCGGCGCGCGGATCGAAAAGAATCCGGGCGCCGACGTGAAGACCGACGTCGGCGTGATGCTCGGGGACAAGTTCGAGCACAAGCTCTCGAAAACGGCGTCGGTCACGCAGGGCTTCAGCGCGTTGTGGAAGGCGAATGACTTCGGCGACTCGCTGTACACGTTCAGCGCGGGCGTCGCGGGCAAGCTCACGGAGCGGACGCAGATCAAGGTGGAGCTCCTCGACGCGTACGACGCGCGTCCGCCGAGCGCCGAGGTCAAGAAAAACGACACCGCGCTGATCACGTCGTTCGTCTTCAAGTTTTAGTCCGAGGGGCGTCGCCCCTCGGACTCCCCTACACGCGCTCTCGCGCGCCACTTCGCCGGCGCGCTCCGTTCGCGTGGCTGGGTCGCTGCGCTCCCTCGCGCCGCCCGAACCCGTCGTCAGGCATGTGAGGTAGGTTGGAATCTACGTGGCTCGATTTCCCGTGTCCGATCACTGCGACGGCGAGCGCTTCTTCAATCCGCATGCGCCCGCCGGGCGCTCGTTTGCCGACGTGTGGCGCTGGATGCGGACGCGCGAGCGGACGCCGTGGCCCGCGTCGCTGCCGCCGCCGCGCACGCATCCGCCGCCGCCCGCACGCGTGGATCCGGGCGCAGCCGCCGTCACGTTCATCGGCCACTCGACCTTCCTGATCCGCACGAGGTCGATGGCGCTCATCACCGATTCGGTGTTCACGGCGCACGCCGGTCCGTTCGGGCGGCTGGGTCCGCCGCGCGTGCGTCCGCCGGCGATCGCGCTCCGCGACCTGCCGCGCGTCGATCTCGTGCTGGTGAGCCACAACCACTACGATCACCTGCAGCGTTCGTCGCTCCGTGCCTTCGGGGACGCCGCGATCGTGACGGCGCTCGGCGTGGGGCGGCATCTTCCGCCTCCCCAGAGCGATCCTGTCGTGTCCGCCTTCAGGCGGAAGATGTCCGCCTTCAGGCGGAACGTATTCGAGCTCGACTGGTGGCAGGACGTCCGCGTCGGCGACGCGACCGTCACCGCCGTGCCGGCGCAGCACTTCTCGGCGCGGACGCCGTGGGATCGCAACGCGACGCTCTGGTGCGGATTCGTGGTGCAGGCCGACGGCGTGACGATCTATTTCGCCGGCGACACCGGGTACATGCCGCAGTTTGCGGAGATCGGCCGTCGCTTCCCGTCGATCGACGTCGCGCTGCTGCCGATCGGCGCGTACGAGCCGCGCTGGTTCATGACGCCGATTCACATGAATCCCGACGACGCGGTCCGCGCCCACGTGGATCTCCGCCCGCGCGTGAGCGTCGGCATGCACTTCGGCACGTTCCAGCTCACCGACGAAGGCATCGACGACCCGGTGCGCGCGCTCGACCGTGCGCGCGTCGGCCACGCGATCGCGCCCGAGGCGTTTCGGGTGCTCGATTTCGGGGAGACCGCAATCTTTGCGGCAGCCGTCGAAGAGCATCCCTGACACGCTTGAGGCACCTGTCACGGATCGCAGGAGACAAAGAGACCAGGAGATTGCAGGAGGAACAGGAGAACAAGAGTACGTTGGTTTCCTGACAAGATTCCTCCTATTCTCCTGCGTCTCCTGACCTCCTCATCCCTTGCGATCCGTGGACAGCTGCCAGTAGTCGGTCGAGCCGTTCGAGGCCTGCGCGAATCTTGTTCGTGTCGCCGCCGTAGCCGAGGCGGAAGTGCGCGGGCGCGTCGAAGAAGAATCCGGGCCCGACGGCGGTGCGGTACTCCTTCATCAGGCGCTCGACGAACGGCGTGGCGTCGGCGACGCCGCGGACGCGCGGAAACACGATCGTGCCGGCCGACGGCACGTATTGCAGTTCGGGATGCGCCGCGAGAAACGCATCGGCGAGCGCCTTGTTCGTCGCCAGCACCGTGCGCGCCCGTGTCAGCAGGGCATCGAGATGCTCGAACGCCACGACGGCGAGCCGCTCGGACACGATCGAGCCCGTGCCGTCGACGACGTCGCGCGCGCGCCGCGCGCGGTAGGTGATCGCCTCCGACGCGATCACCCATCCGGTCCTGAGGCTCGACAGGCCGTACGACTTCGTCAGGCTGCTCGTCGTGACGAACACCTCGCCGCGCGCGGCCGCCGGCGGCGACGCGTCGCCCGTCGCGTCCTTGTAGACTTCGTCGACGATGACGGTTGCGCCCTGCCGTTCCGCGATCCGGCCGACCTCGTCGAGCGCCGCCGGATCGACGACCACGCCCGTGGGATTGTGCGGCGTCGTGATGACGATGACCCTGGTGCGAGGTGTCATCGCGTGCCGCACGCGATCCGGATCGAGGGCGTAGCCGTCCTCGAACCGCCGCTCGAACCGCGTGGTCGTGGCGTTGAAGAGCCGTGCGGCGCCGAGGAGCGGATCGTAGCCGGGCCGTTCGACGAGGACCTCGTCGCCCGGTTCCAGCAGCGCGGCCAGCGCGAAGAAGTTGGCGCCGGCCGTGCCGCCGCCGGTCGTGACGCGATCCGCATGTACGCCGTAGCGCTGCGCGATGGCCTCCATCAGCGGCCGGTAGCCGGTGTCGTTCGCCCCGTCCAGCGCCAGCGCCTCGCGCGCGCCGGGCAGATCGTCGAGCGAGCACGCGAGGATGTTGCTGCCCGCGAGATCGAACTCCGGCGCCGGCCGCGTCTTCGCCCATTCCATGTACGGCGCGTGATAGCGCAACTCCACCACGTGAGACTCCGATTCTGAACGACGCTTCACATGCGTTCTCTACTGATGCCGCAACGCGCGCAGCGGGTCCACGCGAGTCGCCCGGTGAGCCGGGAGGGCACACGCGATCGCGACGATCGCGGCAAGAAGGACGGGGACGCCGACGAAGGTTCGTGTGTCGTGCGTGGAGATCCCGTAGAGCATCGGCTTCAACGCGCCCGCGAGCAGATAGGCGGCGGTGAGGCCGATCCCGATGCCCGCGCCCAGAATCGCCGCGGTTTCGCGCGTGACCAGACGCACGATGTCGCGGGATTGCGCGCCGAGCGCGGTACGGATGCCGATCTCACGCGTCCGCTGCGACGTCATGTACGAGAGCACGCCGACGAGGCCGACGGCGGCGATGATCACGGCGAACAGCGCGAAGCCCGCCAGCAGGATCGCATACGTGCGGGGCCGCGCCAGGCTCTGCGTCACGCGATCCTCCATCGTCATGATCGAGTCGACGGCGGCGGACGGCTCTTCCTCGCGCAGGATGCCGCGAAGGATCGGCGCGATCGTCGTGGGATTCACGTTCGTGCGAATGACGAACGCAAGTTCCGTGACGTTGCCGGTCCACTGCCGGTAGGTGAGGAACATTTCCGGCTGCGGCGGATCGGTGACGCCGCCGAACAGTGTCGGCGAGACGCCGTCCAGGCCGCCCTGACGCAGATCCTCAACGATGCCGACGACGGCCCAGTCGCGGTAGTCGCCCATCGGAATCGACAGAACGGTGCCGATCGAAGGTTCGCCGAGGTAGCGCGCGGCGAATGTCCGGTTGACGACCACGACGGGGCGGGACGTGGATGTGTCGGTTGGATCGAGCGCACGTCCGGCGATCAGGCGCAGGCCCATGGCGGGGAAATAGTCCGGACTGACCTTTCGCAGGATTGTCTGTACCTGGATCTTTGTCGAGGGGTCCTTTGGCGACGGCAGCGTAAAGCCACGGAATCCGCCGGTCGTCACGAAGGGGAGTGCGTCGCCGAAGGCAGCCTGCGCGACTCCCGGCAGGGCCTGCAGCCGCTGCTGGATGCGCTCGAGCCCGGCCGACCGCGAGGCGAACGCACCGTCCGGTATCGTCGCGTGCGCCGTCAGCACGTCGCGCGGATCGAAGCCGCGATCCGCGGCGAGCAGCGCCGAGAAGCTGCGCCCGAGCAGCGCCGTGCCGACGAGGAGTACGCAGGCGATCGCGACCTGCGCGACCATCATCGCGAGGCGGACGCGCGTCGAACGCACGCTCGCGGCACCGGCGCCGCTCGCCGTTCCGTCTCCAGCCAGCGCGTCGCGCAGGTTCTCCCGGCGCGCCTGAAGCGCCGGGACGAATCCGCACACCAGGATCACGATCGCCGTGAGCGCGGCGCAGACCAGCGCAACCCGCGCGTCGAGCGTGACTGCTTCGACGCGCGGAAAGCCCGCCGGCAGCATCGTGGGCAGAATCCGGTGCAGCGCGGCGGCAAGCGCCAGACCGCCCGTTCCGCCTGCGATCCCGAGCAGGGCGCTCTCGATGAGCCACTGCCGCAGCAGGTGCCCGCCGTGCGCGCCGATGGCCATCCGTATCGCCATCTCACGCTGCCGCTTCGCGACGCGCGCGGTCTGAAGGACCAGGACGCTGGCGATCGCCGTCGCGAAGATGAGACCGACGGCAGACAGGAGCATGATCACCGCCGGTCGAACGTCGGCCGTGAGCGCCTCGCGCGCCGGGACGGCCGTGACGGCGATCGCGCCGTTGCTGCCGAACAGGGCGATGCCTGCGTTGGCCAGCGACGGCGCCGCGATCGCGCGCGCGGTGGCTTCGCTCGCGGCCTGCGCGGCGGCCACGCCCGGTCGCAGCCGTGCCAGCGCGTTGAAGATCTGCCCCGTAATCAACTTGGCGCCCGCGGTGACTCGCCCGACCGCCATCGGCACCCAGGCCTGCGTCTCGGAATCGGGGAACGCGAAGTCTTTCGGCATGACGCCGACGACCGTCACGAAGCGGTCGTCGAGCCTGACGCTGCGTCCGACGATCGCGGGATCGCCGCCGAAGCGGCGCTCCCACACGGCGTCGCCGAGAAGGACGACGCCGCTGAGGACGGCGACGCCCGGACCGGTGTTGGCGACGGCGTCATCGTCGGTGAAGAGCCGGCCGGACGCGGGCCGCGCGCGCAGCACGCGAAGCAGACTCGGCGTCACTCGTCCGACAGCCAGCCGTTCCGGCTCTCCCGAACCGGCCGTCACGGTCATCATCTGCGCGCGCGTCCAGCCTCCGATCTCCTCGATCGCCTGCGGTTGCTCGCGCCACGCGTGATAGGTGGTGTTGGTGATGGTCCACGGCAGGCGGCCCGGGTTGCCGCCGCGCGTTTCCTGCAGCCGTACGAGGCGATCCGGCTCCGGCCACGGCAGCGGTTTCAGCAGCACGCCGTAGGTCAGACTGAAGAGTGTCGTCGTGGCGCCGATGCCAAGTCCCACCAGCAATACCGTGACCGACGAAGACCCTGCGGATCGCAGGAGCGTCCTCCACGCGTACCGAACGTCCCGCACAGCGTCGCCCGGATGTCCCACGTTCATCACAGCTCAGTAATACACCCAAACGCGGCGTAGAATCGGCGTCAGCATGAATCAGCAGCTGAACCGCCGCGACTTCCTGAGAACGGCGTCCGTCATTTCGGGCGTGCTGGCGTCTGGCGGCGGCATGCCGGAAGGCCTCGTTGCTGCCGACCGCGAGGTCTCCGGCGTCGACTACCCGATTCGCCCGCACGGGTTTGCCGATGTCACGCTCACCGACACGTTCTGGAAGCCGAAGGTGGCAACCAACGCCACCGTGACGATTCCGTTCGAGGTCCAGAAGGAGACGGAGCGCGGGCGGCCGTTGACCGGCAACGTGCTCGAGGCGGCGATGCAGTCGCTGCGGACGCATCCCGATCCGGGGTTGCAGGCGAAGGTTGACGAGGCAGTGCGCGCGATGGCGGCGCGCCCCCCGCGCGGGAACGACGGCTTCGAGGCTGCGGCCACCTGGTTCACCACCACGGGGAAGCGCGACCTCGTCGAGCGCGCGAGCGCATCGGCCGAGTCGATCGCCGCCGACGTCCGCGTGAACAATCCGCCGTTCTCGGGCGGCGAGCGCGATGCGATCAACTGCCTGCAGCTGTACAAGGTCACGCACGACAGGGCGCACCTCGATCTCGCGCAGCACTATCTCGACATCCGCGGTCTGCCGAATTCCGTCAACCGCAGCCGGCACAACCAGTCCTACAAGCCCGTGCTCGAGCAGAGCGAGGCCGTCGGCCACGCCGTCAACTGCGTCTCGCTGATGGTCTCGCTCGCCGATTTCGGCGTGCTGTCGGGGAAGAAGGCGTACTTCGACGCGGCCCACCGGATGTGGACCGATGCGGTGACGCGGAAGATGTACGTGACGGGCGGCGTGGGGTCGACGGGCAACGAGGGATTCGGCGAACCGTACTCGCTGCCGAACATGTCGGCCTACGCCGAGACGTGCGCCGTGCTCATGTTCATGACGCTCAACCACACGCTGTTCCTGGCGACCGGCGACAGCCGCTACATCGACGTGATGGAGCGCGGCATGTACAACAACGCGGTCGACGGCGTGTCGGCGTCGGGCGATCGGTTCTTCTACGTCAACCGGCTCGCCAGCGCCGGCGACGGCCGCGACGAACGCTGGGCGCGCGCGTCGCTCGAATGCTGTCCGCCGAATCTCGTGCGGTTCCTGTCGGGGATGGCCGGCCTGATCTACGCGCAGGATCGGCGCGAGGCGATTTACGTCAACCTGTACGTGTCGAGCGAGACGTCGTTCACGGTCGGCGGCGGGAAGGTGTCGTTGTCGGTGCAGAGCGGCATGCCGTGGAACGGCACGAGCCGCATCGGCGTGTCGTCACCGGCGCCCGTGCAGGCGACCATCCGGCTCCGCATTCCGGGTTGGGCGCGCAATCAACCGGCGCCGGGCGGGCTGTACTCCTACATGACGAAGAGTACGGCACCGGTGACGATTGCGGTCAACAAGTCCGCCGTCAGCGCCGTTCCAGACGCGTCCGGCTACGTGTCCATTACGCGCACATGGTCCGACGGCGATGCGATCGACGTCGACTTCCCGATGGAGATCCGGAAGGTCGTCGCGGATCCGAAGGTCCGCGACACCCGCGGCCGGATGGCGATCGAGCGCGGACCGGTCGTCTACTGCGCGGAGTGGCCCGACGCGCCGGACGGCCGCGTCCTCGATCTGCTCGTCGATGCGAACCGCGAGATGACGACGGCGGTCGATCCCACGCTGCTCGGCGGCGTGCCGGTGATCCGCGCGCACGCGCGCCGGATGGGCCGCCCCTCGGATACGCCCG
>Ga0066903_100007065_pt1 | contig 10108 bp, 7 predicted proteins | sample PanSoiMetaGPlot1_FD_67491 | JGI IMG/M metagenome (GOLD analysis project Ga0066903, IMG submission 67491) | Tropical forest soil microbial communities from Panama analyzed to predict greenhouse gas emissions - Panama Soil - Plot 1 (version 2) | ecosystem: Environmental > Terrestrial > Soil >... | reverse complement strand
GTCGAACCTCAGGTCTTCGGTGTGCCCCGGCATCGACGTACTAGGCGGCCGACCGGCGCCGGGACGGGTTTCCCGTTACCGCGAAGCCCACCGCCAGACACCCACCGACGGCCGCCTCCACGAGCCAGATCCACGCCGGCCCCGTCAAACGTCCGGTGGCGAGGAGCGCGAGCGGCTCGAAGACGAACACGCCGGCGACGATCGCCGCGGCGACCCACCACCGGTCGACACGCCAGCGCTGCCCCAGGAGCGCGAACACCGGCGCCGTGACCACCCCACCGACGATGACGAGTCCGTTGGATGCCAGCAGCGCGGCGGTGGCCTGGGGGAGATCCTTCAGCGCGACGCCTTCGATCGGGCTGACGGTCATCGCGAAGTAGCCCGCGAGCGCCGACGCCACCGCGACCGACCCGACCAGCACGGCCCGGCGCGGCCGCTCTTGCGTGTAGCCGAACGCGAATGGGAGCAGCAACCACGGCGCCGACATCCCGCTCACGGCGACCGCCCAGGGTCCGAGCGCGACCAGGCTCCGCAGGCTGCCCAGGTACTGGTCGGCGGCGCCGAAGGCGATGCCGACCAGGGTCGCGACGACGAAGATCATCGCCGGAACGATATCGCGATCTTCGGAGCGATGGCCGGTGTCATCGACGGCTCGATCGGCGGACCCCCCCCGGTCCAAGGACAAAATGCAACCCTTTGGGGGGTTGACAGAAACCCGCCATGGCGGGGGAATCGTTGGTGGCGCGTGGGGGAGCTGGGCGCGCGCACCTTGTGCGGAGTTCAACCTTAGGGGAAGGGAGGCTTCCTTTGAGAAGGAGCAGGTATCTCAGCACGCTCGCGCTCGGCACGGCATTCACCGTCGTCTTGGCGCTCGGGCCCGCCGGCGGATCGCAGGCGTTTGGGACGGTCCACCAGACCGTCCGTTCGCGGCTCGCCAATTCAAGCCTGAAGTTCCGGGGACGGGTCAATGTGCACACGCTCGCGGCGCATGCTTCGACGGCGGCGAGAACCGCGCCCGCGGCGTCCGGGAATCAGGTGCATCTCTTGCCCCGGCTGCAGCCAAAGACCACACAGGCAGCCCATCAGGCGGCTCCGACGGCGACGTCCGCGAACTCGAAGGTCGTGATGGGCGCCGGAGCAGCTCGTGCGTTCGACGGCATCGACCACGCGGACCAGCGGCTCGTCGACGGTGGGAACCAGTTCAGCACGGAGCCCCCGGATGGAGCGATCTGTCAGGGAAGGAACTCGATCCTCGAGGACCTCAACTCCGGTCTGCAGTTCTTCAGCCCCTCGGGGGCGTTGCAGACGCCCACGATCTCGCTGACCGACTTCTACGGGCTGCCGGTTCCCATCGACAGGACAAACGGGACGTTCGGACCCTTCTCGCTCGGCGACATCAAGTGCGTGTTCGACCAGGCGACGAACCGCTTCTTCATCCTCGCGTGGGGAACGAGTCAGGACTTCTTCAGCGGAGCATTCACGGGTCAGAACGTGTACTTCCTGGGCGTCCAGGCCACCAACGACCCGCTCGGCTCATACAACCTCTACTCGATCAATCTGAGCCCTCCGGGCTCCCCGGGGTGCCGCGGCGCGTGCTTCGCCGACCACCCCACCGCGTCGACGGACGCCAACACGTTCGTCACGACGTACAACGAGTACAACGTCGTCACCGGCAGGTTCAACGGTGCGCGCCTGGTCGTTCTCTCCAAGGCCGACCTCGAGGCGGGACTCGCCTCTCCGGTCGTGCTCATGAGCGCTGGCAGGCTGGGCGGAGGTCTCCTGTACACGCTGCAAGGGGGCAACGTTCCCCGGGGAGGCACGTACTCGAGCGCCAGGGACGGGACCATGTTCTTCGTGTCCGCGCTCGAGTTCACAGGAACCGGGGACACGCGGGTTGCGGTCGAGGCGTTGTCGCACACGAACAAGATCGACTCGAATCCGGGCGCTCTCAGCTTCCAGGCGTCGATCGTGCGGCACGTGCTCTTCTACGTGGCGCCCCCGAAGGCGCCGCAGAAGCCCGGTGAGGCCCCCTTGGGAGATTCGCTCGGCGAGCCCCTCAACGTGCTCGACAGCGGGTCGGACGAAACACAGCCTGCGAAGTGGGCAGGCGGAGACATCTGGACGGTGATCGACACCCAGGTGGGCTCCGGCTCGAGCGCTCGCGGAGGCCTTCTGTACCTCGCCGTGCGGCCGGTCCTGTCCGGTGGCACCCTGACCGGGACCGTACAGCGTCAGGGGTACGTTTCGGTTGCCCGCAACTGGCTCCTCTACGGGAACCTCGCGGTGCGGGGGAACGGAACGAGGCCCGTGATTGTCGCCTCGTTGGCGGGCCCCGGCGTTTTCCCGTCGTCCGTGTATGGAACCGTCGGCAACAACGGCGGCGTGTCCACGCTCTGGGTGTACGCAGCAGGCGCCCGTCCCGACGACGGGTTCACCTGTTACCCGGAGTTCGACCCGGAGGCGACGACCCGCGGGTGCCGGTACGGGGACTACAACGAAGTGAACTGGGGTCAGGGCGGAAACTTCTACATGGAGTCCGAGTACATGACACCCAGGTTCCGCACCTCGCTCGCGAACTGGGGCACCGGCGTCGCAATCCTGCCTGCCGCTGCCTGATCCATCTACGACGACCCGCACAAGGTCGCACGAGGGGCCGGGCGCCAAGCGCCCGGCCCCTCACCCGTTCCGGTCCGCACTCGAGAGTGTCGACTCCCATCCTTTTCCGCTGAGTGCAGGCAACATCGGCAGCGCTTCCTCTTCCGAGATCGGCTGCGCAATCCGCGCTGGTTCAACCGAATTTGGCGGTGCCTGACGGGCTTGTGTGTCCGAGACAGATCCTGCCTGGGGCGCGGGGCCGGCTCGGTAGCGAACACCGTTCTCTTGGTACCAGGAGACGCCGCCGTCCGGACGCCGGTGCACGCTCCACCCGTACTCGTGGACGAGCTTGTGGTGGAAGAAGCACAGCAGGAGCAGGTTGTCGAGATCGGTGGTTCCGCCCTTCTCCCACCAGACGATGTGGTGCGCGTGGGTGAAGCGCCGCGATCCGCATCCCGGGAACACACATCCGACGTCCCGATGGCGCAGCTGGCGCATCATCCACGTCGGCGGCTCTCTCGTCATGCGGCCGAGGTGGACGACACGCCCCACGCCATCCTCGACGACCGTCTGGATGCGACTGGAGCACGCCAGTCGCCGCGCGACCTCCGCCTGAACGATCCCGCCGCCCTCGAGCTCGCACGCGCCGTCGGTCGAGCTGAGCGAGTCGACCGTGGCATGCAGGACGACCGTCGCCCGGTCGGGATCGGGATCGCTGGCCAGTCTCGCGGATGCGAGCGCAACCAACGCGTCCGCGCGGCGTGCCTCGACCGACCACTCGCTCTCCTCGCCCGGCATGACCGGCAGGCTGTCCACCGTCCTGTCGATCGCTCGCTCGATGGTCGCGCCCTGCGCCGCGGGGACGTCCGCGAACAGCTGCCATCTGCGCCCGTCGTCGGAGTAGCCCCACGTCACCCGACGCTCGCGATCCTGGTCGCGAGCTTCCTCGACGGATTGCCGCTCCGCAAGGTCGCCCTTCCGCCGGATCGCGCCGCACGAGACCGTCTGGGCCCACTCGACCAGCCGAGGTTCCGATTCGGGTGTTGCGAGCCGGGTCAGCTCGACGACCTTGTCGATCCCGAGGAGGCCCGACGCCAACGCGTGGGCGATTCGCGGCAGCGTTTCCAACGCGTGGGCGGCCGCGATCGAGCGACGGGCCTTCCAGTCGGAGATGCCGTATCGCATCCAGAGCCAGTGCGCCATGTCGCGAGCACCGGCGTCGTGCCACTGTTCGAGACGATCTGCGAGGGCAATGAGCGCAAGGAGCTCTCGATGCGTACGCCCGATGCGGGCGTACGCCGCATCCATGTTCCGGCTGAGCTCGTCGTCATCGACGATGCGGTTGATGCGATGAGGGTCGTGCATCCCGGACCTCGATCGGTCGCGGGGGGAGTTGCTCCACCATACACGAACATACGTTCGATGTCAAGAGTGGAGCGCGGTTTCTAGCGGAATGGGCGGGCGCGTGGACGAGGTAATGGCTCTCGTGTTGGCGAGGGGAAGGGCGGTCGCTATGGCAGGTGATCCTTGGCGTTCGGAGCGGTCGGCGATTTCGCATCGCTTCTCGAATGAAGCACGCGACCGCGGGTCAAGAAGCACGTGCCGGCTTCGCCCAGACGACAACGCCCCCGTGAGGGCGTGTCCTTCTCCGCCGTAGAATCACACGCGTGGTAGTCGAACCATCGCCGTCTTCCGCCCACGCCCCGGAAGACTCCCCGCATGCATCCGGCCACGAGTCGGCGCTGCTGGCGGGCCTCAATCCCGTGCAGCGCGAGGCGGTGCTGCACACCGAGGGTCCGGTCCTCATCGTCGCCGGCGCAGGCTCCGGCAAGACGCGGGCGCTTACACACCGAATCGCCTACCTGATCCGGGAGAAGGGCGTCAGCCCGTACGCCATCCTCGCGATCACGTTCACCAACAAGGCCGCGCAGGAGATGGCCGAACGGGTCGAGGGGCTGATGGGGACGCGGATCGCCAAGGGCATGTGGATCCTCACGTTCCACTCCGCCTGTGTCCGGATCCTGCGGCGCGAGCACGACAACGTCGGCCTTCCCTCGTCGTTCACGATCTACGACGAGGGCGACACCGAGCGTGTCATCGCGATGGTCGAGAAGGCGATGGAGGTGGACCCGAAGCGGTTCCCTCCCAGGCAGGTCGCCGCGATGATCGGCCGCGCGAAGGATCACCTGCTCGGCCCGCAGGATTACGCGCAGCAGGCCGGCAACTTCTTCGAGGAGACGGTGGCCGACATCTACCGCGATTACCAACGCCGGCTGAAGTCCGCGGGGGCGCTCGACTTCGACGACATCATCATGGAGACCGTGACGCTGTTCCGCGAGCATCCGGAGGTGCTCGAGCACTATCAGGAATGGTTCCGCTACATCCTGATCGACGAGTACCAGGACACGAACCGCGCCCAGTACCACCTCATCAACATGCTCGCCGCGAAGTACGGGAACCTGTGCGTCGTCGGCGACGCCGACCAGGGCGTGTACTCGTGGCGGGGAGCGACGATCCAGAACCTGCTCGACTTCGAGCACGACCACCCCGACGCGGAGATCTTCGTGATGGAGCAGAACTACCGCTCCACGCAGGCGATCCTGCAGGTGGCGAACGCCCTCATCGAGCACAACGTGCAGCGAAAGCCCAAGTCGCTCTGGACCGACAGCGAGCAGGGCGATCTGGTCGTCCGGTTCCGCGCCGAGAACGAGCACGACGAGGCCTGGTACATCGTCGCCGAGATCCAGCGACTCGTGGAGACGGAGGGGTTCCGGTACGGCGACGTCGCGATCTTCTACCGGACCAACGCGCAGTCGCGCGTTCTCGAAGACGTCTTCATGCGCGCCGGCATCAACTACAAGATCATCGGGGGCGTCCGGTTCTACCAGCGCCGCGAGATCAAGGACATCCTCGGGTACCTGCGCGTGGTGACCAACCCGAACGACGTGGTCAGCCTCCGACGGGTGATCAACACGCCGAAGCGCGCGATCGGCGAAGCCACCGTCGCCGCGATCGAGGAGTTCGGCCGCGACGAGAGCCTGCCGGCCATGGAGGCCGTGCGCCGAGCCGGCGAGATCTCGCTCCTCGGCGCCAGGGCGAAAGGCGCCGTCGCCGGGTTCGTCGACGTGATCGACCGGCTCACGGAGGCCGCCGCCACGGGGGCGAGTGCCGCCCGGATGGTCGAGGCCGCGTGCGACGAGTCGGGCTACGTCGCCGAGCTGGAGGCCGAGCGGACGATCGAGGCGGCCGGCCGCGTGGAGAACCTCAAGGAGCTCGTCGGGGTCGCCGCCGAGTTCGAGGCTCGCAACCCCGAGGGGAGCCTGGCCGACTTCCTCGAGCAGGTGTCCCTCGTCAGCGAGCAGGACGAGTACGAGGAGGACGACCCGGGCGTCACGCTGATGACGCTGCACAACGCGAAGGGCCTCGAGTTCGACGTCGTCTTCATGGCGGGCATGGAGGACGGCGTGTTCCCGCACTACCGGTCGATGACCGACTCCGCCGAGCTCGAAGAGGAACGCCGGCTGGCGTACGTCGGAATCACCCGGGCACGGCGCCGCCTGTACCTCACGCACGCGTGGAGCCGCTCGCTGTTCGGGGGCTCGAACTTCAACCCGCCGTCGCGGTTCCTCGGTGAGATCCCCGGCGAATACGTCCGGGTTGTCGCGCAGGAGGGTCGGGGTGGCTCCGGAGGAGCGCCGGCGGCCGCCGGGCCCGCCATGCGCGAGGCCCCGGCGCTCGCAATCGGCGACACCGTGATGCACGACAAATGGGGCGAGGGCGTGGTGCTCGGCATGCAGGGAACGGGGACCGCGGCTATCGCCACCATCGCCTTCGACGGGGTCGGCGAGAAGCGCGTCCTGGTGGGGTACGCCCCCCTGCGCAAGGTGCAGACAGCCGACCAGCCGGCCGACTGAAAACCGCCTCCCAGCCAATCGGCGGCTGATATCCTTTCTTGCAGGTCGAGCACCCTCTGCCCGCGACCGCCGCCGTCCCCTCGCCGGAAAGCACGTCCCTGGATGGCGTGCGCAGCGAACCGCCGATCGGAAGCAGCCGAACGAGAGTACCGGGCTACCGAGAGCGGGTCCCCCCAGGCCGTACAGTCGACCTCATGGGGGAGGGTGCCCGAAGAAGTGATGCAGACGACGCCGACCCATACTCCGACCGCATGACCCCGCCCGACGACGACCAGGCCGGCGCTCGTTCGAGCGACGTGTCGGGCGACCCCTTCGCGACCGACTCCGGTCTGCAGGTCCCCGAACGGACCGAGGACACGCAGGGGAACGGCGGCGAGTCGATGCCCGCCTCACAGGAGGTGGTTCTCTGGGGGTCCGAGCGCCCCGCGACCGCGTCCCCATCGGAAGCGCCTCCCAGCTTTCGGCGGCCGCACTCCGGCTCGACGGGGAACGGCCACGGCGAGCATCGGCGGCGTCGATCGACGCACCACCGGCGGCCGTCGAGCTACCGCCGCTCGCGCCGCCACCACCGCTCGTCGAGGTCGAAGCAGCGGCGGCCGCGCGTCTCGCTCTTCCGCCGCTGGCAGCGGGCCTGGCACGAGCACCCGGTGCGAACACGGGTCGGGCTCGCCGCCGGAGTGCTGCTGTTCATCGGCGTCGTGCTCGTCGCCGACGCGTACTGGCAGGCCTACCGGGTCTACAACGACATCCAGCGGGTGATCCCGCAGTTCCAACAGGCGAAGTCGGGGCTGGTCCACGGGAAACTCCCCCCGCAGGCGAAGCTCGACGCGATCACCGGCTCGGCGTCCGAGGCGCAGTACGACGTCGACCACGCGCGCTTCTCCTACCGGTTGGTCGGCTCGGTCCCCCTGATCGGAGCTCCGGTCAAGGCGGCGACGTGGGCCGCGGCCGCCGCGGGGGAGGACGCGCAGGCGGTGACCTCGCTGCAGGATCTGATGAGCACCGTCCTCGGCGCCCACGCGCTCCAGACCGGGAACCTCGCCGACTCCTCCATTCCCGTCTACAAGGACGGGCGGATCGACGTCGGACTCATCGACGGCCTCGCGCCGCGGATCCAGATCCTGCTGGGGCACCTCGAGGCGGGAGCCGCCGACATCCAGCGCATCCCCTCGATCCCGTTCTCGTCGAAGGTGAGTCACCTCAAGGAAGAGGCGCTTCAGGATTCGAACAAGGCGATCGCGCTCGTCCGGAGTGGGCTCACCGGGGCCAAGCTCATGCCGGGGTTCCTCGGATCGAACGGCCCACGTACGTATTTCGTTGCGCTGCAGAACTTCGTGGACCAGCGCGCGACGGGCGGCGCGGTGCTCGCGTACGCGCTCGTCCAGATCGATCACGGACGCGTGCACCTGCTGCGCGGCGGCGGCATCAACGAGATCGATCTCCATTCGGGCGTGCCCGACTTCCATCCGCCGCCGGCGGTCGCCTGGTACACGCGGGCGACCGGAGCCAAGTACCTGATCAACAACAGCGCGAACTACGGCCCCGACTTCCCGATCGTCGCGTCCGCGTGGGCGCAGATGGTGCAGAAGGTGACCGGTCAGCACATCGACGGCGCGATGGCGTTCGACCCGGTCGCCATCAAGGCCCTGCTCCAGGGTCAGGGGCAGCTGCGGATCCCCGCGTACCCCGTGAGCGTGAGCGCGGGAAACGTCGTCGCCGTCGTGTCCCACGAACAGTTCAGCCTTCCGCGCGCGAACCAGATCGCTCTGCCCGGTCAGCTCGTCAAGGCCGCGTTCAAGGTCCTGGAGCAGCCGAAGAACTTCTACAAGCTGGCCACCGGGCTCGGGGGGACAATCCCGGGGCGGCACGTCCAGGTGTGGGCTGCCAATCCGCAGGAGGAGACCCTGGTGAAGGATCTCGGGTGGAGCGGCGCCCTGACGCCCACCCAGGGCGACTCGCTCGCACTCGCGTACGACAAGAGGATCGCCGGCAAGCAGGACTACTGGACCAGGCAGGCGATCAACTACAACGTGACCGTGCGGCCGTCGGGCGCGATCAGCTCGACCTACACGGTGAAGGTCAGCGACGACATCCCGCAGGAGGGCCAGTCGGGCAGGATGATCCCGCACGTCACCCCGTTCGGACTGAACGTCGCGATGCTCAACCTGTACGTGCCCGAGCGCGCGCGGCTCACGGGCGTCACACCCAACTACCACTCGTTCCCGACGTCGTTCATCCACCCGCTGACGTATGTGAAGTACGTGCACCCCAAGGGATTCGTCCAGCACACGGAGGGAGCGCACCGGGTGTTCACGCAGACCGTGACCCCGTACCCGGGGCATCCGGCATCGGTCACCTACCGCTATCAGGTTCCGCACGCCATCCTGAACACCCTCGCCGGCAAGGTGTACGAGCTGGCGGTGGACGCGCAGCCCCTGTACCACCCGGCGACGATGACCATCACCGTGCACCTGCCGGCGGGCTCCCACGTCCACTCGGCCGGCCCTGGATGGACCCTGGTGAACGACACGACGCTGCGGATGAACGTGGAGTCGCTCGACCACGGGTTCGTCACCAAGATCGTTTTCTGACGCCGGCCGGGACCGCGGGCAATGCCCGCAATCAGGGACAGCGTTCGCCGCTCGTGGGAGCCGGCGCAGGGCTTCTCGTGACCGGGTGATCCGGGTCGACGTAGACCCTTCCTCCGTAGATGACGACCGGCAGCAGGTCGAGCGAACCGCAGCCGCCGCTGCCCGTGCCGTCCAGCTCGTAGGCGGCGCCCCGGCAGTCGCGGTAGTGCCCGTCGACGACGGTCAGCGTGCAGCCGTCCTCTTGGAGCACCGCGACGATGCGCCCGCCGGTCGACGCGACGAACGTCCCGGGGAGGTACACCTCGCGGGCGGTGCCGGCTTGGAAGGAGGACGCGTCGCCCACGGAGACGAACGAGCCCCCCGGCGGGTGCGGCCGCGACAGCGCGTACCAGCCGGCCGCCAGGATCACGAGGCCCACCAGCAGCGCGGCGACGACCCACGACAACCCCAGGCGACCGCGAAAGGGTCCGAGGGTGCCGATCCTGGTCCACGGCTTCAGGCCGGGAGGGCGGAAGCGGGTGCGACGCGGGGACATCGTCGGCCGCCGAGTATATTGAGCCGCATGGCCCAGACGTACCGCGTCGTCGTCGCGAAGCCGGGCCTCGACGGACACGACCGCGGCGCCAAAATCGTGGCCCGCGCGCTCCGCGACGCGGGGTTCGAGGTCATCTACACGGGACTCCACCAGACACCCGAGCAGATCGCCGAGACCGTCATCCAGGAGGACGCCGACGCCGTGGGGCTCTCCTGCCACTCGGGAGCCCACCTGACGCTCTTCCCCCGCGTCGTGCAGATCCTGCGCGAGCAGGGCGCCGGCGACGTCGTGGTGTTCGGCGGCGGCATCATCCCCCGCGCCGACGTGCCCACGCTGAAGCAGCAGGGGATCGAGGAGATCTTCACGCCGGGGGCGCCCACGACCGACATCGTCGCCTGGCTTCGCGGTCGGCTCGACCGCACGAAGGCCGGCTGACCGCTCGTGGATCTGTACGAGCACCAGGGCAAGGATCT
>Ga0066903_100007064_pt1 | contig 10108 bp, 8 predicted proteins | sample PanSoiMetaGPlot1_FD_67491 | JGI IMG/M metagenome (GOLD analysis project Ga0066903, IMG submission 67491) | Tropical forest soil microbial communities from Panama analyzed to predict greenhouse gas emissions - Panama Soil - Plot 1 (version 2) | ecosystem: Environmental > Terrestrial > Soil >... | reverse complement strand
CCGTGGCCTGCTGTCCGGCGTAAGCGAGGCGGACAGGCGGCGGATCCGCTTTCTGGACATCGACGAGACGCCGCTCTTCAATCGAAGCGGGCTCGTCGAGCCGAAAATCCCCCGCCGCTTCAAGCGCTGCCACTACCTCTCCGACGAGATCGCGATCTCGTACCAGGGCAACGTTCTCTGCACCAACGACTACCTGGAACGGCACTCGTTCGGAAACGTCCGGAACGAGTCGCTGATGGACATCTGGCACTCGCCATCCTTCGTCGAGGTCCGGAGGCAGGTCCGGCGTGGCGTCTTCGAGCTCGACATGTGCAAGAAATGCCGCGCGTGCGGGGAAGCATGAGTGAACGCCACAATGAGTGCGCGACGAAGCGCTGAGCGCAGGCGCAGGCAGGATCGATTACTACGAAGCGTGCCGCGCTTACCTCAAGACCTATGACGGCTGGGGAGGAGAGAGCGTCCTGCTCGCAGATTGGACGTCGCGGTGCCTATCGGACTACTGCGCATCGTGCCAAGTGCCAGTACTCAGTTGCCCGAAACCCGTCGCTTCGGTCCAAGAACCGGGCCTGGATCTGGTCGGGTCCGACGTTTTCGATCAAGCTGAGGCCAACGCGGGAAAGCTCGGCGCTCAACGTCGTCGGATCAAGACCAGAGACGATCGGTTCCCCTAGCTGCCGGACGCGCCGCAGCAGGGATTGAATACGAACGGGTGCTTCGGCGGCAAACGCGCCCGGCTCGAGAAAGTCGAACACGAGTTCGCTCCCAGACGGCGCGATTCTGGACACGCAACCAAGCGTGCCAAACACGGCGTCGCGCGAGAGGTACATGGCGACCCCAGGCCATGCAAAGAATGTCGATGCCGTCGGATCGTACGGCGTACGCGCGAGCGCTTCGGATACATTTTCGTGTTCTAAATCGGCAGCCGCGAAATGCAGATGCTCGGGGCACAGAAGGCTGGCGTCCTCCACACGTGCTCGTTTGAACGCCTGCGTCGCCGGATGGTCAATTTCGAATATCCGCAGGTGCTTGGCCAAGTCAGGCCGCCGAAAGGCGAGCGTGTCGAACCCCGCGCCGATGATGACGTACTGCTGAACGCCGCGATCGAGCGCGGCCAGTAGTGCGTTCTCGATGTACCGACCACGAACGAGGACAGGAGCCGTAGCAGCTCCTGCGCGTTGGGCGTAATACAGAGACGATGCACGGTCGGAGCACGATGCCGCCAGAGTGGGATTTATCCGCTGGAGCTCGCTGACGCAGAGCTCTTCGAACTTTTCCCGTTCAATATCGGACAGGAGCAGGTGGGCAACCGTATCATCGAAGATCTTAGGGCCTGCCTGCGCCGAATGGTAAGCGCGCATTGCGGCCACCATGACGGCGGTTATGCTATGGGAGTCGGCTTCCATATCAAGAGACTATCTTCCCCAGTCTAGCTGCGTATTGCTCGCGGGCCGCGTCCGGCTTCCCGCTCCGGCTCCCGCCGTTGTGGGCGGCTGACCGGAAGAGCGCTTTAGACACATAGAACCAACCAAATCGCAGGCTCCCCGGCCTGGAGGGAAGAACTATGCGTGTTCGAGCATCGAAGGCACTCGCCGTCGTATGTCTGACCCTGGTTCCAGGCTCGTCGCTCCTCGGGGCGATTCCGCCGCCGCTCTTCGTCACCAACACCAATGACTCCGGAGTCGGATCGCTCAGGCAGGCCATCCTCGACGCCAACGCGCGGCCCGGCGCGGACGAGATCGTATTCCAAATCGGCGGCAGCGCGCCGCACGTCATCCAGCCGCTGTCGCCGCTGCCGGTGATCACCGAGGCCGTCGTGATCGACGGCAAGACCAACAACGACTACCAGGGCACGCCGGTGATCGCGATTCTCGGCGGCCAGGCCGGCAAGCGCGCGAGCGGCCTGACGTTCACCGCGCCGTGCAACGGTCAACAGTACGCGGTCGTCAGCGGCCTGATGATTGGTTTCTTCGACGAAGCCGGAATCATGCTCGCGGGCGGGTGTACGGCCCTCGACGGCAACGACCTCGGCATCATCGAGACACAGTTCGGCATCGGGGTGGTCGCCAACCGATACGGCGTCGAGGTCGTCAACGGCACCGGCAACCTGATCGGGCTGTCGAACGGGAAGGGCAACGTGATTTCCGGCAACCTGATCGCCGGGGTGTACATCACCGTGAGATCGATGACCAATTCGGTGTTCAACAACAGCATCGGCACGGACCCCACGGGCGTCCGGGCCATCCCGAACGGAAACGGCGTCTACACCGGCGGCGCCGGCGTCCTGATTGGCGGCAACGCGTCAGAGAACCTCGTCGGGGACACCGGCGACTCCAACCTCATCTCGGGGAACGACGGCGACGGCGTGCGCATCGACCCCGGTCCGCAGTACAACTACATCCTGGACAACGTCATCGGCGCCTCCACCTGGGGCGATCCGCTGCCGAATACCGGGCACGGCGTGTTCATCGATCGCACCAGCTTCAACGGCGTCGGCTTCGCCAATCGCCAAAACGAGCTGAACACGCACGCCAACCGCATCTGGTTCAATGGCGGCGACGGGGTGCGCGTCGTTGGTCCGAAGGCGGCCGGCAATACGATCCGGCACAACTCGATCGCGAACAACGGCGGCCTCGGGATCGATCTCGACGGCGACGGCGTGACGATGAACGACCCCGGTGATGGCGACACCGGGCCCAACGGCTTCCAGAACTTCCCCGAGATCCAGTCGGCGCAGCTGACGGGACTGGGCGAGGTGGTCATCGACTGGACGTTCACCGGCGCGCAGGGGCAGTTCTTCACCGTCGACTTCTATTCGAGCCGTGCCTGCGATCCGTCGGGATTTGGCGAAGGGGGCACCTGGCTCGGCTCGGCGGACGTCCGGACCGATCAATTCGGCTACGCGCCGCCGATCGGCGGGTTCCAGAAGACCATCACGACGACGCTGCCCTCCGGGAACGGGGCCTGGATTACGGCGACGGCCACGAATTACTACCCGGGCGATACTTCGGAGTTCTCGCGGTGCGTCCGGGCACGCGGCCCGCTCACGAACACGGCGCTGCTGATGCACGGCTCCGCCGCGGCCGGACCCGGCGGCGCCGGCGCCCGGATGACCTACGACATCGAGGTCGCCAATCTGGGACCCTCGGCCGCCCAATCGGTCACGGTCACCGACGCGTTGCCGCCGTCGCTAGGGTTCGTGTCGTGCTCGGCGACCGGCGGCGGCGCCTGCGGCGGCACGGCGAACGATCGCCTCGTGACGTTCAGCGCGCTGGCGCCCGGCGCGACCGCCACGGTGGAGATCGTGGCGGATGTGGTCCCGCACCCGATCGAGATTTTCGGGCCGATCAGAACCGCCGGGGACGTGTTCACGCTCGGCGGCAGTACCATCACGAATACCGTCACCGTGGATTCGCTCACGCTCGACGACGACCTGTCGAACAATACGGCAACGGTCGCGCTGCAGGTGCCCGGCGTGCCCGACACGACGCCGCCGGCGATCGCCGGCGTGTCGGCCACCCCGTCGCGCCTGTGGCCGCCGAACGGCGCCATGGCCGACGTGGCGGTGTCCTACACTGTCAGCGACGTCGTCGATCCGGCGCCGGTGTGCTCGCTCGGGGTCACCAGCAACGAGGGCGGCTCGTCGGACTGGGCGATCGTGGACGCGCATCACGTGCGGCTGCGCGCGACGCGTCTGGAGGCCGGCGCGGGGCGCGTCTACACGATCGGCGTCGACTGTGCGGACTCGAGCGGCAACCACGCGATCGCGCCGGTCATCGTCACCGTGCCGCACGATCGCCGCTGAGGCAGTGGCGGTCGTCGCGCTCGCGTCATCGCTGGCGTTCGCCGCGGCCGCATCCACCGCGTTGCGCGCGCACTGTTCCAGCGACCATGCCGGCGAATGCGGATCCCCTCGCCTACCGAGGTGCGTAAGCGAGGGGCCATTCACGCGGGTGGGCTTCGCCTATCGGCACCCCGCATCCACCGTGATCAGTCCCGGCACACGGGTGCTGTTGTTCCACTGGTTCGTGTCGTTCGACCAGAGGCTCGCGCCGGTGATGGCGTCGTACGGAACCACGCGCACGTAGACACGGTATGTGCCACCCGGAGTGCCGGCATCGACGGTGTAGTGACGGCCGATCTGGGTGCTGCCGGGCACAAGCGTCCAGCTGCGGGTCTGGGTCAGTCTGATGTCCTTCGCCGCGCCGTTGACTTCGAGGTCGTCGTCCGACGAGAGCCACACCTGTTCCTCGGTGGTCACCGTCTGATCGCTGCGGTTGTTCACCGCATACACGATCTGCAGATCGTCACCGGCGCAGACGTGGTCGCTCACCGGCGGGTACTTCGAGCCCGTCGGCAGGTTGACGCCGCATTTGTTGCCGTCTTCGTTCGTGCCTGTCGGCACGAAGTAGTCGTCTCCGCGCGACGACACCTCGCAGACCTTGATCTGGTGCGCGGCATTGCTCTTGTCATCGGGGTACTCCGTCGCCGGCAAGTACCAGGTGTTCGTCACCGAGATGTCGAATTCGCGCGGACCGCCGTTGCCGTAGAGCGCGCGCAATCCTGCGATGTCATCCGGAAGGAGCTCGACCACGAGCGTGTCGTCCTTGCCGCGCGTCCACACCTTGGTACCATGATCCATCACGGCGTAGCCGGTTTCCGGGTGCGCGAGGCCGAGCGCGTGTCCCATTTCGTGCAACAGGATCGCGCGAAAGAAATAGGCGCCGTCTGCCTTCTTGCCATTGACGGTGAGGTCCCCCGGCACCCCGAAGTTCCAGGTGTCGCTCTTCCTCAGGTACAGATGTGTCTGCAGATACGTGCAATTGCCATCGTCGGTCGTCGGCGTCCAGGCCGGGTTGTCGCTCGCTTTGTCGGTGAAGCCGATGACGATGGTGTGATCGCCGAAGTCATCGGTGTCGTCCAGGTTGTCGTCACCGGTGATGTCCGCGCCCAGCTCGAGCTTGATGTCGATGCCGTAGGCCGAGTTGTACTCGTCGATGACTTTGTTGATGTCGTCGATGGCATTGGAATGATCCGTGGTGACGTCGGTGATACCTTTGCCGTCTTCGTAGTCGACGAAGCTGTCGTACAGGAGCATGACCTGCACCGGCGTCGACGTGTTCCACTTCTTGCCGCCGGTGCACCCACCGCCCGTGTACAGCTTGTACGCCAATGCCGACTGACTCGTTGACGCCGCGACTGCAAGAGCTGCAGCCGCGGCAAGAATGGTCCTCATATTCATGGTGTGCCTCTCTGTCTTCTGTGTTCCAGTTCGAGTGATAGCCAAGGCGGAACGTAGCGCTACGAGTTCGCCTGCCTTGAAACACGGAAAGAGGGCGCCAGGCCGAACATTCACAGCGCGTCCGGTCCTCGTGAAACGCTTCCGTGCGCGTCGTCACCAAACGGTAAGGACCGGCGTGTGGTGCGTTGGTGTTGAGGAGTGAGTGATGACGCGGACTCGGTGCGACGCGGCCGACTGGGGGCAACAGGACACGATGTACGGCGACCTGCATCGGATCGCCGTGTGTCACGCGCGCCGGCTGGTCGCGCATCCGACGCTCCAGCCGACCATGCTCGTGCACGAAGCGTGGCTCCGCCTCTCAGGCCGGCGGTACGGCAGCCGGACGCACTATCTCGCCCTGGCCAGCCGGGCGATGCGCCATTTCGTCATCGACTACCTGCGCGCGAAACTGTCGCAGAAGCGCGAGAAGGCGCGGGTTCACGTTCCCCTCGAGGCGTGCGAACAGCCTGCGGCCAGCGCCGACTTCGTTCGCAGCATTGCGATCGAGAGGTGCCTGGAGCGTCTCGCGACAGAAGATCCGCGCAAGGCCAGAGTGGTGGAACTGCTCGTCTTCGCCGGCATGAGCTTCGCGGAGATCGCGAGGCAGCTGGGCGTGTCGGAGATGACGGTCAGGCGCGACTGGCAGTTCTGCCGGGCGTGGCTGTGCTGCGCGCTCGGATGACACATGATCGGCCGTTTCACGCTGCGCGAGCTCGAAGACGCGTTTCAGCGCGCCGTTGCCCTCTCGCCGGCCGACCGCGGACACTTTCTCGATCGGGAATGCCGCCTGACGCTGCGCGCGGACGTGGAGCGACTGATCGAGGCCGATGCGTGCGCGCACGGTGTCTTCGATCCCGCCGATTCAGAAGACGCCTCGGCCGCGGACGGCCGGACCTCGATCGGCAGATGGCGGCTGATTGAGCGAATCGGGTCGGGCGGTCTCGGCGTTGTCTACCGCGCGTCGTGCGAATGCGACGGCGTCACGCTCCAGGCGGCCGTCAAGATCCTGAGGCCGGGACTGAGGACACTCCTTCATACGCGCTTCGTTCAGGAACGCAGCATCCTGGCCGGGCTCGACCATCCGTATATCGCCCGCCTGATCGACGCCGGCGCCGACGGCTGCGGGACCTCGTTTCTGGCGATGGAATTCGTCGACGGCCTGCCGCTGGACGTGTACCTCGAATGGCGCCAGCCGGCGTTCAAGGACCGGCTGGAGCTGTTCGCCAAGATCTGTGACGCCGCCGCATATCTCCACGAACACGCGATCGTTCACGGGGATTTGAAGCCGTCGAACGTGATGGTCAAAGCCGACGGCACTCCGAAACTGCTCGACTTCGGCACGGCTCAACTCGTCAACGGCGATCGCGACTCGTCTGCATCGCTCGCCCGCTCGATGATGACGCCGGCCTATGCCAGTCCCGAGCAGATCGCCGGTCGCGGACCTTCCGCCCGCGGCGACGTCTACTCGCTGGGCTGCGTGCTGAAGGAGATCGTTGGGAGCCGGCGACCGTGCGCCGATCTCGCGGCGATTCGCGACGCGTGCCTGGCGTCTTCGCCGGAACGACGCTACGACTCGCCGCGCCAGCTCGCCGCGGACCTCGATCGGTATCGCAGGCGCCGTCCGATCCGCGCGCGTCGCCGTTCGGCCTCGTACGTGGCGGCGACGTTCATCCGGCGCAACCGGGTACTCTGCGCGATCGCGCCGCTGGCGGTCGCGTCGCTGATCACCGGCGCGCTCGTCTCACGTCACAACGCCGCGCGCGCGCAGCGCTACGCCGACCAGTACCGCTCGGTCGTCGCGCGTCTGGTGCGCGACGAGCCGGCGCCGGGTACGCCGGATGCCGAGCAGCGGGCCGCGTTCGCCGCAGGTGTGGCCGATGCGATCGCGCAGATGGAGCGCACGCAGCCACCGCCTCTGGCGGATCTCGCGAGCGCGTGGCGCCGTGTCAGCTACGCGCAGGCCGCTCGTGGACGAACGGCCGAGAGCATCGCGAGCATCGAGCGATCCATCGGGTGGGCGCGGCGCTACGTGGAGACCGGCGTCACGCCCGAAGCCGGCAGCCAGCTCGCCGAGAGCCTGTTGCATGCGGCGATCCTGCAGATGCGCCGGAGCAACCCCGCAGAGGCGGGCCGGCTCGCGTCAGAAGCGCTCGGAATTGTCGACACCTTGCCGGCGTCGAGCCGTCGTCTGCTCGAGCACACGCCTCAGTTCGTGCGCACGCTGCTGCCCATCGCGCGCCTTCGTGCGCGCAACGGCGACGTGGCCGGCGGCCGCGCGCTCCTGTTACGCGGGATCGATCTCGGTCGGAGCATGGGCAAGACCGAACAGCTCCGCACGACGCTCAATCGCGTCTGGTTCGAGCGCGCCGTGGGCGCGGCGGCCCAGGCTGAGGCCGCGTGCGTCGACGCGGCGTCGATCGACGTCACGACGGAACGGCTCGAGACGTTGTGCAGCGCGAATAGGGATGACATGCGCGTCGAGCGCGAGGTGAACGCGGTGCACCAATCGGACCGCCTCGAGCGGCAGCTGCTCCAGGATCCCGAACGATACGAGGACCGCCTGCACCTGGCGAGACGAAAACTGCAGCTGGCACGCTTCGCGATTGACAAAGGAGATGCGGCCCGGGCGCAGGATCAGGTCGGACAGGCGCGCCAGCTCGCGGAAGCGCTGTTGAGGGAAGACCCGGAGAGCCGACCTCTTCAGCAGCTCGTCGAACGGATCACCTGCGTGAAGGCGCGCGTTGGGACGGGCGTCCCTGGTCAGTAGCCGTTTCGTTTTGTTGAACTCAAGGCGCCGCCTGGGTGAACGTGCGCGCCGCTGTGTGGCTTCCTGGCCCACTTGCAGATCCTGGCGCGAAACGTGAATGGAAGATCGATCCGCGCTCACAACCCACAGGGGGTTCACGTCAATAGCCGAGGAGACAAATTCCCATGAAGGCGATCGCCGTCACGGATCAGGCTGCGGGAACGACCGGGATGACGCTGGTCGAGCGGCCCGAGCCGCGGGCAGCGATCAACGACGTCGTCGTTCAGGTTCATGCGTCGGGATTCGTCCCGACTGAACTGACGTGGCCGTCGACCTGGACCGATCGCCTCGGCCGTGACCGAACACCGTCGATCCCCGGGCACGAGCTGGCGGGAGTGGTCACGGCCCTCGGCTATGGCACCACGGGTCTATCGGTGGGACAGCGGGTGTTCGGCGTCGCCGACTGGTATCGCGACGGCACCCTGGCCGAGTATCTGGCGATCGAGGCACGCAATCTGGCGCCGCTGCCGGGCGACGTCGACTTCACGGTGGGCGCGAGCCTGCCGATCTCGGGCCTGACCGCGTGGCAGGGACTGTTCCAGCACGGCCGCCTTCAGGCAGGGCAGACCATCCTTGTGCACGGCGCGGCCGGCGCCGTCGGGTCGATGGTGACGCAACTCGCGCGAGAGGCCGGCGCCTACATCATCGGCACCGGACGCGGTGCCGACCGTCAGACGGCGCTCGACTTCGGCGCGAAGGAGTTCGTTGATCTCGAGAACGACGTCCTCGAAAACGTCGGCCGCGTCGATCTGGTGTTCGATGTCATCGGTGGCGACATCGGGAAGCGGTCCGCAGGCCTGATTCGAGCCGGGGGCACACTGGTGTCCATCGTCGGGCCGCCCGAGGAGCGCCCCGCCGACGGCCTGTCGATCGATTTCGTGGTCGAGTCCGATCGCGCCCAACTGAGCGAGATCGTCCAGCGCGTGCGGGACGGACGACTGCGAACGAACATCGGCACTGTCTCGACGCTCGACAATGCGGTCGCCGCGTTCAATCCGACGGCGCGGACCAAGGGAAAAACGATCATCCGCGTTCGTCCGTGAGCGACACTCGCACATCGGTGCACGCCACCTTTGTTTTTTTGGGGCCGGCCTCGGAATGCATCGCCGTTTGCAGTCAGCGCTTGGTCATGGCCCCCGCGGCCGGGCCGGTGACCGGCGCCTTGATGTGGGCGGACGGCGTGCCCGCATACATCACGTACGGCCCGCTGGCGTTGAGTGATTGGACCGCGTGGCAGCAGGGTTCCATCAGCGGATATGCAGATTGACGAAGTCGTACCTCCGCATCACGTCCGGTGTCCCGGCGTGCTGGCGGAGCGCGGTCATGACGCGGAGCTCATCGCCTGGATAGATGTGGAACACGCATCGATCCTCCGATCGGATGTGGTAATCGGCGATTTCGTGGAAGACGAAGTCGGCGGCCTGCGTCAGGCGGGGATCGTCCGTGCCGATCGTCGACGCCGTCCGCCGCTCCGCGTTCGCGAGGACCTCGTCGAACAGGAGCGACCGGAGGGCGTCGTCTCCAAGAATCAGATCTTTGTACCGCGCAACGGTCTCGTCGTATCGAGGCGACTGGATCGCCGCGTCCCAATGAATGAGCTCGACCGGCTTCGGGTGCAGCGCCCGCCGGATACCGTCCTCGTTTCTTTCCCGCCAGGCTCGTCCCTCGTCTCGGGCGACGGCACGGGCGTCGGCCATCGAGAGAACACCATGTTGCGGGTGACCGAACGAACAGTAGTTGTGCACCTGCAGCGTGTCGCCAATGGACAACTCGAACGCGCTGAACCTCGGCTTCGCCCAGTGCAGCTGGCAGTCGAGATAGCGGCCGTCGCATCGCGGGTTGTGCATACTCACATCGATCGAGGCGATGGAACGGTCGGCATGCCAGTCGCGCCGCGAGAGGCGCGCGACGCGCCATTTCAAACCCGTGAGCGGGCAGAGTTTCAGTCGCTTGGACATGCGTGGGTAAGCGCATGATAGCCGAGCGCCACGCCCCGAAGGGTCACGGGTGCGCCACGGTCAGGG
>Ga0066903_100007062_pt1 | contig 10108 bp, 9 predicted proteins | sample PanSoiMetaGPlot1_FD_67491 | JGI IMG/M metagenome (GOLD analysis project Ga0066903, IMG submission 67491) | Tropical forest soil microbial communities from Panama analyzed to predict greenhouse gas emissions - Panama Soil - Plot 1 (version 2) | ecosystem: Environmental > Terrestrial > Soil >... | reverse complement strand
CTGGCGCGCGGCAACTCGGTCTATTTTCCCGACCAGGTCGTGCCGATGCTGCCAGAACGCATCTCGAACGACCTGTGCTCGCTTCGTCCCGGCGAGGATCGTGCCGCACTCGCGGTCCGGATTGTGATTGGCGCCGACGGTCGCAAGCGCTCGCATCAATTTCACCGCGTGTTGATACGGTCGGCGGCGAAATTGGCCTACCCGCAGGCGCAGGCAGCCATGAACGGTGCCCCTGACGAGGTCACGAGGCCGCTGCGCGAGCGCGTCATCGAGCCCCTCTACGCGGCGTATCGCGCACTCAAAAGTGCGCGCGACGCGCGCGATCCGCTCGATCTCGATCTTCCAGAGCGCAAGATATTGCTGAAGCCCGATGGCACCGTTGATCGCGTGGTCACTCCCGAGCGACTCGACGCGCACCGTTTGATTGAAGAATTCATGATCCTTGCCAATGTGGCGGCTGCCGAAAGCCTGGAGCGCTCGCACGCCCCTCTGATTTATCGCGTGCATGACGAACCCGCCCCCGAGAAGATCGAAGCCTTGCGCGAGTTCCTGCACGGCCTCGACATCTCGCTGCCACGCGGGGGCACCCTGACCACCAGCCATTTCAATGGCATCTTGGCGCGGGTTAAGGGTCGCGACGTCGAAGAACTCGCCAATCAAGTAGTCCTGCGCAGCCAATCCCAGGCCGAATACAGCGCCGAGAACTACGGCCATTTCGGACTCAATCTCCGCCGCTACGCTCATTTCACCTCGCCAATTCGGCGCTATGCCGATCTTGTCGTCCACCGAGCTCTGATCCGAGCCCTCAAGCTCGGGCCGGACGGGCTCCCATCCGGCACGGACTCCCAGGCCCTCGGGGAAACTGCAGCGCGTATTTCCGCGTGTGAACGGCGCGCTATGTTGGCTGAGCGTGAAACGTCCGACCGGCTTATTGCTCACTTTCTGGCTGATCGGGTTGGCGCGACGTTCGAGGGCCGCATCTCAGGAGTGACCCGCGCCGGGCTATTCGTGAAACTTGATGGGACTGGAGCGGACGGATTTGTGCCGGCGAGACTGATCGGCAGTGAATATTTCCGTTACTACGAGGCGCGCCACGCGCTTGTCGGCGATGAGACCGGCGAGACCTATCGGCTTGGCGACCGCGTCATCGTGCGACTGGCAGAGGCCGCTCCAGTCGCAGGCGCGCTCCGCTTCGACCTTCTCTCACAGGGTCGCGTGGAAAAGGAGGGTGCGCATGCACGCCCGCGGCGGAAACACGACCGCGCGCGCCGCCCACAGCGGCGACGATTACGATCGTGATCGGCAATTTCGGACGTAGATATGACCGACTTCAGCGAAGACCTCGTCCGCCGAATGAACGACGCGGCCCGCGATTTGTCGTCGCCAGTCGTCCGCCCCAAGGATGCCGCGACCCTCATTTTGGTCGATCGCTCGACAAACAAGCCACAAGTTCTCCTCGGCCGCCGTCACCAGAACCACAAGTTCATGCCCGGCAAGTTCGTTTTTCCGGGCGGACGTGTGGACCCAGTCGATCGCAAGATGGCAAACACAACGCATCTCGATCCACGCGTCGAGGACCGACTCATGCGCGCGGTCCAGCGGCCGAGTCCGCGGCGGGCGCGCGCCCTGGTGCTTGCCGCAATCCGAGAAACCTTCGAGGAAACCGGGTTGCTCCTCGGGCTTCCGGAGGGGAACATGACTGGCCGTGAAGGCTTGGCGATGAGCACCGTGTGGGCAACGTTCGCGCAGGCGGGGGCACATCCCGACCTTGCCAACATCCATTTCGTCGCGCGAGCCATCACCCCACCCGGTCGGCCGCGTCGCTTCGACACACGCTTTTTTACGGCAGATGCGGGCACGGTCACCCACCGGGTCGAGGGCGTGGTCGGCCCCGACACCGAACTCGTTGAGCTCGTCTGGGTTCCGATTGGTGAGGCCAAGCGCCTTGATATGCCAGCGATCACCGGCGTTGCACTTGACGAACTCGAGCAGCGGGTCGCGGCGGGTCTCACTCACGACTTGCCGGTGCCGTTCTATCGCATGCGTAATCGCCGCTTCTCGAGAGCAATGCTGTAGGCCGCGGGGCAAAAAAGCGGCTTGTTTGCCGCGGGCCCGTCGGTTAAGGGTGCCCATCCCGACAATCCTCCTGGCACGCGATGCTCTTTCAATCGCAAGGCTTTACGCTGATCTTCTTACCCCTGGCGGTGCTCTCCTATTACGCCGTCGCGCGTTCGCTCGTGGCGCGCCAGTGCGTGCTCATTGTCGCCTCGCTCGTTTTCTACGGATGGTGGGATGCGCGCTTTATCGTGCTGCTGGTCGGCCAAATTGGCGCGTCCTGGCTGCTCGCTCTTTTGGCGCAGCGAACCCGCAACCAATGGCCGCTTTACGCCGGTATCCTGATCAACCTCGGCTCGCTCGCTACCTTCAAATATCTCGATTTTCTGTTGGCCTCGATGCAAACCCTGATTGGTGTCGAGCTCCCACGCGCGCACATTCTTCTGCCGATCGGCATCAGTTTCTTCTCGTTCCAGTTGATCTCCTACCTGGTCGACCGCCTGCGTGATGATGCGCCACTTTATCCGTTTCGCCCGTTCGCGCTGTTTGTCCTGTTGTTTCCGCACCTGATCGCCGGTCCGATCGTGCGTCACAACGAACTCGTGCCGCAATTTGCGCTTGATCCGCTGCGACCCGGATCGTGGCAGCGCATCGGAACCGGGCTCGTGTTGTTCACGATCGGATTTGCCAAGAAGGTGCTGGTCGCCGACAAGCTCGCCGGGCTCGCCGATCCGCTGTTTGCGAGGGCCGGACACGAGTGGCTCTCATTCGGCGATGCCTGGACCGCCGCTCTCGCGTTCTCATTCCAGCTCTTCCTTGACTTTTCGGCCTACACCGAAATGGCGATCGGAATCGCACTCCTGTTCGGGCTGTTCCTGCCGGAGAATTTTCGTCGCCCCTATTTGTCAACCAATTTGCGTGAGTTCTGGCGACGCTGGCACATCTCGTTGTCGAATTTCATCCGCGACTATTTGTACATCCCGCTCGGTGGCAGCCGGAACGGCCCTGTCGTGTATGTATTCGCGACTCTGGTGTCGATGGCGATCTGCGGCCTCTGGCACGGAGCCGGCTGGACTTACGTGGCCTGGGGCGTTTGGCACGGTATTGGTTTGATCGCTTGCCACGCCTGGCAGGCGTTGCGCCGGCCGATGCCGGCGGCTGCCGGCTGGGCAGTGACCATGGTGTTCGTGCTGATCGGATGGGTTCTGTTTCGCGCTGCGGACTTCACGACGGCGACCACAATGCTCGCATCGATGGTCGGCGCGACGGGATGGACTGGCTCCCTGCGCGATGTCGGACTGCTGCTCGTAGCGGCGGTGATCTCAGCGCTGGTTCCTTCGGCCTATGAGATCATCGAGCGTCGTCCGATTCTCAATCCTGCGGTCGCCACTGCGTTCGCAGTGCTGGCGGGCTTCTGTGTACTCGAGGTCGGCCGCGGGCCGCCGCTGACATTCATTTACTTTCGATTCTGAAAGGGGCAGGACGTGGCGGATCGCACGTGGCAGAAAGGCAGCATCGCCGACGCCGACTGGCGCCGCTTCGTGACGACCTTTCTCGCAATCCTTCTCGTCGGCCTCGCCCTTCTCTACGCTCTGATCATCGCCATCGACCCCTACGACACCGGGCGCTACCCAACTCCCATGCCACCAGGCGTGTCCGACGAGAATCAGCAGACCGCAAGCGCGAGCAATGGACGCAATCCAGCTTTCGATGCCGCTGTCTTCGGCAACTCCCACGGCATGTTGCTCAGCCCAACGCGACTCACAAACATCACCGGATTGCCGTTTGTGCAAATGACCTCACCCGGGTCCGGACCGCGCGAGCAGATGATCTTAATGCGGTGGTTCATCCGTCATCACGCCCATGTCAAGGCATTCGTACTTGCGGCAGACCAGACTTGGTGCACGCACGATTCAGCAATTCCGATGCTTTATCAATTTCCGCCCTGGCTGTATGCGGATAACGAGTTTGAATACCTCGCCCACATGCTCAACACCCGTTCGCTCACGGCGGCGTATCGGCGCGTGCTGGTGGCGCTGGGCTTTGTGAAGCCTACGAATCCGGACGGATATTGGGATTACGAAGCTGGGCGGGCCTGGAACTTCCGGCCCGAGACTCCTAAGGGCGGCACATTGGCACCGATCCTTTCCGATTCAATCGATCGTTCATTTCCCGCACTGACGGCGCTCGACGAAGTACTTGCCAAATTGCCCGCGGACACGCCTATCGTCGTCGTCATGCCGCCACAGTTCTACACGCTTCTCCCGCGCGCGGGCTCGCCAGCCGCCGTCGAGCTTGCTGCCTGCAAGGCGGAGCTCGCAGCGCGCGTCGAGGCCCGCGCGCGCAGCGGATTTCTCGACTACCTCAACGACACGCCGGCCACGCGTAACCCGGAGAATTTCATGGACTGGGAGCACTACCGCGCCAACATTGCGCGGCAGATCGAAGCAGATATCGCGGCGATAATCGCCGGAGAGCGCCCGCGCCCAGCTCGTTTGCCGGCACATTAGCGAATTTGCTGCTCAGGTCTCGATTTTGAAAGGCTGTTGCGCTCGCGATGTATATCCTCGGCATCCACAATGGACACCACGATGCATCGGCATGCCTGTTTCATGACTACCAGCTCATCGCCGCCGTTTCGTTGGAGCGCCTGACCCGCAAAAAGAATGACGGCGTCACCCCGGACATGGAAACGCCGGACGCTGCCATCGACGAGTGCCTGTCGATCGCCAATATCGCGCGCGCCGATGTCGATGTGGTCTGCGCGTCGCGTGCCCACTGGGAACTGCAATCCTACAAGCTCACCGGTCGCTGGTGGTTAAAGCAGCAATATTATGGGCTCATCGGCGGGCGGCGAAACCCGCTGATGAGCGACCTGATGCGCAAGCAGCGCACGTCCGACGCCGCATCGATTTTCGACGCTGACGCATTCCGGAGCCGCTATGGTTTACGCAAAGCCGATATATTTTTCTACAATCACCACGCCGCGCACGGCCTGCCCGCGTATTTCTACTCGCAATTCGCCGATGCGCTGATCTACACGGCAGACGGCATCGGGGACAACGTATCCTACAGTGTGACCGCCGCACACGGCGGCACGCTCGATGTCCTGTCGGGCAACGACACAGCGCTTCACCGGCCGTTTCGGATCAACAGCGTCGGCCTTCTCTACTGCTATTTCACAGATGCACTCGGCTTTATCTGGAACCGCCACGAGGGCAAGGTGACGGGGCTTGCGGGGTTCGGAAAACCAGCTGCGGCAGCCGAAATCATGAGGCACTTCTCCGTCGATGCGGCTGGCGAAATAACCTCCGATTTCACGAGCTACCCGGCCATGCATCAATACGCCCGCGATATGTGTGCGCGCCTGTCGCGTGAGGATGCAGCCGCTTCGGTGCAGGAGGCGACCGAGCGGCTGATCTGCGATGCGATCGAGAAATTCTTGCATCGCACCGGCCTGGAATCCGTCGCGATGTCGGGTGGGATTTTCGCCAATGTGCGGCTGAATCGCGCCGTGCTCGAGACCACTTCGGCCAAACGGGTCTTCGTGTTTCCGGCCATGGGCGACGAAGGACTGCCGGTCGGCGGCTGCCTGATCTACCTGCACACGCGCGATGGTGCGCAACCATGGCAGCAGAGCCGTCAGGATCTGCGTCAGCTTTACCTCGGCCGCGATTATGGCGCCGAATTTGACGCGGTGGCCAAGGCATTGCCGCAGATTGCAGCAGACCGTGAGCGTCCAGTCGAAAAGGCGGTCGAATTGCTGATGAGAGGCGCGGTGGTTGCGATCTACACGGGGCGCATGGAGTTTGGCCCGCGCGCACTCGGTGCACGGTCCATTCTCGCCTCACCGGTTGCGCGTGAAGTCAATGAGACGATCAACAAACGTCTGGAGCGTTCCGAATTCATGCCATTTGCGCCGGTGGTTTTGGCGGATCAGGCCGCTACCGTGTTCGACATCCACCCCGGTAACGCACATGCGGCCCGCTTCATGACCATCACATGCGCGGTGCACTCGGATTGGCAAAAGCGCATCCCGGCGGTCGTTCACGTCGACGGCTCCGCGCGCCCGCAGACCATCTCCCGTGAAGATAATCCGCTCTACTATGACGTGCTCGCGCACTTCTTCGCCCGGACCGGATTGCCAGTTCTGGTCAACACGAGTTTCAACGTGCATGAAGAACCGATTGTCGACACGCCCTCACAGGCGCTCAGGTCTTTGGCTGACGGTCGCATCGATCACATTCTGACCGAGCACGCATTGTACTCGCCCAGCCGATAGCTTTCTTGACATCCCGCTGGCGGCCGCTAGGGTCCCGGCCAAAGCGAAAGGAACATCGGTTATGGCAAAAGCCGCGTCTATCAAGATCAAAATGGTCTCGAGCGCCGACACTGGTTACTATTACGTTGCCAAGAAGAACTCGCGCACCAAGACGGACAAGCTCGTCAAAAAGAAATACGACCCGATCGCCAAACGGCACGTCGAGTTCCGCGAAAGCAAGATCAAGTGAGCGGTGCCGCTGCGAACCGCGGCAAATCCCGCGACTGAACGTCAGCCAAGGCTCGCCTCGCGCAAAGCTCGCGGCGTTTCGAGTTGGTCTGGGCGGTGGTAACCGCGGCTGATTCTACCTTCGCGCATAAGCGATTGAGAAAACAACTGGTTTTCATCTAGAGCGATAGTCGAATAGGGCATTTGCCGGGAGCGCTCACGAGGTGCGACACAAAGTCCGTTGATATTTCCTGATCGGGAAAACCGTTTGGGTCAAAGGTGGCCGGCCGGGGATGGTGTATGAAGAGGCCACTCCCACCACCCCCAAGCCGGCCGAACCCCACGGGACCCAGGAGATGCGGCGGACCTGAGCATTCCGCAGGGTAATCAATGACTTGGTTGAGCGCGCTAAGGCCCTGCTCAAGCGTGCAGCCGAGCGTTGCGCTAGATTTCCTCCAATGGTCGAGCCTATCGCAAGAAGCCTGGAAATCAACGTGACAAAGACGGTGGTCCGCCATGTCACCGCGAATCTTTGATCGCGAAGCATAGGACCGAATGAGGCCCCTGGGTGGCAACCTGCCAAGCGCCCTGTGACTCAGACTGCACCCAGAAACTGGCGCACCGTCTCAATGAATTTTGCGACCGAAATTGGCTTCGACAGGTAAGCCTCGCACCCGCCTGCACGGATGCGTTCTTCGTCGCCCTTCATGGCAAATGCTGTCACCGCGATAACGGGAATAGACTTGAGCACAGGATCGGCCTTGAGCCACTTAGTGACATCGAGTCCCGATACTTCGGGCAGTTGAATATCCATCAGAATCAAGTCGGGACGGTGCCGCCGCGCCAGGTCGAGCGCTTCGTTGCCGTTGCGCGTGCCAACAGTCGCGTAGCCGTGGGCTTCCAATAGATCATGGAAGAGCTTCATATTGAGCTCGTTGTCTTCCACGATCAGTACCTTCTTGGCCATGATCGACTTACCGGTTGCTGCCCAGCGCATGCAGGCGGCGCGCGGGCGCAAGCTAAATGAGATTCCTTGCGGAAAGGCAAACCCTTGGCTTCGTCCACGTCGCCCAAACTGACCCGCGCCGCAGCCGAGGATCTGGCCATTGCGGCACTCACGTTCATTGCGAGGGAGCCCGAACGCCTGGGCCGATTTCTTGCCTTGTCCGGCCTCGACCCCGCGAATATGCGCGAAGCGGCCGCCGAACCAGGCTTCCTGGCCGGTATTCTGGATTATCTGGCCGGCGATGAAACCTTGCTCCTCGCATTCGCGGCCGACGCCGCAACTGACCCCACCAAGATCGACACTGCGCGCCGGCTCCTCGGCACCACACCATCTTCATAGCTGCCTGTCTGCTCCACAGGTGCCACGCTGGCGCCAAGGGGAGTTTGCGGCAAATGTTCCTAACCGCTTGATCACGGCCATGCTTCCGCGTCAGCATCTGCGGGTGCTGGAATCACTCCTCAATGTTCGGTTTTTGCCGTGACTGTCTGGCCGACGTCCCAAGCGGCTCGCGACGTTGCCGCAGCTGCGGCTCTCCGCGGCTCGTCGACCACCCCGAGCTCGCCCAGCTCGCCATCGCCCACGTCGACTGCGATGCCTTCTATGCGGCCATCGAAAAACGAGACAATCCTCTCCTGCGCGACCAGCCGGTGATCGTCGGAGGCGGCAAACGTGGCGTCGTCGCCACCGCCTGTTACGTGGCGCGCACGTTTGGCGTCAAATCGGCGATGCCGATGTTCCAGGCGCGCAGGCTATGCCCGACGGCGGTCATCGTGCCTCCCGACATGGCGAAATACGCGCGTGTCGGACGCGAAGTGCGTGCGCGAATGCTCAACCTCACGCCTCTCGTCGAACCGTTGTCGATTGACGAGGCTTTTCTTGATCTTCGTGGGACCGAGCGGCTGCACGGGATGATCCCGGCAAAATCGCTTGCCCGTTTCGCCAAGGAAGTCGAGCTCCAACTTGGCATCACGATTTCGATCGGCCTCTCCGCCAACAAGTTTCTTGCCAAAGTCGCGTCCGATCTCGACAAACCGCGTGGTTTTTCCGTGTTGAGCGCGAACGAGGCGCCGGCCTTCCTCGCGCCGCAGCCGGTGACCTTTATCTGGGGCGTCGGCAAGGTGTTCGGCCAGACGCTCGCGCGTGGCGGCTACCGTACCATCGCCGATCTGCAGCGTGCCGATGAAACTGACCTGATGCGGCGGTACGGGGTCGAAGGCCGACGGCTGGCCCGATTGTCGCGCGGGATCGACGACCGCCTGGTCAGTCCAGATCGCGAAACCAAAAGCGTGTCCGCCGAGACGACATTCGCGAGCGATCTCGCCGAATTCCGCCCGCTGGAACGCTTGCTCTGGGAGCTGTCCGAGAAAGTGTCGGCCCGCCTGAAGGCCAAGGCCCTCGCCGGAACGACCGTCACGCTCAAGCTCAAGACCGCAGACTTCCGCCTGCGGACGCGCGCTTGCTCCCTGCCTGCGCCTACCCAATTGGCAGCCACGATTTTCGCCTGTGGTCGCGAGCTGCTCGAGCGCGAGGTCAGCGACGCCAAATTTCGTCTGCTCGGCATCGGCGTATCGGGGCTCTCCGATGCTGACGAAGCCGACCCGGCCAACCTGATCAATGCGCGCGAGCAACGTACGGCCGCGGCCGAACACGCGGTCGACCGTCTGCGCGACAAGTTTGGTCACGATGCGGTGCGCAAGGGACGCAGCCTTGACGATTGAATGAGGAGTCTCCTTCTTACGAACCGCCAAGCTCGCAAAGATCGTGCTTCATCTTGCGGCCCCGACGCTCGTGCGCGAAGCTTGTCCCCAAGCTGCAACGATCCCGTGGAATGGGGTTTTCAACAAGCACGGACATGCCCGTTGAAAAGCAATAGCGATATCGATCGATGCCCGCCATGATTGATGGCGTCGTTCTGCGCCCGCTGCGCCAATTCGTTGATGACCGCGGGCGCACCATGCACATGTTGCGGAACGACGATCCGCACTTCCGCGCTTTTGGTGAGATCTATTTTTCCGGGATCCGGCACGGAAGAATTAAGGGATGGTATCGGCACCGCGAGAAGACACTCAATTTCGCCGTTCCCAGCGGGACGATTCGGGTGGTGATCTTCGATGAGCGCGCAGACAGCGCGACCCGCGGTCGCCTCGACGAATTTCAGCTTGGCGAAGACGCGGATGACTACGCGCTGCTGACCATCCCTCCGCGTTTGTGGTACGGGATGCAAGGCCTCGCGCCTGGAACTTCCATCATCGCAAACTGCGCGGACTTACCCAACGAGCCCACCGAATCGGATCGCAAGCCGCCCGATTCGCCCGACGTGCCCTACACCTGGCCTGTGGTCGGATAAGGCGGGCGCTCAGCTCCAGCCGCCTTCAATGACAGGCCTTCTCTTCCTTAAGCTCAAGTCGGCTCATCTCACCGGCAACGACGAAGTCGCCGTAGTCAAGGTTCAGCGCGCGCGAAATGCCGTTCTCGAACATTTCAAATCCGATCGAATAGACTGGTGTCCGCTCTCCGCCCTGTGCAGAGCGATCGAAGTAGCTGATCGTTACCGGCCA
>Ga0066903_100007061_pt1 | contig 10109 bp, 12 predicted proteins | sample PanSoiMetaGPlot1_FD_67491 | JGI IMG/M metagenome (GOLD analysis project Ga0066903, IMG submission 67491) | Tropical forest soil microbial communities from Panama analyzed to predict greenhouse gas emissions - Panama Soil - Plot 1 (version 2) | ecosystem: Environmental > Terrestrial > Soil >... | reverse complement strand
AGCTCAGCCCGCAGCGCGCCCTGGACGATCTTGCTGACGTTGGCCTCGGCCAGCTGCTCCTGCACCTCGGCCCCAAGCTCGTCGGGCAGGTAGACGGTGATCTTCACTCTCCACCACCCCCGTTCAGCGCGGCCAGGATCAGGGTGGTGACCCGCCCGCTCTCGGTCACGCCAAGCTCGGCGTTCTCGGCCCGGATGTCGGGGTCCTGGTAGCGCTCGATGGCCTCCCGCAGGATCGCGTCCATGGCGGGCACCGACAGCGCGTCGGCCTCGGCCTTGCCGTCCTCGTCGAGCAGGCCCTCGGACTCGGCCTGCTCCTCGGTGAGGGCGATCGTCTCGAAGCTCAGCCAGCCGGGCTCGGCACCGTAGGCGCGGGCCCAGGCCACCGAGTCCACCTCGGACCGGTGCGCGATGCGCCGGCCGTGCTCGTCGCAGTCGGCGACCTGGAGGACGATGGTCGGCACGTCGCGCCGGAACGCGCGGGTGCCGCGGGCCATCATCGACTTGAGGCCGCCGTACCCGCCGCCCGAGTAGACCGGCACGCCGTACTCGCCAGCGATCCGGGCCATGCGGCCGATCAGGCCGCCGGCCTCGACCAGCACCTCCAGGTAGACCGGCTGGCCGCGCTGCGGGCTGTACTCGATCGCCGGGTCGCGGATCTGCTCGATCCACTGCTCGGCAAGCTCGTCGGCGTCGGCGGTGTTGTAGTAGGGCACATCCGGGCTCGGGGCCCGGCGGTCCTCGATGTCGTTCTCCGACACCAGCCCGGCGCGGCGCATCTTGGAGAGGGTCTCCTGCACCTGGTCCGGGCCGACCACCATCGGGTCCTCCCGGCGTACCGGGCCCGCGTTGCCGGCGTCGGACCGGTGCTCGCGGCACTTGCCCTCGACATCACCCATCGGGTGCTCGCCGAGGATGCACCACATCGGGGGCTGCTTGACGTAGGTCAGCCCGTGCCCCATGCCGTTCGGCCGCAGGTCGTAGAACAGGCCTCGCGGCGAGCGGGGCAGGGTGTCCTCGTCACGGTGCTGCGCGATGCGGTCGAGCAGGTCGGCCACCAGCGCGCTCTCCCAGGCGGTCCGGGGACGCCACCCGATCATCGGGCCCGCGGGACGCTCAGCCATTGCGCTCACCGTCCACGGGCGGCCACAGCACCGGCTTGCGGGCCGGGTGGGTGATCACCCAGTGCCCGGCCGCGTTGCGGTGCCGCGGGCGGACCTCCAGCCGGTGCTGGGCCTGCCAGCCGGGCCAGGGCGTGTCGTAGCCCTCGCGCGGCCGGGGCACCTGCCAGTTCTGGCCGCGCTGGCCGTTGCTGTGCGGGCCCGGCACGCCGGGGCGTGCCCACTCGATCCAGGCGAGTGACTCGTGCAGCCTGCTCGGCTGCGTCCGGCCTGCGTCGGGCCGGCTCTCCACCGCGCTCGGCGGCAGCTGGCGGTCCTTGTTGATGGTGCGCCGGACGTCCCACGCCTGCACCTGCTGGCGGGAGATCTCCCGGCCGTCCGGCCAGACGTAGGCCTTGTTTAGCTCGGCAGCGATCACCGAGTACCCGCCGATCATGTCTTGACCTCCTCACTGATGTAGCCCCGGCCCATCGAGGTCAGGGTGTACCACCGCAGCACGTTGGTGCCCTCTCGCTTGACGTAGCCCTTGTTGACCAGCCGGGTGATCAGCCCGCGGACCTCGGCCTCGGTGATGTTGCGCCCGAGCAGGCTCAGGTACACGTGCCCGTGGTTGGTGTTCAGCTGGCGGGCGATCATGCTGATGGTGGCCGGGTGGTCGGCGTACTTGTCGATCACCTGGAGGACGAACAGCCCGGTGTCCTTGTGCGGCCAGGTGAGGCTCACTCCGCTGGCCATCAGTCCCGAGCCTCCTCCAGCACAGCGTCGAACCGGTCGAGCAGCTGCTCCAGGTCTTCGAGGCTGATGGTCACCCACTTGCTGCCGCGGCTGTGGCTGGCGCTCAGGCCGAGCCCGGCGAGCCGGTCGTGCGCGCTGGTCCAGCGGCGGGAAAGCTCGGCCACCTCGGCCTGGTGGCTCTTGTAGGCCTCGTCAGCCGCGCGCCAGCCGGGCTGGGTGTAGAACTCGGGGATGCCGCCGTATGGCTTGGTGCCGCGGGGGCCCTTCTCGGACTTGCCGACCTTGATCAGGATGCCCTCGTCGGCCAGCTGGTTGAGTGCCCGGAGGATCTGCCCGTTGAATGCGGACCGGATCTTGCGCTCCCAGTCGGTGCGCTCGCGCGGCAAGGGGATGCCCAGCTGGGCGGCGATCGGCTGGATCAGCCCGTGTGCCTGGTAGTACCAGCGGCCAGGCTCGGTGTCCTCGGCGACGTGCCTACGGACCGCGGCCAGCACATGCGAGTACGAGGCTGGCGTCACTGCTCGTGTCATGATCTTGCTCCTGTCTCTGTGTCAGTCTTTCCTGGTGCCTTCCTGCACCTTGTCCTGTCAACAGGGTAGCAGCCAGCCGGGGGGATCTGTCAACAGTAGCCCGGCAGCACACCGGGCACCGCCGCGCCGCGCCGTGCAGTTTCAGCTGGTTCTCCCTGGCCCTGGTCACGCCGCGCTCGATCGAGACCACCACGAACGGGATGCTGGCCCGGCGGAACGCCACCACGATCGGCACCCCGCAAGTGCCGTCCCAGTGCTCGGACAGCCGCCCGGCCAGCCGGTGGTCCAGGGCGAAGCCGGTGTAATGCTGAGCCCGGCCGCGGGGGTCGGTGCCCCCGAGCGGCCGGGCGAAGTGCAGCGTGTAGACGACGCCCACCACCGTTGGCACCGGCCAGCTGGTGACCAGGCGGCGCGACTGGCCGGTGCCGTTGGTGGGCATGGACCCTCAGACCATCCTGAGCTTGAACGAGATCAGCACCCACTGGTTGCCGTTCTCGTCGGCGGCCAGCCACCGGCCGTCAGCCGTGCCGGTGACCCGCAGCAGGTCGTCCACCTTGAGCGGCGGGCCGGTCGGCTTGGCCGGTGCGCCGTGGTAGTGGTACTCGCCGCGGCGGACCAGCCGCAGATCGGGGTCGATGGCGAGCATCGACCGGAGCTTGCCCGAGGCCGTGCTGACGGCCACGCCCGCGCCCTCGGCGCACTCGGCGACCGTGAACCGGCCGGGGTGGGTGGCGACCCACATGGTCACCTTGTTGCCTGCTTCGGTGTCCCGTGTCCTCGACATATCCTGTCCTTATCCTCGAAGGGACTGAGGGGCCCGCCCGGTTGCACCCGGTGCGGGCCCCATCTGCTTGCCCCGTCAGGCCGCCAGGACCATCTGGAGCTTCTGGATGGTCTCGGCGTCAGCCTTGTGGCTGGTGCCGTCCACCCGGTTGACCAGGTTGCGCTCGGCGCGGCCACCGGCCACGTTCTTGGCCACCTGGTAGTGGTGACGCCAGGTGTTGACCGCCTGGAGGACACCGAACGCCGTCCCGGTCCACGGGGAGACCATCGGGTCCTTGCGGTACAGCTGGGTCAGCTGGTCGTGAGCGTTGTCCCAGTTGGTCTGGCCGCGGCCAGCCTCGAAGGGGCGGTCCTTGCCGAGGTGAGCGGCGATGAACCGGTCCCACTGGACGTCGGTCACCTGGATCGAGAGCAGCGACTCAAGCTCGGCGTTCACTGCGTCGGCCGAGCCGATCAGCAGGTCCAGCGCGTCCCGCACCTGCTGGGGCTTCATCTCGACGCCCTTGCGGTGGGGGTACTTGATCATCGTGCTCGCCGAGGCCAGCGCGGCGGACAGCGTGTTGTCGCACACCGCCAGCTGCGAACCGGTCGAGTAGCTGGTGACCCGCGAGCCGTCCAGGACGGCGCTGCCGGTCAGGTACGGCCGGTGGACGATCCCGCCGGGGCCCTCGACTGACTCGGGAAGCTCCAGCTGCACCCACGCCTGGCCGCCGCCCTTGAGCAGGCCAGCCGAACCGATGCCAAGCTCGTCGGTGTCCAGGATCTTGCGGAAGTTCTCGACCAGCCACTCGGCGTAGTTGTGGACCGGGAAGCCCGCGCCCACGATCGAGAAGACCTCACCGGTCTCGGGGTGGCTGAGCGACTTCTTGCTCTCCACCTTGACGGTCTGCCACCTGCCAGCGACCTTCACGCGGGTGCTGACCTTGCCTTCGGTGGCGACCCAGTAGAACAGCCGGCGCTTGACGTCGCCCATCGGGATGGGGCCGTCGTAGTGGTTGGGCTGCTCGCCCTGGCTGGACTCGTCGTAGTGCCACGCCTTGCCGCGCTTCTCGGTGAAGCCCTGGAGCGTGTTCTGGTTCAGCCAGGTGAGGGTTTCCATTGACATCTCGGGATCTCCTTGTCCTCTTGTCCTGATGTCCTTTGTCCTTCTCAGTCTCCCAGGCGGGTCTGACATTCTGTGGCCTGTCTGGGCTGCTGATGCCAGCCTAGCCGGCCGGATCTGTTCTGTCAACACCGCAGCGAGGTCACACCCCCAGGCCTAAAGGCCTGGTCCATTGTGCCCGGACAGCAAGAAACCCCGGCGGTTTCGTGCCCGCCGGGGCTTCCTGTGCCGCCCGGTGCGTGTTCTATGCCTGATTCCGCACCGGGGTGTCGGACTACCGCACGAGGGCAGGCTCGGGGTGATCAGTCCCCTCGCCCAGGCAGCCTCCCGTGACTAACTCCTCAGTCGGGCCAGGCCACATCCGCGGCCGGCCGGACATCGACGTCCGAGCCGCCCAGATCCATGAGGGCGTCGTTGAGCTTCTCGAAGCCCTCCTCGGTGATCCCCATCTTGTGACCGGGCTCGGCGTACTCGTCCTCGATGCTGACCTTGATCACAAGCTCGGTGGCCATCACTGCCCCCACGGCTGCGGCGGGGGCATGTTCTGCTGGCCCGGCTGCTGCGGGCCCTGCTGGGCCTGCTGCGGCGGCGGTGCGGCACCTGGCTGGGCACCGTTCGCCGGCCACGGGGGCTGGCCGGGCGGTCCGGCAGGCGGGGCCTGGCCCTGCTGGCCCTGGAACTGCCCGAGCCCCGGCTGGCCGGGGTCCTGCGGCTGCTGGCCCTGGAACTGCTGCCCCCACTGCTGCGGCGGCGGGCCAGCCTGACCCTGCGGCGGCACGCCCTGGCCAACGCCGGGCGGCGCACCAGGCGGCTGGTAGTTCGGCGGCACCGGCTGGGTGCTGGTCTGCGGCGGGCTGCCCCAGCTGTACTGCTGCTGGCCACCCACAGGCTGTGGAGGACCCTGTGGAGGACCGCCCCACTGGCCGGGCCCCGGCTGCTGGCCCGCGGCCGGGCCGGGCTGGTAGCCGCCCATGCCGGGCGGGCCCGGCGGCTGGGCAGGCGGGCCGGGAGGTGCCGTGCCGGGACCGGCCTGGGCAGGCGGGCCGCCGGTCGGGCCGGTCTGGCCCTGCGGCGGGTAGATCCGCTTGGCCTTGCCGCCGCGGTCGTCATTCTCGACCAGGACGATGCCGGGACGGCCGACCATCGCGGCGCTCACCTGCTCGCCGTTGAACGCCTGCTGGCCCCACCCGTTCACCTTCGGGCCCTGAGCCCAGAAGCCGACCGTGCCGGCCGGGTCGCCGTACTTCTCGCCGACCGGGATGCCCAGCGCGCGAAGCTCGCTGTAGAGGATCGAGATCCCGGCGGTGTTCGGCGTCCGCCCGTCCTTCTGGTAGTGGCTCACCGCGCGGTAGGCGGTGATCTTGCCGTTGGCGTGCGGGCCATCGGTGAACTGGAGCTTGAGCGTCCACATCCACTTGTCGCCGTCGTTGGTCAGCCCGTAGTTGGACTCGGCGACCACGAACGGCCACCGGCCGGGGGTGTAGCCGTTGCCGGCACCAGGGTCGCCCTGGTCGTACATGCCACCCCAGTCGGGCTCGGGCGGGCCGCCCCAGCCTCCCTGGCCCTGCGGCTGCCCAGGCGGGCCGTAGCCGCCCGGCGGGGGCCCGTAGCCGCCCGGCGGGGGCCCGTAGCCGCCCGGCGGGCCGTAGCCCTGCGGTGGCGGGCTCTGCTGCCCCGGTGGCGGGCCGTAGCCCGGAGGCGTGCCCTGCTGTCCCCACCCCTGCTGAGGCGGGCCCTGCTGTGGGCCCCACTGGCCCTGGTTACCCGGAGGGTATGCCATGATCATTCTCTCCCTTACTGCTGGCTCGCCAGCACTTGCTGGACCGCGCTCTCGACGGTCCACCCTTGCACCATGCCGGGGTATCCCAGCTGCATCTCGTCGGGCAGCCGGCCCCATAGCCGGTTGCCGGTCTCGTACTCGTCGCTGTCGCCGATCCACATCAGCCGCTGCCCGCCCTGGCCGCGGTAGAGCCAGCCGGTGTAGTCCGGCACATAGGGCATCGCGTTGGCGCTCGACCCGTACAGGGCCGGCACCCACTTGCGCCGCTTGTCGTCGTACTGGGTCTGGCAGACGAACGTGACCGCCCACACCTGATGGGTCGGGTGGGTGAGCAGGTCCCGGTAGCCCCAGATGACGCCTGTGGTCTGCCGCAGCAGCTTGCCCCAGTCGTCGCGGTCCATCTTCCCGTACCAGCCGGCGAAGCTCAGCATGACCCGCTGCTGGATCGAGGCCACCGAGTCCACGCTGATCGAGTTGAACGGGTGGCGGCCGGTGTTCATCACCTGGAGCGTGGTGTCGAGCACCGCGAAGTCGCGGACCAGGACCACGCACGTGTCCCAGCTGCCGTCATAGACGGGCACGGTCTCGCGCGTCGGGTCCCAGTAGATCTTGCGGCTGGGCGTCCAGCTGGCCGCCACCTCGACATCGAGGCAGAGCACCGGGGCGGTGAAGGCCCCCGGCCGTGAGCCTGAGTCGGCCCAGGATGACTTGCCCGCCTTGGCGGGGGCGTGGACCATCCCGCACAGCCCCTGGAGCCGCTTCGCGGTCTGGGTGTAGTGCTGCTGGCCGTTGCCCAGCGCCGCGTAGTAGGCGTTCTGAGCCTGCCCTGCTGTCATGATCATGCTCTCCTGTGCCTGGTATAGACCAGCTTACTCGCTGGCGGTGTCTTCGCGCGACTTCGCCTCGACATAGGCCTGAACCTCGGCCAGGCCGCGGCGGGTGTATCGAGCGTAAGCGTCACCCCTGACATAACGGCCGGACTGCCACAGCGCGTCGATCCAGCCGAGGCCGCGGTCCATCAGCTGGCACAGCCCGGACGACAGCGGGCACATCCGGGTGCAGTCCTTGATGATCGGCACCGGACGGGCCGCGGTCAGCTGGGTGAAGTGCAGCCGGTCGGGCAGCTGCCCGGCCGCATCGAGCGCGCGGCGCGCGTTCATGATCTCGGACACCACCTGCTGGGTGCGCAGCAGGGTGGCGGCAAGCTGCTCGGGGTCGTGCCGGAACGGGGTGTTCATGTAGAACGGCGGCTTGGCGCTGGCGGTGCGCTTCACCCGCCGCGCGGTGCGGATCAGCCCGCCGTTGATCAGCGGCCGGTCCGGCAGGATCTCGGGGGCCCAGCCGATCTGCGGCACGGTGCCCTGTGTGGCGAGCCAGGCGATCAGCGAGTACAGCCGCATCTGCGGGTCCTGGCTGATGAACTCCTCGCGCTCGAAGTCACCGGCCGACTTGTGATCAAGGAAGCCGTACAGGCCGGTGTCCTCGTCGAAGTACACCTGGTCGAGCTTGGCCCGCAGGTCCACGACCCCTTCCCAGCCGGGCAGCGGCACCCGCACCTCGGCCTCGGGCTCGATCACCTTGAGCTTGGCGTCCCAGCCTTCGGCGGCCACGGTCTCCAGGTAGCCCTCGGCCATGATCCTGGACATCTCGTGGGCCTTCTGGAGGTCGCGCTCGCTGTCGGGGTACTGCTCGATCGCCATGCCGTAGAGCACGTCCAGCACGAAGCCGGGGTCGAGCTTCGCGGGCCCGTAGTAGGCCTCCATCGCGGTGTGCCAGCGCAGCCCCTGGTCGCGCGTGCTCGCGGGGTTGACCGCGGCGGGAAGCATTCCAGCCCAGTACTCGATCATCCAGCGCCGCGGGCATCGCTCCCACAGCCGCATCTCGCTCCCGCTGATGCCGATCGCTCCGTTGGTGGTCATGATGCCGGTGTCCTCTCTGTGTCCTCGTTGATCTGTCCGGGCTGGACGTCCATCAGCCGGCGCAGCACCGCCGCGTCCCTGACGAAGTTCTCGTGGGTGGCTTCCTTGTCGAGACCGGCCTCATACAGCGGGATGTCCACCGTGCCGGGGCACAGCGACCACACCTGCCGGACCGCCAGCGGCTGGCCCCACCGGTCGGCGCGGCCGGTGATCTGCTCGCGGTGGACGAAGCTCGGGTTCGGCTCCAGCCAGAAGATGCCCTCGGCGGCCTGGAGGTCGATCGCTTCCCGCGCCGCCTCGTTGACGAAGATCACCCGCGCGTCACCGTTCTGGAACGCCTGCTGCGCCGCGTCCTTCGCCTGGTAGCTCATGCCGCCGAGGATGTGGGTGCAGGAGATCCCCACCTCGCCCAGCTTGCGCTCGGCAAGCTCGGCCAGGGTCGGGCTGTTCACCCCCACGATCCACTGGCCGTCCTCGTCGTCCAGGAACTCCAGCAGGTCGTTGATCTTGTGGCTGGGCAGGGCCCGCTTCACCGTGCCGCCTTCCACCGTGAAGCCCATCGGGTCCTCGGCGTCCTCGACGGTGATCATCGAGCCAGCCAGCTGGCACAGCCGGGTGTAGGCGGTGATCGCATACTCAGGCACCAGGTCCCGGTCGGCAAGCTCGGCCAGCCCGTGCTGGGCGATGGCGTCGTAGATCTGCCGCAGCTTGTGCGGCATCTCGGGGTAGCGGAACTCGGGCTCGGCAAGCTCGGGCTCGTCCGGGCGGGCCAGCCGCTTCGGGGTGCGCCGGAACATCGGCTCGGTGATCACCCGGTAGGTGGCCTCGGTGTCGGGGCGGATGCCCAGGATGGTCTCGCCCTTGCCCATGAAGGCGAACTCTTTGGTGGCGAACAGGTCGTACCACCGGGACCGCACCGGGAAGCCCTGCGGGTCCACGGCGTGCTGGATCTGCCACAGGTCGCCGATCGAGTTGACGGTCAGCGTGCCGGTGGTCGGCCAGACGTTCTCGGCGTGGTGGGCCAGCCACCAGACGGCGCGGGTCTGCTTGCTCTTGGCGTCGGCCATGTGGTGGGCCTCGTCGGGGATGACGGTGCGGAAGCCGAAGACCGGCGGCCGGCCGTCGCCACCTCCCCACGACACGATCAGGTTCATGTCCTTCTCGTGGACCTCGCACCGGCCCGCGGTGATCTTCGGGTCGGCCCCGCCGTGCGCGGTGCAGCGGACGAACGCCTGGCCGGGGTACATGGCGAGCCGGGTGTGGTAGCGCACGTTCTCCCACGCGATGATCCCCACCTCGGCGTCCCCGCTGCCGAGCTTCTCGATCGCCGTGGCGCGCTGCTTCGCCGACCCGGCGATGATCACCGCGCGCAGGTTCGGGGCCCAGGTGGCCAGCTTGCGCTTCCACGCCAGCAGCGACTGAGGCGGGCAGATCACCAGCGCGGGGGCAAGCTCGCCCTCGTTGTGCAGCAGCTGCATCGAACGGCACAGCGGGGGAGTCTTGCCGTTGCCGCGCGGGCTGCCGAAGATGTCGCGCCGCCACCGCAGCAGCCAGTCCACGTCGGCGCGCTGGACCGCGGACAGCTGTGGCCCGTTCGGGTCCTCGACGCCGAGCAGCCGGGCGACGATGTGATCGCTGGCTTCGAGCGCATCGCGCATCTGGTAGCGGAGCAGCACCTCGTCCCACTTGCCGGCCGCCCACGCCTGTAGCTCGTCGCTCAGCCTGATCGGCTGCCGCCGCCAGATCTCGCGGAAGCAGGCGTAGGTCGGCCAGGTCAGCGGGAACCGCCAGATCTGGTCGTCGCTGCTGATGTGACAGCCGGGAATCTGCCGGCACAGGTCGTACTCGGCCCGGACCGCGCCAATGGCGATCATCTTCGGGTCGGACGCCGGGTCGATCGCCGCCCATGTCTGTGTCATTGCTGCCATACCTCTTTGTCGAATTGCTCTCTCAGCTTTGCCGGGTACTCGTATTTGCCATCGTCGTTGGGCACCAGGTCGATGCCGTGCTCGGTTTTGAGCCATTCCCTCAGCTGCTCGTAGAACTCGTTGGGCCGCCTGCCGCGCGGCTTAGGTGCCTTGTGCCTCCCGTTGCCGGCGGCCAGGAATGGAGCCAGGAACGCGGCCAGCGCGTCATAGTT
>Ga0066903_100007060_pt1 | contig 10110 bp, 9 predicted proteins | sample PanSoiMetaGPlot1_FD_67491 | JGI IMG/M metagenome (GOLD analysis project Ga0066903, IMG submission 67491) | Tropical forest soil microbial communities from Panama analyzed to predict greenhouse gas emissions - Panama Soil - Plot 1 (version 2) | ecosystem: Environmental > Terrestrial > Soil >... | reverse complement strand
CCGTCGAGCAGCCCGAGGGAGGCAGCCTTCTCCCACTCGGCTTCCGTGGGCAGGCGCTTGCCTGCCCAGCGCGCATAGGCGTCAGCCTCGTGCCAGGAGACGTGCTGGACCGGCTCATCGGGCTCGACGGGCGCGGTTCGGCCGAAGCGGCGGCACATCCACCCGTCGCCGTCGCGCTCCCACCCGAGCGGGGGCTCGTCCCAGCCGCCCGCGGCGAGGAACTCGGAGTACTGCGCGTTCGTCACCGGCGCGGAGTCGATCCGGAACGAGGGCACGTCGGCGTCGTGCTCCGGCCGTTCGTTGTCGTAAGCCCAGGGCGCGTCCGTGCCCATCGTGAACTGGCCCGACTCGACGAGGATCTCCCCACCTGGTCCGACCGACGCCGGGCCGCCGCCCTCGTGCGGAAGCCCAGAGAGCTGGAGCGTCTGCAGCATCGTCTCGACGTGCTGCTGCTCGTGCTGGACGACGAGCCCGAAGACGAAGCCGTCGCGGCGCAGGCGATCGTCGGGGTCGAGCTCGGTGCGCGCGAGCACGTCGAGCACGCGCGCGCGCACCTCGTCCAGGTAGCCGCGAGCAGTCTGCGGATCGAGGAGCTCGAGGGACGGACGCTCCTCGCGCGAGTGCTCGAATGCGTCGTAGACGTCGTCGTTCTCGGGGATGATCGGGTCGGCGCCGTCCAGCCGGCGGAGCAGCCAGAGCTCCTCGAAGTGGCCGATGTGCGCCAGGTCCCAGACGAGCGGAGACATGAGCGGCGATTGCTGGCGCGTGAGGTCGTCGTCCGAGAGCGGCGCGAGCAGCCCGAGCGTCCGTTCGCGAGCCGCTGTCAGCTCGCCCGCAATGCGCTCTTTCGAGGCCGAGCCCTCCAGAACCGCCATGGCGGCGCCCAGTGTAGAAGTCACCTGCCCGGCCACCGCGCGAGTCCGTACGATTCCCGGGATTGAGGCAGGTTCTCATCGTTTGCCCGCAAGAGCGGGACTTCCGCGAGATCGCCGCCGCCGGACTCGGAGCCGAGTTCGAGATCGTCACGGCCGGATCCGATCTCGACGCGCACGACGACGCTTTCGACCCGGAACGCTTCGTGGCCGAGCAGAGCACCCGCGCGGTGGACGGGGTCGTGGGGACGAAGGACCGCTCGGCGCTCCTCGCCGCCCTCGTTGCGCAGCGCGCCGGCCTGGGCGGGCCGACGCCGCAGGCGCTGCTCAAGTGTCAGCACAAGCCGACCTCGCGCGCGCTGCAGCGCGAGGCCGCGCCCGACTCCGTCCCACGCTTCGCGCTCCTGAACGGGTCGGTGCTGCCGGAGACGTTCACGACGCCGTTCTTCGTCAAGCCGGTCGTCGGGCGCCTGTCCGAGAACGCGCGGCGCATCGACTCGCGGGCGCGGCTGGCGGAACTCGCCGAGGACGGCTACCCGCCGCGCTACGCGCGCGTCGCCGCGCTCGCCGGGATGCACGAGGCGGAGGTACACGGATTCCTGGTCGAGGAGCTGCTCGCCGGGGCCGAGGTGACGCTCGAGGGCTACGTCCACCGCGGCCACGTGACGACGATCGGCGTCACCGACTCGCTCAAGTACCCGGGCACGAACAGCTTCGAGGGCTTCGCGTTCCCGTCCGCGCTGCCGGCCGACCGGCTGGACGAGCTGGCGGAGCTGGCCGAGCGCGTCGTCCCGGCGCACGGCTTCGACGACGGCTTCTTCAACATGGAGCTGTTCGTACCCGAATCGGGCCCGGCGAAGCTGATCGAGGTCAACGGCCGCATCGCGTCGCAGTTCGCCGCGCTCGTGCGGGCGGTACAGGGTCGCTCGACGTACGAGGCGCTCTTCCGGCTCGCCTGCGGCGACGATCCGGCCTGGCAGGCGTCGCCGCCCCGCGGCGTTGCGATCAGCTACTGCCTGCGGGTCTTCGAGGACGCGTTCGTCGCCGGCGTGCCCGACGCGGGCGAGGGAGTCGAGATCCTCGTCGAGCCCGGCCGGAACCTCTCCGCGCAGGGGACGAACGACGCAGAGAGCTACCGCCTCGCGATCTTCCACGAGTGGGGAGAGACAAGGGAGGAGGCGCTCGAGCGCTGTCGGGCTCGCGCCACCGCGCTCGAATTCGACCTCGTGCCCGCGAGAGCGCTGGCCGCGGCGGCCCGCGGCGATGGCTGAGGCCGCGAGGGGCAGGGCGGGCACGGCCGGTGCGAGCGCGGCCGCGGAGATCGTCTTCCGCGGCGTCACGAAGTACTACGCCGGCCGCAAGGTGGCTGCGGTCAAGGATCTCTCGCTGGTCGTCCCCGCCGGCGAGATCTGCGTGCTCGTCGGCCCGTCCGGTGCGGGCAAGACGACGGCGATGAAGCTCGTCAACCGGCTGATCGACTTCGACGAGGGCGACATCACGATCGACGGCCGCAGCGTCCGCAGCCTCGACGCCGTCGAGCTGCGGCGCGGGATCGGCTACGTGATCCAGCAGATCGGCCTCTTCCCACACATGACCATCGGCGACAACGTCGGGGTGGTTCCACGGCTGCTCGGGTGGCCGAAGAAGCGAATCCGCGAACGCACGGCCGAGCTGATCGAGCTCGTCGGGCTCGAAGCCGCGGACAGCGAGCGCTACCCGTCCCAGCTCTCCGGCGGGCAGCGACAGCGTGTCGGCCTGGCGCGGGCGCTCGCCGCCGACCCGAAGGTGATGCTGATGGACGAGCCTTTCGGCGCTCTCGACCCGATCACGCGCGACCGCCTCCAGAACGAGTTCCTGCGCCTACACGAGGTGGAGCGCAAGACGGTCATCTTCGTCACGCACGACATCGACGAGGCGATCAAGATCGGCGACCGCATCGCCATCCTCCGCGAGGGCGGCGTGCTGGCCCAGTACGACACGCCCGACGCCATCCTGGCCGCGCCGGCCGACGACTTCGTCGCCAGGTTTGTGGGCACGGACCGCGGCCTCAAGCGGCTCGCGCTGCGGCGGCTCGACGAGATCGAGCTCGACCCGGCGGACGCCGCCTACGAGGCCGGACTGCGGCTGGCGGCCGCGACGACGCTCCGCGACGCGCTCTCCCAGCTGCTGACTGCAGGCGACAGGCAGTGCCTCGTCGTCGACGCTGATGGAAACGCGATCGGCACGCTGACGATCGATCACGTGAGCGCCCTCCTCTCGTCGCGCGAGCCCGAGGCCGTCTCGTGAACGGGCTCCTGCTCGCCGCGCCCCCGCCGCCGCCGGTCATCCCGAATTTCGGCGGACCGCCAGGCGGCCCGCACGGCTGCATCGCCACGAACGGCACGTTCTGCTGGGACTGGGTGACCGCGCACTGGGGCGACATCCTCCAGCCGCACCTCGTCGAGCACCTCGAGCTGACGCTGATCGCGGTCGGCATCGGGTTCGTGATCGCGTTCGTCTCCGCGCTACTGGCCCATCGCCGGCACTGGTTCGAGGCGCCGTTCGGCGCCTTCTCGGCCCTGCTCTACACGATCCCGAGCCTCGCCCTCTTCCAGCTCCTCGTTCCGTTCACGGGGCTGACGGTGCTGACGATCGAGATCGCGCTCGTGGGCTACACGCTGCTGATCCTGTTCCGCAACACCCTCGCGGGACTGCGCGGCGTACCGACCGACGTCCTCGAAGCCGCGAGCGGCATGGGGTTGACCCGCCGCCAGCGGCTGACGCGAGTCGAGCTGCCGCTCGCGCTGCCTTCGATCATGGCCGGCCTGAGGATCGCCGTCGTGACCACGATCAGCCTCGCGACCGTCGCCGCCTACATCACCCCGCTCGGGCTCGGCGCACCGATCTTCTACGGGCTGCAGACGAACTTCACGACGGAGTTCGTCGCCACCGGAGCCCTCGCCGTCCTGCTCGCGGTCGCCGCCGACCTCCTGCTCGTCGGCGTCCAGCGGCTGCTGACGCCGTGGTCGCGAGCACGGAGGCCGGCATGATCGTCGGCTACGACTCCTTCAGCCCGGGGACGTTCCTCGACGCCTTCCAGTTCATGGCCGACAACCCGGGCCTGATGTGGGACAAGACGCTCGAGCATCTCGAGATCAGCGCCAAGGCGCTGGCGATCGCGATCGCCCTGGGGTTGCCGCTCGGCGCTTGGCTCGGACATCTCCATCGCGGCTCGTTCCTCGCCATCAACGGCTCGAACATCCTGCGCGCGTTGCCGAGCCTGGCCGTGATCGCGATCGGGCTCGGGTTCTTCGGCGTGGACCAGACGAACGTCATCTTCGCCCTCGTCGTGCTCGGCTTTCCGGTGATCCTCACCAACACCTACGTCGCCGTGGACGGCGTCGACCCGGACGCGGTCGAGGCGGCGAGAGGCATGGGCATGAGGCGGAGGCAGATCCTGACCAAGGTCGAGCTGCCGCTGGCGCTGCCGCTCACGTTCGCCGGGATCAGGACGGCCGCCGTCTTCATCGTCGCGACGGCCACGCTCGGCGGGATCGTGGGCGGCGGCGGGCTCGGCGACATCATCGTCAACCAGTCGAGCTACTTCCTCCGCGGTGTGATCGCGGGTGCGATCGCAGTTACGGCGCTCGCCTTCGCCGCCGACTTCGCCCTCTGGGGCGTGCAGCGCGCCGTGACGCCCGCTCCGCTTCGCCGGCGGGAGGTCCACGAGTCGGAACTCGGCAGGGTTGTGCCCGTCGCCGAACAGTAGGCTGTCGGTTCCTGTCGAACCCTGATCCTCGGGAAGGGAGGCTCCTCATGATCAGGAAGCACACGCGGCGAGCCGTCAAGGCCGCCTTTTGCATCTCGTTCGGCGTCGCCATCATCTTAGGAGGACTCGCGACGACCGCACTCTCCGCCCCCTCGACGACCACCATCAAGCTGGGGACGAAGGACTTCACGGAGGAATTCGTGCTCGGGCAGCTCTACAAGCAGGCGCTCGAGGCGAAGGGCTACAAGGTCGACTACAAGGAGAACATCGGCTCGACCGAGATCATCCAGACCGCGCTCCGGAGCGGGAAGATCAACGCCTACCCGGAGTACGTCGGCGAGATCGTCCAGACCGCCTACCACGTGTCCAAGAACCTGCCGAAGTCGGCGCACGGCTGGTGGTCGCTGGCGAAGAGCCTGCTCAGCAAGGACGGCTACACGCTCTCGAACGCGACGCCGTTCTACGACGTGGACGCGATCGCAGTCCGCAAGGCGGACGCGCAGAAGTACAAGCTGAAGACGCTCTACGACCTGAAGCGGCTCCAGGACTCGAGCCAGAGGCCCAGCAACTTCTCGATCGGCGCCCGGCCCGAGTTCAAGAACCGTGACCAGGGCTACCTGGGCATGAAGAAGGTCTACGGCCTCGGCGGGATGAAGTACGTCTCGATCGCGACCGGCCTGACCTACCAGGCTCTCGACCAGAAGAAGGTTTTCGCGATCAACGTCTTCTCGACCGACGCTGCGCTCGCGACCGGGAAGTACACGGTCCTGACCGACCCGAAGCTGATCTTCGGCGTCCAGAACGTCGCCGTGATCATCAAGAAGGATGTGGCCACGCCGGCCGTTCTCAAGGTGCTGAACGCCGTGAGCGCGAAGCTGACGCAGGCGGCGATCCTCGCGATGAACAAGGCGACCCAGACCAACAAGCAGAACCCGGCCACCGTCGCCAAGCAGTTCCTGAAGGCGAACGGGCTCGCGTAGTCCTCGCGCGTCGCGGCCCCGCCCTCGCGGTGGGGCCGCGCCGGCTCACCCGCTGCCGAGCGTCCCCGAGCGGACGAGCTCCAGGAGCGGCTCGAGGTCCGGCGGCGGCGGGTCGCGGGCGTCGCTGAACGCCACGCGCTCTCGCACCGACCGGTACGCGGCACGCGTCCCCGTTCCCAGCTGCGGCTGGCCTCGGAGGTCGATCGCCTGCGCCGAGACGACGAGCTCGATCGCCACGAGCCGCTCGCCGAGCTCGATCACCTCGGCCAGGCGCCGGGCCGCGAGCGGTGCGAGTGTCACACGGTCCTCGAGCCCTGCCTGGTGCATTGCCGAGCCCGTCTCCGTCGAGACCGGCTGAGCGAGCAGCCGCGCCTCGGCGACGAGCGCCTGGGCAGGGACGGCCAGCTCGGAGAGACCGGAGTCGGCGCCGCCCGGGCGCGCGACGAGGCCGTCCGGAAGGCCGGTCAGCGCCGCCTGGAGCAGCTTCACGCTGCGCTCACAGGCGGCGTCGAGCGCGGGAGCCAGCGCGATGCGCAGGAAGTCGACCGTCGCCGCGAGCGGCAGCGCGTCGAAGTTACCCACCGAGACGAGCCGCTCCTCATCGAACAGCACGAGCGGGTTCTCCTGCGAGGCGTTGAGCTCGATCGAGATCTGGCGCTCGCCGAAGGAGAGGGCGTCGCGGAGGGCGCCGTGCACCTGCGGGAGCGTGCGAAAGCTCAGGGGGTCCTGCAGGTTTCGAGCGGTACCCTCGTCCCAGAGGTGGCTCCCCTCGAGAAGCCCCCGCAGCCGGTCGAGGCTCTCCGCAAGTCCCGGATAGGGGCGCACGGCGGCGACGTTCGGATGCAGGATCGACAGGGTTGCGGAGAAGCCTTCGAGGGCAAGGGCGCCCGCAACCTCGAGCGCGTCCACGAGCCGGCGCAGGTCGGCGACGGCCAGCGCTGAGTGGCCGGTTGAGAACGCGTTGTGGTTGAGTAGGGCGAGCCCTTCTTTCGCGTCGAGCTCGAAGCCCTCGATGACGGCGGCCGCGAGGTCCGCGTTCGCGGGCAGGTCGGCCTGTCCGACCGAGCCGAGCATCCGGACCTCGGGGGCGCCGCCGGCGTTCAGCGAATCCACGATCCGGTCGACGAGCTCGACGCGCACGCCGCCGGTTCCCTTCGCCAGTCCGTTCGCCAGCCTCGCCATGGCTGCGCGCACGACATCCGGCGAGTACGGTGCACCCTGCCCGACGCGGTGGGACGCGATCAGCCGCCTGTTGAACGCGGCCTGGTCGGCAGGATCGGGGGAGGACTGCTTGTGGACGCCGACGCCCGTGCTCAGGCCGTAGACGGGATCGCCCCGCGCGAGCGCGATCTCGACGACCTCCCGTCCCCGGCGCACCTGCTGCCGCGCCTCGGGCGCGAGCGCCACTTGCTGTCCCTCGCGCGCGATCCGCACGACGTCGTCGATCGTCAGGCCGACGCCCGTCAGGGCGACCGTCATTCCCACACCCGTCGAGCCGTCTCCGCCACCGTCTCGAGCTTGGCCCACTGGTCGTCCTGGCTGAGCGCGTTGCCGACCACGGAGGTGCCGAAGCCGCACTGCGGCGAGAGCGCGAGCCGCTCCAGCGGGACGTAACGCGTCGCCTCCTCCATACGCCGGGCCAGCTCGTCGGGCATCTCGCGCCGGGGCGTTTTCGTCGTCACGAGTCCGAGCACGACGACCCTGTCCTCGGGCACGTGGCGCAGAGGCTCGAACCCGCCCGAGCGCTCGTCGTCGTACTCGAGCAGCAGCCGTTCGGCCCGGATGCGCGGGAAGATCCTCTCCGCGAGGGCGTCGTAGCTGCCCTCGACGAGCCAGCGGCTGCCCTGGTTGCCGCGGCAGAGGTGGAACCCGAACGTGACGCCGGCGGGCGCGGCGTCGATCACGTGGTTGTCGAGCTCGAGCCAGGTGTCCACCGAGCCGCGGGACTCGTAGAACCCGCGCCAGCGTTCCTCGAGGAGCAGCGGGTAGTGCGGCGCGTCGAGCTGGAGGTACGTCGCGCCGCGGCTCGCCAGCTCAGCGACCTCCTCACGCAGGATCGCCGCGACTGCCCACAGGAAGTCGTCGAGCGTCTCGTAGGCGTCGGTCGACTGCGCCGGGTCCCAGAACTGCGAGAAGAGCCCGGGGCTCGGCAGCGTCACCTTCAGCAGCCGGTCGGTTCGCGGCCGCGCGTACTCGAGCTCGTGGACGGAGAGGAACCGGCGCCGGCGCAGCGGCCCGCGCACCGCGAGCGGCGGGCGTTCGAGTTCGAGGTCGCCGACGACGTCGCTCCTCCAGCTACCCCAGAGGAACGCGTCGAGATCCCAGTCGCCGAAGCCGTCGACGGCCTCGACCATCTGGCTCTGAAAGGACAGCCGGCGCATCTCGCCGTCCGTGACGACGTCCATTCCGGCCTCGGCCTGGCGGCGCAGCACTTCGTCGACGGCGGCGTTCTCCGCGGCGCGCAACTCGTCCGGATCTCCGCGCTCGCGCGCCGCGAGCAGCTCGGGCGGGCGCAGCAGGCTGCCGACGACGTCGGAGCGGGCGGCGATCACGACGCGGCTGCGGCCTCGGCGCGGTCCGACCCCCGCAGCGCGTCGCGGTTCGAGATGCCGAAGGCAGCGACGAGCGCGCCGGCGAGCGCGAGCCCGGCCGAGACGAGCATGGCCACGCGGAACGCGTCCATCGAGGCCGAGCGCAGCACAGGATCGTGCTGGTCGAGCGCGATCGGCTGGCCGTGGTCGCCGCCGTTCGCCTGGTAGACGAGCAGCACCACGAGGCCGAGCACGGCAACGGCGAGGAGGTTCCCGAGCCGGGAGAAGGTCTGGTTCAGGCCGGAGGCGATGCCCGAGAACCGTCCCGGCGCGGATGCGAGCGCGGTCGACGTGATCGGGGCGACCAGCATCGACAGCCCGAGCGAGAAGACGACGAGCCCGGGCACGCCCTCGCGCCAGAAGTCGTCCTTGCTGCGCATGAGCGAGAACAGCACCATCCCGCCGGCGATCAGCAGCGGTCCGACGGTGAGGAAGAGCTTCGGGCCGTGCTCGTCGGAAAGCTTCCCGAACCGCGCCGACAGCAGGATCATCACGACGCTTCCGGGGACGTTGGCGAGTCCTGCCGCAAGCGGCGAGAAGCCCAGGAACTGCAGGTAGATCGTGAAGAAGAAGAACACCCCGCCGAGCGCGCCGTAGACGAGGAACGTCTCCAGGTTGGCGACGGCGAAGTTCCGGATGCGGAAGAGCGAGAAGGGCAGCATCGGCTCCTCGACGCGGCGCTCGACGACGACGAAGGCTGCGAGTGCGGCGGCGGCGACGACGAAGGCCCACCAGGCATTGCCGAAGCCGTTCGCGGCGCCGTCGACCACTCCGTAGGTGACCATCCCGAACGCCAGCGCGGCCAGCCCGGCCCCCGGGAGGTCGAGCCGGCCGACGCGCTGCTCGGCGAGCGGCGGGCAACGTCCCTTGTGCGCGAGCACGACAGCCGCGGCGGCGAGCGGCAGGTTGACGAAGAAGATCCACCGCCACGAGACCCACTCGACGAGCACGCCCCCGAGCGGCGGGCCTCCGAGCGTGGCCACGCTCGTGAACGCGGTCCAGAGCCCGACCGCGTGGCCGGCGTTCTGCCCGTAGGTCTCCCGCAGAAGGGCCAGGCTGTTCGTGGCCAGGAAGGCCGCGGCCGCGCCCTGGAGCGCGCGCGCCGCGATCAGCACGGCGCCGGTCGGTGCGGCGCCGGCGAGCGCGGACGCGAGCGCGAAGCCGACGACGCCGGCCATGAACGTCTCGCGCCGGCCCTTGCGGTCGCCGACCGCCCCCGCGGGGAGGTACAGCGCGGCGAGCGCCAGCGAATAGGCGAGGAAGACCCACTGCTCGCCGGCGAGGCTGAAGTGCAGGTCGTTCTGGATCGTCGGCAACGCGACGACGACGACGGTCGCGTCCACGAACGCGAGCGACGAGCCGAGCACGGTCGCGGCCAGCGTCAGCTGCTGCAGCCTGCGGTGTCCGGCCTCGGTCATTGACGAGAAGGTTAGGTGCGCCGACAATCCTGGCCTCGCGTCCGAAGGAGAGGAGCTTCGATGAGCAACTGGCAGGTCGCCGACGTCAACGAAATCCCGCCCGTCAAGGACGACTGGCCGCAGACGTGGAAGTCCGTCCGCCATCACTTCGGAATCACCTGCTTCGGTGTGAACGCGGTCACGAAGGACGCCGGCAACGTCCTTATCCCCGAGCACGACGAGACCGAGTCAGGGCAGCAAGAGCTCTATTTTGTCCACGCCGGCGAGGTGAAGGCGACCCTGGACGGCGAAGAGGTGAACGTCCCGGCCGGGTCGTTCGTGCACTGCGAGCCCGGAGCGAAGCGGAAGTTCGAGTCGGCCGCCACGCCGACGACGCTCGTCGTCGTCGGCGGCACTCCCGGCAAGGCGTACAAGATCGGGCCGTGGGAGATATAGCCTGCTCGGAAGAGCGGGTGTGGCGGAACTGGTAGACGCGCCGGGTTTAGGTCCCGGTGGGCCGAA
>Ga0066903_100007057_pt1 | contig 10112 bp, 8 predicted proteins | sample PanSoiMetaGPlot1_FD_67491 | JGI IMG/M metagenome (GOLD analysis project Ga0066903, IMG submission 67491) | Tropical forest soil microbial communities from Panama analyzed to predict greenhouse gas emissions - Panama Soil - Plot 1 (version 2) | ecosystem: Environmental > Terrestrial > Soil >... | reverse complement strand
ACCCTTGCAGGTGTCGGCGCATGGCTCGGGGCCACCGTGGGTCGCTACTCCTTCGGCGTCGGACTCCCTCATTCCTTGCTTCATGCCGGTTTATCCCGGCGCACCACGAAGGCACGAAGATCACGAAGACGCACGAAGGTCCCTGGTGTGGGTGGAACTGGTATAGAGGCGGCCGCCAAGGCCAGAGCGCAGGCGGTGTCCGGCCACGATCGAAGTCCATCGGCAGGCGCCGGCCCTCCTGATCAACTTCGCCACCGCTCTCTGAAGCACGGCCTTCGCCGAGTGCTCGACGGCTGAGTCCAGCGCCTTCGTGCGTCTCCGTGCTCTTCGTGCCTTCGTGCTTCAACAACTTCGGCAAGTGCGGCAACCAGCCCAAGTGCGGTGTAGTGCGACTGTATGCAGCCGGGACATCGTGCTCGGCGATGGGGACGCCGGCAACCGGGAGCGACCACCGGGGCGACGCCACCTCATCGGTGACCGCGCTCGTCCGCCGGTGGGCCCGGGAGCGCGCCGGCAGCCTCGCCCTGGTGGACGCCGCCGCCCCCCGGACCTGGACGTGGCGGGAGCTGTCGGTCGACGCCGACCGGGCCGCCGGCCTGCTCGCCGGCCTGGGGGTCGGTCCGGGCGCCGTGGTCGCGATCCAGCTGCCCAATCGCGGCGAGGCCGTCGTGGCGGCGCTGGCCACCCTCCGCCTGGGCGCGGCGTGCTGCATGCTCGATCCCCGTCAGGGCCCCCGGGAGGTGCGCCAGGCGCTCCGCCGCGCCGGCGCCCTGGCGCTGGTGGTGACCGACGAGGGGAGGGAACGGCTCTACGGGCCCGCGGCCGCCCCGGTGCCCGGAGCCGTCGTGGCCGCCCGCCTCGACGCTGCCGGCGGCGACCTCGCCTGGCGGCCGATGGCGGACGTGGGCCCGGCCCCTCCTGTCGACTCCGGCCGCCCGGACCTCTACGGGCAGCTTGCGTTCACCTCCGGCACGACGGGCGAGGCCAAGTGCGTCCTGCACCGGGTCGCCACGCTGACCACGGCCGTCCGCCTGGCGGCGGCCCGGCTCCGCCTGACGGAGGCCGACCGCGTCTTCGTCCCCTGCCCGCTCGCCCACCACAGCGGCTTCCTCTACGGCACCTGGCTGGCCTGGACGCTCGGCTGCACCCAGGTGGTGCAGGGAGCCTGGGACGTCGGGCGGGCGCTCGCCACCATGCGCCGCTGGGAGCCCACCTTCGCCCAGCTGGCGACGCCGATGGCGGTGGACCTGGCCGACGCGATCGAGGCCGGGGAGGCGCCGCCGCCCCCGCTGCGTGCCTGCGTGCTCACCGGTGGGCCGGTGCCGGCCCGGCTGGCCAGGCGCTCCAGCCGGGCGCTGCGGAGCCCGGTCTGCCGGGCCTGGGGGAGCACGGAGACCTGCATGGGAACCCTGTCGGAGCCCGACGCCCCCCCGTCCCTGCGCTGCGGGACCGACGGCCAGCCGCTGGACGGCGTGCGGGTCCGCATCACCGACAACCGGGGCCGCCAGATCGGCCCCCGGCAGATGGGCGGCCTGGAGGTGGACGGCACCTGCCTGTTCCCCGGCTACGGCCTGGGCCCCGACTTCGACCGGTCCCGGTTCACGGCTGACGGCTGGTACCGGACCGGCGACCTGGCGGTCCGCGACGAGGCCGGCTTCCTCCGGGTCATCGGCCGGGCCGCGGACGTGGTCAACCGCGGCGGCGAGAAGCTCCCGGTGGCCGAGATCGAGGCGCTGCTCGCCGAGCACGAGGCCGTGGCCGAGGTGGCGATCACCGGGCTGCGCGACCGCCGGCTCGGCGAGCGGGCCTGCGCCTTCGTCGTCCCGGGGCCCGGCCGGCGGCTCGGCCTGGCCGACCTCCAGCGCTACCTCGACCGCCGCGGGGTCACCAGGTGGTACTGGCCGGAGCGCCTGGAGGTGGTGGAGCGGCTGCCTCGCAACGGCGCCGGCAAGGTGGAGAAGGCGCTGCTGAGACAGTCCGTGGAGACCGCCGATGCTCGGTGACCGCGACGTCCTGGAGATGCTCCGGCTCCGGGGCCGGGACCAGGAGCAGCTCTTCGCCTCCGCGAGGGCGGCGCGGCAGGCCGCGCTCGGGGACGAGGTCGTCGTCCGGGGGGTCACCGAGATCACCAACCAGTGCCGGGTCAACTGCGCGTTCTGTCCCATGCGCCGTGACAACGGCCGCCAGAACAGCGGCTACCGCCTGACCAGCGACGAGCTGGTCGAGGCGGCCGCCAGGGTGCGGGCGCACGGCATCGACGTGGTGTTCTTCCAGGGCGGGGAGATCCCGCAGACCACGCGCACGGTGGGCGAGGCGCTGCCGCGCATCCGCGAGCTGTACGGCGGCGCCGTCGAGATCCTGCTCAACCTCGGCAACAAGTCGCGCGAGGAGTACGCGTACCTCCGTGAGCAGGGAGCGACCAGCTACATCCTGAAGTTCGAGACCGGCGACCGCGACCTCAACCTCCGGATGCGCCACGAGACGCTGGAGTCGCGCCTGGCCTGCCTCCGCGACCTCCTGGACCTCGGCTACCGGGTCGGCACGGGCGCCATCGTCGGCCTGCCGGGCCAGGACCTGGCGAGCGTGGCCAGGGACGTCGTCCTGGCCCGGGAGCTTGGAGTCCACATGTGCAGCGTCTCGCCCTTCGTGCCCGCGCCGGACACCCCGCTGGCGGACCATCCACCCGGCGACCTGGAGGTGACGCTCAACGCCATCGCCGCCATCCGCCTGCTGGAGCCGCGCTGGCTCGTGCCCTCGGTGAGCGCGCTGGAGAAGACGCACCAGGGGGGCCAGCACCGGGGGTTCGCCGCCGGGGCCAACGTGCTGACGGTGAACTTCACGGCAGACCTCCATCGCGGGCGGTACCTCATCTACGGCAAGGAGCGCTTCGTCGTCCACCACGACTACGCCCATCGCCTGGTCTCCGCGACCGGGCTGCGCCCGCGGGGATCGATCTTCCTGGGCTCCGGGCCGCAGGCCCCGGTGGCGACCCGGCCCGACCGGTGACCGGGCTGTCGGCGGCCCACGCGGCGGCGACCGTCCGGCTCGACCGGCACGGCGCGGTGGGCTGGCGCGACGTCGCCCTGGACGGTCTGAACTGCTACCTCCGCGGCGTGGAGGCGATCCTGCGCGGCGCGGGCCTCGGGCACGACGAGGTCGTCGACGTCATGGGCGGCCAGATCACCGACCGCTTCAGCCGGGACGGCCGGCCGCACGTCCGGCTCAGGGGCGGCGAGGTGCGCTGGTTCCAGGCGGCACCCGGGGCCCACTGCTGGAACGAGGTGGCAGCGTGCCTGGGCAACGGGGAGCCGGTCGTCGTCTGGCCCGACGGCTTCTCCTGGCCGGGGAGCCGGTTCGAGGGGCGCCGCCACGTCCACGACCACGCGATCCTGGCGGTGGCGATCGACGACGGCTCGCTCCGCTACCTGGACATCGACGGCGACGAGGCGAGCGGGTTCACCGCCCAGGCGCCCCTCACCGAGGCGACGCGGCGGGCCTGCACCCGGGCGCTGCTGGTGCGCCCACCCACGCGGCCGTCGCGGATCGGCGCCGCCCGGCTGGACCGCATGACCGGCGCCTCGGTGCGCCCGCTGGCCCGCCTGGCCGCCGCGACCGCGGAGTACGCGCGCTGGTGGAGGATCGAGCCCTTCAACCGCCGCCTGGCGACCGCGCTGGACCTGTGGGCGCTCAGCGACGTGCAGCCGCCGCTGTACCTGCTCGCGACCGTCGCACGGCGGTTCGGCCGGGAGCCGCTGGCCACCAGGGCGTTCGAGGCGGCGACCCAGGCCAAGAAGGTCAGCGTCTTCGTCCACGCCCTGAACCGGATCCGTCCGGTCGCGCCGTACGACCTGCTCCGCGACGACCTGTCCCTGCTGGCGGAGCGGCTGGAGACGGTCGGTCGGTCGGCCGCGGCCGCCGCCGGGCAGCCGCCGCCGGCGATCTCCGCCGAGCTGGCCGGAGCCTGGCTCTGGCGCCGGCTGCAGGCGGTGTCCGTCTGGCACTTCGACGTCGGGCTGGGCGGCTCCGCGGCCCACCGGCGAGCCCCTGTATCGGCCGCATATGGACCGGGGGCAGCATGACCCCGGGCCATCCCGCTGGAGGTGAGTGAGCGTGCGCACGCAGATGCTGGGGCGACTGAGCCTGGACGCCGGACGCCTGGCGGAGGAACTGGAACGCAGCCGCACGTTCGAGTACGCGGAGCAGTATCCGGAGTTCCAGTCCGGGAGCCGGCCCTGGCAGACCTGCATGCTCTGGTCGGCCGGTGGCGAGGTGGGCGACGGGGTCATCGCCCGCTACGACATGGGCCGGCCCTGCCAGCCGACGGTGTTCGGCGAGCAGCTGACGTACCTCCGTGAGGTCGTCGAGCGGAACTTCGCGGTCGAGCACCTGCTGTTCGCCCGCCTGGTGGTCATGTCGGACAACGTGCTCGTCCCACACCGCGACTTCGTGGAGTTCACCGAGCGGTCGGCGGACGCGAGGGCCACCCATCGCCTCCACGTCCCCCTGGCCACCGGGGCGGACTGCCTCTTCCTGGAAGACGACGTCGTCTACCGCATGCTGCCCGGCGAGGTGTGGTCGCTGGACGTGACGCGCCTGCACAGCGCCGCCGTGCTGTCGGGCACGCGGCGCGTGCACCTGATCCTGGACTTCGCCGACGTCCCCGACGACCACCTGCTGCGGTTCGCCCGCGCTCGGTCCGCGGGCATCCCCGAGCCGAACCTGGTCGAGCGCCCGCCGCTCTCCGACGGCCAGCGGGACGCGCTCCTCGGACTGTCCGGCGTCATCGACTGCGAGAACCTCAAGGAGGTGTTCGGGCTGGTGATCAGGAAGCACTACCGCCGCGACGGCGGCGACGACTTCGTCTGGACGACCATGCGGGCGATCGCCCGGGCGAGCGGCGACGCCGAGGTCCGGGCGCGCATCGAGGAGCTGTTCCGGCACTGCGCGCTGGAGCGCGAGGAATGACCCAGACGAACGCGTCGGAGACGCGGCCCCGGCTGAGCGCGACGCCCGCGTTCCACCACGTCGCCATCCAGACCGGGGACCTCGACAACTCCACTGCCTGGTACGCGGCGTTCCTCGGCTTCGGGGCGGCGTGGTCGCTGAGCACCTTCTCGGAGCTCACGCACAGCCGGCTGCCGGGCATCCAGCGCCTGGCCGAGCTGGTCCTGGGCGAGGTCCGCGTGCACCTCTTCGAGCGCCAGGGCCGTCCGGCGCACCCACCCGGCGAGAGCGTCGTCCAGTTCCAGCACCTGTGCTTCTCGGTTGACGCCGCCGCCGACATGGCGACACTGAGGCAGCGCTGGCTGGACCTCTACGAGTCGGGCCGCTTCGTGTTCGCGCTGCCCGACCCCCCCACCGACATCGTCGTCGACGAGGACGGGGTGCAGAGCTTCTACGCCCTCGACCCCAACGGCCTCGAGCTGGAGTTCACCCACGTCCCCGCCGAGACCGCCCGTGACCGGTGAGGCCTGGCCGGTCCTGGCGGACCTCCCCGCGGGACCCGACTGGGACTTCGGCGGCTTTCCCTACGGGCTGGAGCCGCTCACGCTGCCGCCGGCCGGCTCACGCCCCCCTGACCCGTCCGGACCCGGGGGTCCCGACGCCGGCCTGCTCCGGCGCTCGTTCGACCTGATCGGGCCCGGCGCCGCCGGCGGGCTGCCGCCCTGCACGGCGCCGGACGAGCTGTTCTGGTTCCGCTGGATCACCGGGCACCAGGTCAGCTTCGTCGTCTGGTGGCTGGCGGCACTGCTCGTCGACGACGCCGTCGAGGCCCGAGCACCCTGGAGCGCGATCGCGGGCCCGCTCTGCAGCCTGGTGCGGGGCTACGGCGCCATGCTGCTGTACACGGGCTCCTGCCCGCGCGGGATCTACCACGAGGTGATCCGGCCCGGCATGCGGCGGCACCACCCCGGCTTCAGCGGCAGCTGGGCGCCGGACTACGGGCCGGTCCGGGACCTGCTGCGGAGCCGCTGGCTGCCCTTCGTCCGCTCGCCGGAGTCCGGTGAGCTGCAGCGGGCCATCGGGCTGGTGCGGCTCGTGCACGACGCGGTCGCCGCCAAGCTGGTGCCGGACGGGCGCTCCCTGCTCCGCCAGTCCGGCGTGCGCCGGCAGGACACGGGTCTGCTGCACCTGATCTACGACTCCTACTTCTGGACCCTGCGCGCCGCCGTCTCCCGGGACCGGGTGGTGGCCCAGCTGATCCGGCGCCTGGTCGCCGTCGCGCGCGACCTGGCGGCCAACGGTCTCCACCCGAGCGTGGCGGACGCCGATCGGCCGCCCGAGCTGTGGGCGCCCGAGGTGATCGCGCTGGAGACGGCCATCCCCGACCTCCTGCGGCAGGTCGCCCACGACGCCGCCGGCTTCCCGGCGGGCGACCTGGGCGAGCGCGCCGCCTGGGCCCGGAAGGTCGACTTCGCCGGCTGCTGACCGGTCGGCCAGGACATGCGTCTTCCAAGCGGACTGAAGCACGAAGGCACGAAGGACACGGAGACGCACGAAGGACATCGTGCCGTCATCGTGCTCCCCTCCGGAACCGCGGTCGACACCGTTGTGCGAGTTCATGGAAGGGCGTTGACATGGGCAAGAAGCGAGCCAGGAGCCGGGGCTCCTTCGTGCGTCTTCCTGCTCTTCGTGGCTTCGTGCTTCAACTCATTTGGACGGATCGCACCCGCCAGCTCGTTCCGGACAGGACTTGCGGCCGCCTGCTCGGCGCGCCAGGTGCCGTCTCTCGCTCGCGGATGCAGGTCACTCCGCGATGGCGTCGGCCTCGATCTCGACCAGCAGGCGGGGGTCGAAGAGCCTCGCCACCTCGACGATGCTGGTCGCGGGGAGCGTCTCGGCGAAGACCTCCCGGTGGACCCGTCCCACCTCGCGCCAGGTGTCGATGTCGACGACGAAGATGCGCGTCCTGACGACGTCGGGCAGGCCGGCCCCGGCCTGCTCCAGCGCGGCCTGGATGCGGCGCAGGCACTCCCGGGTCTGCTCCGCGACGTCCGTCCCCCCCACCGGGCCGTCGGCCGTCATGGCCGTCGTCCCCGCCACGCTGACGAAGCCGCCGGCGCGCACCGCGCGCGAGTAGCCGAACTCACGCTCGGTGGCGGTGCCGCTGGAGATCAACGTGCGCTCTGTCATCACCAACTCCTTAGAGGGTGCGCGAACAGGCATCGACGGATCTTTGCTGCCCATGCGGCCCATCTCCGGGGTTGGCTTCTGCGGTCCTCGGTCACGAGTACTCCGTACGCGCTCCCTGAGGTCCTCGGCGCCGCCCCCGGACCTGGACCACCTGGACGACAAATCTCTCGCCGCTGCCCATCCGGGCACCCTCTGAACAACCTGGTTGACACCTGGAGGTCGAGATGATGGTTACCCGGCCCGAGCTGACCGGCGATCTCGGTGCCGTGTCCTCGACGCACTGGCTGGCATCCAGCGCGGCGATGGCGATCCTGGAGCGGGGAGGCAACGCCTTCGACGCCGCGGTGGCCGGGGGCTTCGTCCTGCTGGTGGTGGAGCCCCACTCCAACGGCCTCGGCGGCGACGTGTCCATCGTCTTCCACGCCGCCGAGCGGCGGGAGACGCGGGTCGTCTGCGGACAGGGACCGCTGCCCGCCGCCGCCACCCCCGACCGGTTCCGTGCGCTCGGCCTGCGTCAGATCCCGGGCTCCGGCCTGCTCCCGGCCTCCGTGCCGGGCCTCTTCGGCGCCTGGCTCCGCGTCCTGGCGGAGTGCGGCACGATGCGGCTGGGCGCCGTCCTGGAGCCCGCGATCGGCCTGGCGGCCGCCGGCCACCCCCTGGTCCCCGACGCCGCCCGCGCGATCGCGGCGCTGGCGCCGCTGTTCCGCACCGAGTGGGTCGAGTCGGGCCGCGCCTACCTGCTCGACGGGGCCGCGCCCCCGGCCGGTGCGCGGGTGCGCAACGAGGTGCTGGCGGCCACCATGCGGCGGCTGCTGCGCGAGGCCGAGCAGGCCTCGGGTGACCGCGAGGCCCAGATCGAGGCCGCCAGGGCGGCCTTCTACGAGGGGTTCGTGGCCGAGGCGATCGGCGACTTCGTGCGCTGCACCGACGTGCTCGACGCGACCGGCCGCCGGCACCGCGGCATGCTGACGGCGGCCGACCTGGCGGCCTGGAAGGCGCCGGTGGAGGCCCCGGCCAGCCTCGACTACGGGGAGTACGGCGTGCACAAGCCGGGGCCGTGGTCGCAGGGGCCGGTGTTCCTCCAGCAGCTCGCCCTGCTCGACGGCGTCGACCTGCGCGGGATGGGCATGGGCAGCGGTCGCTACCTCCACACCCTGGTCGAGGCCGCCAGGCTGGCGTTCGCCGACCGGGAGGCGTGGTACGGTGACCCGGACCACGTGCCGGTGCCCATGGCCGAGCTGCTGAGCCCGGGGTACAGCGCCTCCAGGCGGGCCCTCATCGGCGAGCTTGCCGCCGCCTCCCCGCAGCCGGGCACGCCCGGCGGGCAGCGGTCGTGGCTTCCCCGACCCGAGCCCGACCCGCCGCCGGCGCTCGATGCCGACTGGATGGCCCAGCTCCAGAGCGGGATGCCGACGGTCGTCCTCGCCGCCACCGCCCGGTCCGGCGACACGTGCACGCTGGCGGTCGCCGACCGCCGCGGCAACCTGGTCGCGGCGGTGCCCAGCGGCGGCTGGCTCAAGAGCTCGCCGGTGATCCCCGGGCTGGGCTTCCCGCTCGGCACCCGGGCCCAGTCGATGTGGCTCGAGGAGGGCCACCCGAACTCGCTGGCGCCTGGCAAGCGCCCGCGGACCACGCTCAGCCCCACCGTCGTCCTGCGCGACGGCGAGCCCTTCCTGGCCTTCGGGACGCCGGGCGGCGACCGCCAGGACCAGTGGACGCTGGAGAGCTTCCTGGCGGTGACCGAGTTCGGGCTCGACCTCCAGGCGGCGGTCGAGGTCCCCACCTTCCACACCGACCACTTCCCCTCGTCCTTCACCCCCCGCGGCTGCCGGCCGGGCCTGGTCGCTCTGGAGGCGACCTGCGATCCGACCGCGGTCGAGGACCTCCGCCGCCGGGGCCACCTCCTGGACGTGGTGCCCGGGCACTCGATGGGCGGCAAGGTGTGCGCCGTCGGCGTCGGCGCCCACGGCTTCCTGCGCGCGGCGGCGGGGCCGCGTGGCCGGCAGGCCTACGCGGTGTGCCGCTGACCGCCTCCCCCCGATACTCCCCGGCGAGGGGGGTATCGGGGGGAGGCAGACATCAGAGCTGGCGGATGCCGGCAAGCGCCGCCTCGGCGATGCGGTGGAGGGCGTCCGGCTCACCCGCGTAGACGCCGCTCTCCCGGGGCCAGTGCAGCACCAGGTGGCTCATCCCGGCCGCCGCGTAGCGCTCGGCCAGGCGCAGGCACGCCTCCGGGCTCCGGAGGGGATCGCCGGCCCACCCGGTCGCGATGAAGACCCGGTCGAGAGCGGTGAAGTCGCGCCCGATCCGGTCGCACGCGCGCCGCAGCTCGTCGGCCTGGGCCGCCACCACGGCCAGGCACTCCTCCGGCCCGTGGTCGCGCGAGAAGTCCGTCGGTCCCAGCGTCACCCAGGCGTCGCCGTGCCGGGCGGCCAGCGCCAGGGCCCCCGGGCCGGAGGCCGCGATCGCGAGCGGCAGCCGCGGCCGCTGCACGCAGCCCGGGATCATGCGCGCCTCGTGCGCGGTGTAGAAGCGGCCGGCGTGGTCGGTGACCGGCTCACGCAGCAGCCGGTCGGTCAGCTCGACGAACTCGCGGAACCGGGCCGCCCGTTCCCGGCGGGCGAGCGGGGCGGGGTCGACGATGGCGGCGTCACCGGCGTCCGGGGACCCCGAGCCGATGCCCAGCACGAAGCGGCCGCAGGAGATGTCGTCGATCGCGATGGCGTCCTTCGCCAGCAGGACCGGGTGGCGGAAGTTGGGGGAGGCGACCATCAGGCCGAGGCGGATCCGCCCGGTCGAGGCGGCGGCGGCCGCCAGCACCGGGAGGGGCGAGAACCAGGGCTCGTCGCGCAGGCCCCGCCACCACAGGTGGTCGTAGACCCAGGCCGAGTCGTAGCCCAGCGCGTCGACCGTCCGCCACATGCCGGAGCCCTCCCGCCACGGCCGCTCGGGCAGGATCATCACGCCCAGCCGCACGC
>Ga0066903_100007056_pt1 | contig 10112 bp, 8 predicted proteins | sample PanSoiMetaGPlot1_FD_67491 | JGI IMG/M metagenome (GOLD analysis project Ga0066903, IMG submission 67491) | Tropical forest soil microbial communities from Panama analyzed to predict greenhouse gas emissions - Panama Soil - Plot 1 (version 2) | ecosystem: Environmental > Terrestrial > Soil >... | reverse complement strand
ACCCGCGATAACGTCACGCTTAAGGTAAACGCGGTGATTTTCCTGCGCGTGATTGAGCCGCGGAAGGCTGTGGTGGAAGTCTCGAATTATGTGTATCAGACGTCGCAGTTCGCGCAGACCACGCTGCGGTCGGTGTTGGGCGAGCAGGAACTCGACGAACTGCTGGCGCATCGCGACAAGATCAACCTGCGGTTGCAGAGCATTCTCGATACACATACGTCACCGTGGGGCGTGAAGGTCACCAACGTCGAGGTAAAACAGGTCGACCTGCCCGAGTCGATGCTGCGTGCCATGGCCAAGCAGGCTGAGGCGGAACGTGAAAAGCGGTCGAAGATCATTCACGCCGAAGGCGAATACTCGGCGGCGCAACGGTTGGTCGACGCGGCCCATCTGCTGTCTGGCGAACCCGTTAGCGTGCAGTTGCGCTATCTGCAAACGCTGACCGAGATTGGAGTGGAGAAGAACACTACGGTTGTGTTCCCGGTGCCAGTGGATTTCTTCTCGGGAATTCAGAAACTGCTTGGCAAGGCGGGCGACGATAAGCCTGCGCCAGCGAAAACCGCGTAATGGGGAAGGGGTTGAGGAGTTATGGCGGAAGATACTGAGATAACCCTGGGGACGGGCAAGCTGCTGGTCTTGTTTTTCGGCTTGGTCGGAGTGTGCGCCCTGTTCTTTGCGCTGGGCTATTCGCTGGGGCGCAAGTCAGAAGCGCCCGTGACCACCGCCAGTGCCGCACCCGCTCCGCAGGTTTCGAACAGCACCAGTAAGTCGAGTGGGGCGGCGACGGCGAGCCCGGCTCAGCCCATGGGCTTCTACAAGGCAGTCGAACAGAAGGATCCGAAAGCCGAGCTGACGCCTGGCCCTGATACTAAGAACGACACGGGCGCAGCCCCTGCGACGAATCCGGCGACAACCAGCACGCCAGCCGCCGCGCCCAGCAATCCGAATGAGTCGACCGCGCTTCCGAGCGGAGGATATTTCGTCCAGGTTGCGGCAGTTAGCAAGCAGGAAGATGCCGAAGCACTGGTGGATGCCCTGAAAAAGAAGGAGTATCCCGCATTCGTGGCGCCGCAAACGACCGACAAGTTGTTCCGCGTCCAACTCGGCCCGTTTGCCGAGATGAAAGAAGCGGAAGGCATGCGCACCCGGCTGATCGGGGATGGGTATAGTCCAATCGTGAAGAAGTAATCCTACATTGACATCCATCGATTTTCGCGATATGTCTAGTCGGCATGTCCTCTGACTCCTCGCTTGATCGCGCTCTTCATGCCATCGCGGATCCTACCCGGCGGCGTATTTTGCTGGTGCTGAAGGAAAGTGCGGGCAAAACTCCGGCTCCAAAGCATATTCACTCCTCGTGCCAATGCGGGGGTGACATCGAGGAGCACATTCATTTGTCGCAACCGACGATCTCGCATCATATGGCGATTCTGACCAGGGCTGGACTCGTCGAGGCCACGAAACACGGGCAATGGCGGTGGTACCGGAGGAATGAGAAGGCGATCCGGCAGGTGGTGAAGATGCTGCGGGGAAAGCTTTGAGAATGCAGAAGTAAAATAAAGCAGAATTGACCGTTGCGCGATTTCAGGCAATCGGCCTGCCCGATGCACCGTTCCGCTTTCTTGCTCCGGAATTTTACTTCTGGAAACTGACTTCCACCTTCTGCCTTATTTTCCTTACCTTCCCAGCGCCCATTTCTCCAGGTCTCCGGTCGAGCGCAGCAATCCCAACTGGACCCGCTCCAACTCAAAGGTGACGTCTTGCAAAGTGATGAGACGCTCGCTCAGTTGTGAGCGGGCATCATCCAGGTCGTGCAGATTGGCACTTCCCGAGTCCATTTTCGTCTGCACCGCCGACAGATTTTTCTGGGCGATTTCGGCTTCCAGTTGGGCGACGTCTCGGGCGGCATCGAATTGCGCCACGGAGCGCTGCAGGCGCAACGTTTCTTCCGATACCTGATTCTTCGTGGCCTCGGCTTGCTTGGTGGCTTTGAGGGCATCGGCATCGGCGGCCTGGGCGCGCGCACGCTGCGAGAAATTCAGGAAAGGAAAGCGAATGCTGATGCCGACGCTGGCATTGTTCTGCCGAAAGGTATTGGTAGTGCAGAGCACCGAAACTCCGCCAACAATGCACGGTTTCGAGGGAATGTAGTAGTTCTGAAAGTTGCTGAACTGCGAGAGCAGCGCGTACTGTGCAGCGAAGTCGAACGTGGGCCACATGGCCTTGTGCTCCGCCTGAGCGCGCAGATATTGCGCGCGGGCGTGTTCGACAGCCGCTTGAGCCGAGGGGCTGGTGTCAGCCGCGGTTTTCGGCGCGTCCTCGACGTTGGCCGGGGCAGGCGCCGCGGGAATGGAATCGGGATCGGTTTGTATATCCGCGGCGGGGATGCCCGTTAGTTTTGAAAGATGCTCGCGGAGCACATCGGCGGAGCCGGTCGATTGGGCTATGCGCAGGCGTATACGCGCCGCGGAGAGCCGCGCCCGGGTGCCTTCGATCTCGGTGTCGATGCCTTCCTTCACGCGCTCGGCCACCGCAGCCTGCATTTTGTTTGCATCGGCCTGCGTTTCCCGCAATCGCGCGAGGCGTTGTTCCCACTTGGCCAGTTCGGCGTAGCTCAAGGCTGCGTCTTGAATGATTTGATTGCGTTCCTCTTTCGATTTGAGGGACGCGACGGTGGATTCGACTTTCGCGGCGCGGAGGGATTCACGCAAAGACCAATTCAGCAGGGAGGACTGAGCATTGATGTTAAACAGAGATGGCGGCTGTCCTTCGATCGAGAGAGGAAATCCATACGAGGGCGGCCCGAGCCCTGCGCCCACTACGAGCTGGGGAATATAGCTGTTACGCAACTCGCGAACGCCGGCAGCCGCATGCTGCTCGTCGGCAGCAACGATGGCGGCTCCGGTCGCGTGCGACAAGGCAAGCTCGACAACACGCTTCAACGACACCGGCTCGGCGCAAAGCGAATGCGGAAGAGAAATGATTGCGGCAGACAGGAAAAAGAAGAGCACACCGCGGCGTGAAGGTTTCATTGCGTCCCTTTCAGCAGTGAGGTGAACGGTCGTATGAATCGTTTGGATGCACGGGAAAATTCTAAATGGCGGATGGCGGGGAGCCGCCAAATTTCAAAGATCCCAACAACCGGAACCCCCACCCGAAAATCGCCGTGATTTTAGGAAGGGGCACCCCCGGTTTGTATTTGTATTCGAAACATATCAACGCTCGACTCGTCTCAGGCCTTCTTGTGCGTGGCGGTAATTGTGATAGAGCTGCAAGGCAGCATGGTATTCCTGTGCGGCGCCGCGGTGGTCGCCCTGTCTCTCGAGCAGCTGACCCCAGTATTCGTGTGCCCGGAACGCGGGACCTCCCTCGACCGTGCCGACCGAGAAGTAACGGCGTAACAGGCGAATTCCCAGCTGCGGGTCGCGTCCGGTGCGAACCGTCAGGCTGGCTCCGTCCATGAGCGCGAGATGATCGTCGGCTTGCGCGTTTTCCAGTTCGCGAAGGGCCTTCTCCATGTCATCGAGGCGGTTATTGTGACGGTAGAAAATGGCAAGCTCCACCCATGCACGCGTACCCGAGTGAGTGGCAGCGATGCCCGCCCGGTACTGGCGCTCTGCATCCGCGAAGTCTTTATCCTTTTCGGCGATTCGACCCAGTAGCCAAAAGGCTTTCACCGGCTTGAGCGGCATCAAGGCGTTTGCCTGGCTACGAGCTTTGTCCTTTCCGCCCCCGACGATGCTCGGAGCTTCGAGATAAAACTCACCAAGATCGGCGCGGGCTTCCCAACTATTGGGGTCGAGTTCGACCGCACGCTCAAATGCAGTACGGACTTTCTTGGCTAATCCGGCCGCGGCGAGGAAATTAACACGGGATGCCTTCTCGCCATAAATGCGTCCGAGCCATAAATAGTTCACGCTGTTGTCAGGATCCAAATCGCGGGCACGCTCGCAGTTGGAGATGCCGCGATCCCAATCCTCCATCATGAAATAAGAGCGGCAGAGCAGGTTGCGGGACCCGGCATCGTTGGGCGCCTGCCGCACTTGCTGCTCCAGGAACTGCACAGCTTCATCGACGTGGCCCGAGGTGAGCAGTTCCCCGGGAGAGGGCGAAGCGGAGAGGCCGGGCCAGATGAATAAGCTCGCAGCCAAAATGATCGTGATTGAGATGACGCGCATGACTCAGGGTATGACCTTCACAGAGGCGCCATCGGCGAGGGGTTTCAGCTCTTCGGCGGGCAAGGCAACCTGATCTCCTTCAGAGAGGCCTGAGGTGATTTCGACGCGCGTCAGGTTCTGCAAGGAAAATTGAATCGGCTGCCGCTTGATGTGGTCGTCGACGATCTTGAATACATAAGGCTCGCTGTCATCGATGTGCATGGCATCGCGCTGCAGCGTAAGAACGTTGTTGTGTTCAGAAGCGACGATTGTGACTCCAACATTGATGTTGGGCAGCAGTCGAAGGTCCTGATTATCGATCAGGCATGTGGTCTCACCCACGTTGCGGTTGCCGCGAGGCTTCACCGTGGAAGGCACGCTGTTGACCATGCCGGTCCAGGTGCGGCCGGGCACGGCATCCCATGTGATTTCGACGCGCTCCGCGGTTTGCAGCCGGCCAATATCGGGTTCGTCGACAAAAGCGCGAACCAGAACGTGCGACAGATCGGCCTCTTGCAGGAGTAAATCACCAGTCTGGACGAATGCGCCCTGCTTCACAGGAAGGGAATAGATGGTGCCATCGAATGGAGCCCGCTCGCTCGATTTGGTAAGCGCGTCGGCGGCATCTTCATAAGCCGCTTGCGCCTCGGTAAGCTGCGCGACGGTACGCGCGATTTCAGGCTCGGAGTAGCGTTCTTTTTGCTTCTGCTCGAGCAGAGTTACATCGGCCTGCGCACTCTGCAGAGTCTGCTCGGCCTGACGCACTTCTCCGGGGGACGCGGCGCCATCCTGTTGCAGGCGCTTGTAGGCATCGAGATTGCGTTGCGCCACGTCGCGGGCGGAATGCGCCTTGACAAGTTGCGCAGTGAGGGTCAGGACTTCTTCCTGCGTGCCGCTATTTTTGGTCGCGGCCAGATTGGCTTGTGCGGCCTTCATCTGCGACTGCGCGCGGGCTGCCTGCGTGCGGATGTTGGAGTCGTCGAGCTCGAACAGGAGCTGTCCCTTGCGGACATGATCGCCTTCCTTGACCAGAAGGCGCTTCACGGTGGTCGCGATGGGTGCGTGCGCTTCGAAATTCTGCACTGGTTCGACTTTGCCGTTCGTCGAAACCACACTCCGGATTGGGCCTCGCTTTACGGCGACCGCCCGAACTTTCAAGGGAGTCTGATGAAGATAGGAATAGAGAATGAGGAGAAGTATGACGACTGCGGACGTGATCCAGATCCACCGTCGGCGCGACGGTGCGGGCGAATTGTTAGTCAACGCCAACCTGTTTTCTTTCAGGAGCCGGCAGGAATTTCCGTAAGCAGTAATTTACCATTCCGGAGCCCGCGACAGAACAGGGAAGAGCTCTGGGACGGTATATCGTTTTGATGCTGCCGCAAGCCTTTCGGCTGCATGAATCGACTGCGGGAACAATTTCGGAAGCACTCTGCAGCAGGCAAGGGAGCCGCAAGATGTGTTTCTGCGGAGGGCGAATGGCGAACCGATACAATACGGTTATGCCCAAATCGCCACGTTACACGCCAGAGCACGCAGTTGCCGGACTCGAGTCCAAGTTTCCCGAGATCGAGACCTGGCCCAACCAGTTTCCCGGATACGAGATTGTCGTGGATGATCCGGAATTCACGTCGGTCTGTCCCAAGACTGGGTTACCGGATTTTGGCGTGCTGAAGATTCAGTACATGCCTGACAAGGATTGCCTGGAGTTGAAATCGCTGAAGGAATACTTGCAGAGCTACCGAAATCTGGGGATCTTTCAGGAGAACGTGGTCAATCAGGTGCTGGAAGATGTGGTGAAGTGGGCAAAGCCTGTGTGGGCGGAAGTGCGGGGAGAGTTTCGTCCGCGGGGCGGGATTGCGACTACGATCGTGGCACGGTGGCCCCGACCGAAAAAGCAGTAACCACTAGGGACACCAAACCCACGAAGGAAAGCAAAACGCGACGTTTCTTCGTCGAACTTCGTGTCCATTCGTGGTTCAAGATTCTGGCGGTGACCGAACCCTTCTGGTGGCGTGATATATTCGCTCGACCTGTGACCCAAAAGAACCTGCAACCCTATAATGCGCTCCTCGTATTGACGGCACTCAATCTGCTGAACTACGTGGACCGCAATGTTTTGTTTGCAGTTCAGGAACTGGTTCAACAGGAATTCCACCTTAACTACAAGCAGGTCGGATTCCTGACCACCGCATTCCTCGGGTTTTACATGGTTGCCGCGCCCTTTGTGGGACCGCTGGCAGACCGCTACTCGCGCAAATTGATCATCGCAGTCGGTGCGATTTTCTGGAGTGGGTTGACGCTGTTGACGGCTGTGACCCATACCTACACCGAACTGCTGGTGCGGCACACGCTGGTCGGGGTGGGAGAGGCGACGTTCGTCACGATCGCACCCACATTTGTGGCCGATCTCTTCCATGAAAATGTCCGTGGCCGCATTCTCGGTGTCTTCTATCTCGCAATCCCGGTTGGATCGGCTGCCGGGTTTCTGCTCGGCGGGTATTTGTCGGAGAATCATGGCTGGCGTTTTCCGTTTTACATCGCTGCGGCGCCCGGTTTCATGCTGGCGATCATCGTGCTTTTTCTGAAAGAACCTCCGCGCGGCCAATTTGATTCACTCAAGGAAACTCCGGAGCGCGGCACGGTTTTGGGATTGATCCGGAACCCTGCTTTTCTGACATCGACGTTGGGAATGGCGTTTATGACGTTCTCGCTGGGCGGCATCCAGGTTTGGATACCCCAATTTCTCATTCGCGAGCGTCATTTCACTCTGCAGGCGGCGAATTTAAAGTTTGGAACGATCATCGTGATCGACGGAATTCTGGCAGCTCTGATCGGTGGCTGGCTGGGAGACTACTTACTGCCAAAGATGAAGAGTGCGTATTACCTTGTCTCGGCAGCCGGCATGCTTTTAGGAATTCCGGTGATGATTGTGGCCCTGTTTAATAAGGGCCTTCTGATGATTCCGGCGATCGGGGTCGCGGCATTCTTTCTGCTCCTGAACACGGCTCCCCTCAATGCTGCCGTGATCAACTCGGTAGGAGCGCACATTCGAGCTACGGCGCTGGCGGTGAACATCTTTATCATCCACATTCTCGGAGATGTGCCCTCGCCGACGATGATGGGATGGGTGGCGGATCGGCGGACGCTTCAGGCATCCTTCGTGCTGCCGATCATCGCGATGGGGATCTCTTCTGCCATACTGTTTTATGGAATGAAGTTTGCGCCCGATGTGGTACTCAACCGACAAAAGAACCTTAACCACTAGGGGCGGAAGTTTCACCAAGGAATCACCCACTCTGAATGACTTATTTCTACTGGATCACGGGCGTTATTCTCGCGCTCGCGTGGTTTTCCCGCATCGTCGACGCCGCGCTGGGGATGCCTTCTGTGGCCGACGTTTCCAGGCCGGAATGGGACCGTGATCCCGTTTTACCTGCCGGGAATCTTCGAGTATCGGTCATCGTTCCTGCCCGCAATGAGGAAGAGACGATCGAACAAGCGCTGCGGAGTTTGCTTGCGCTCGATTACGACAACTATGAAGTGATTGCGGTGGATGACCGCTCGACCGATCGGACGGGCGAGATTATGGAGCGGGTGGCGCGAAGTCCCCACTCAACGGAAAACGCTTTGAGTGGGGCACCCTCTAGTACTCAAATCCATCCTGTCGCACAGAACGCGACAAGGGTGGAACAATCTCGTTTTCCTTCCCTTCGCGTCATTCATCTCGCCGAACTTCCTCCGGAATGGCTGGGCAAGACTCACGCGATGTGGACGGCGTCGAATCAGGCTTCGGGGGAGTGGTTGCTCTTCACCGATGCCGATGTGCTCTTCAAGCCGGATTCTTTGCGGCGGGCGTTGGCTTACGCCGAGGCCGAGGCTGCCGATCATGTTGTGTTGTTTCCCCGGATGATCATGACACGTCCGGGAGAGTACATGATGATCGCTTTCTTCCAGACGATGTTTATGTTTGGGCATCGTCCGTGGAAGGTCGCTGATCCGAGCACCGACGATCACATGGGCGTGGGAGCGTTCAACCTCGTGCGGCGGCGCGTTTATGACGCTGTAGGCACGTACGAAGCGCTGCGCATGGAAGTGCTCGACGACATGAAGCTCGGAAAAGTCGTCAAGAAGAAGGGATTCCGGCAGCGCAATGTGTTCGGCGGCGACCTGATTTCGATTCGATGGGGGCGCGGGGCATTCGGTATCGTAAACAATCTGACCAAGAACTTTTTTGCCATCCTCTCGTTTCAGTGGTGGCGGACGCTGCTTTCGGCGTTCGGCTTGGCATTTCTCAATTGGGGACCGTTTCTTGGGATTGGGCTCGCTCACGGCTGGGCGCGGCTTCCATTCGGGATCGCGCTGGCGTCAATATCGCTGATCTATATCGGGATGTCGTGGCGTTCGTCCGTGCCGCCGTACTACGTTCTGCTGCATCCGGTCAGTGCGGCGATGTTCACCTACACGCTGCTGCGGTCGATGTGCCTGACGCTGTGGAATGACGGCATCGTGTGGCGCGGCACGAAGTATCGGCTGGAAGAGCTGCGCAAGGGCATGGTGTAGAACCCTCTCTTCTGCTATATGCTGGCGGAGATGGTGGCGCCTACAAACGGTGTGTCGGCGGTTTTCATCGAGTTGGGGGCAGCGATCGTCGGGCTCGCCATTCTTGCGCGCGTTGCCAACCGGCTGGGCTTCTCCGCGATTCCTCTTTACCTGGTGGCCGGACTGGCGTTCGGCAATGGCGGATTGGCGCCTCTACCCTTCAGCCAGGAATTCATTCATGTGGGCGGCGAAATTGGGGTTCTCCTCCTGCTGTTCATGCTGGGGCTGGAGTACAGCGGGGAGGAGCTGAAAGGAAATCTGAGGAGAGGGCTTTCGGCCGGCGTGATCGATCTCTTGTTCAACTTTACTCCGGGCCTCGTGGCAGGATTCCTGCTCGGGTGGAAGCCGCTGGCTGCGGTTCTACTGGCGGGTGTGACTTACATTTCGTCGTCTGGAATCATCGCCAAGGTCCTCGCCGAACTCCAGCGATTGGGGAATGCGGAGACGCCTTTGTTGCTCTCCGTGCTTGTGTTGGAAGACCTGGTGATGGCGGTTTATCTGCCGCTCGTAGGTGTATTGCTGGCGGAGGGAACGCCGGTGCGCATCGCCGCCGAGGTGGGTGTCGCGATCGCAACGGTTCTGGTTGTGCTGATTGTAGCGGTTCGATACGGCCGCCGATTGAGCCGAATTGTGGGGCATCAATCCGACGAGGTTGTTCTGCTCACGACGTTTGGCGCGGTGCTGCTGGTAGCCGGCTTGGCGCAACGGTTTCAGGTGTCTGCCGCAATCGGTGCGTTTCTGGTGGGCATCGCGATCTCCGGGCCGATCGTGCAGCAGTCCCATCAGTTGCTGGCTCCGTTGCGGGATCTGTTCGCGGCGACCTTCTTTTTCTTCTTCGGCCTGCAAGTCGCACCTGCAACGCTGGTGCCGGTGCTACCGATCGCGCTAGTTCTGGGCATCGTCACAGCGGTGACGAAGGTGCTGACGGGATATGTGGGAGGCCGCCGAACCGGATTGGAAAATCGCGCCGCACTTCGCGGAGGAGTAGCCCTGATCCCGCGCGGCGAGTTCTCCATTGTGATCGCCGGATTGGGCGCAGCCGTCGAACCACAGCTGGGGCCGCTTTCCACCTGCTATGTTCTGCTCCTGGCGATGCTGGGGCCAATGCTGACTCGCTGGACGAAATAGAAATCTTCTTTGTCCGCATTGTCTTGTGGGGGATTGATCATCTATACACTTCTACGATCGACGGTGATGCTGTGGAAGATTGGAATCGCGGTGTGCGGAACGAAGTATCCCCAGAAGAATTCGCGGCCGGCAGTTGTGTGAGCCGTGAGTCAACGGCGCGGCGGTCGCACACCACAGCATGGGCAAGTGCTTCGTTGGCGCTCGCGGGATGTTTGTGGGGCACCG
>Ga0066903_100007055_pt1 | contig 10114 bp, 9 predicted proteins | sample PanSoiMetaGPlot1_FD_67491 | JGI IMG/M metagenome (GOLD analysis project Ga0066903, IMG submission 67491) | Tropical forest soil microbial communities from Panama analyzed to predict greenhouse gas emissions - Panama Soil - Plot 1 (version 2) | ecosystem: Environmental > Terrestrial > Soil >... | reverse complement strand
CCGTCTCGGTGTCGGCGGGCGAGAGCCCGAAGCGCGGCCCGAGGCGGCGCGCGATGCGCGCGCCGGCGATCGAGTGGTCCTCGATGCGCCCCTTGGCGATGTCGTGCAGAAAGAGCGCGACATAGAGCACCTCGCGATGCTCGGGCTTGATCGTGTGCGCGAGCTCGTTGGCGAGCCCGTATTCCGGGTTGGTGCCGGCCTCGATCTCCGCCAGCACGCCGATGCAGCGCAGCAGGTGCTCGTCGACCGTGTAGTGATGGTACATGTTGAACTGCATCATCGAGACGATGCGGCCGAAATCCGGGATGAAGCGGCCGAGCACGCCCACCTCGTTCATGCGGCGCAGCACCACCTCGGTGTCGTTCTTGGCGGTGAGGATGTCGAGAAACAGCCGGTTGGCCTCCTCGTCCTCGCGCACCGCCTTGTCGATCAGCTTGAGCTGACGCGTCGCAAGTCGCATGGCGTCGGGATGGAAGTCCAGCCCGTGCTGCTGGGCGAGGTGGAAGATGCGGATCAGGTTGACCGGATCGCGCTCGAACACCTTCTGGTCCGCGATGCTGATGCGGTTGTGGTCGACGACGAAGTCCTTGTGGTGCAGCGCGGTCCGCTTCGGACGGCGGCGGAAGCGCGCGACCACGCGGTTGAGCATCGGCACGTCCTTCGCCTGGCGCGCCTCGAGCTCGGCGCACATGATGGCGGTGAGGTCGCCGACGTCCTTGGCGATCAGGAAGTAGTGCTTCATGAAGCGTTCGACGTCGCGCATGCCGGGATGCGTCGTGTAGCCGAGCCGCACCGCGATGTCGCGCTGCAGGTCGAACGACAGCCGCTCCTCGGCGCGCCCGGTGACGAAGTGCAGATGGCAGCGCACGCCCCAGAGGAAGTCCTCGCAACGGCGAAACAGCTGATACTCGCGCCGGTCGAACACGCCGCGCTCGATCAGCTCCTCCGGCTCGCGCACGCGATAGACGTACTTGGCGATCCAGAACAGCGTGTGCAGGTCGCGCAGGCCGCCCTTGCCGTCCTTGACGTTCGGCTCGACCAGATAGCGCGAGGCGCCGGCGCGGCGGTGACGCTCCTCGCGCTCGGCGAGCTTGGCGGTGACGAACTGCGCCGCCGTGCCCTGGGCGATCTGCCGGTCGAAGCGCGTGACCAGCTCGTCGAACAGCTTGCGGTCGCCGAGCAGGAAGCGCGCCTCGAGGATCGCGGTGCGGATGGTCATGTCGGCCTTGGCCTGGCGGATGCACTCGTCGATCGAGCGCGTCGCGTGGCCGACCTTCAGCCCCATGTCCCACAGGCAGTAGAGGATCGCCTCGGCGACCGACTCGCCCCAGGCGGTCTGCTTGTAGGGCAGCAGGAACAGGAGATCGATGTCCGAGCCCGGCGCCATCAGGCCGCGGCCGTAGCCGCCGGTCGCCACGATCGCCATGCGCTCGGCGTCCGACGGTGACTGCGACGGATAGAGCCGGCGCGCCGCGAAGTCGTAGAGGACCTGGATGATGCCGTCCTGCAGCCGGCACAGCCGCTCGGCGCAGGCGCGGCCGTGGCGGTCCTCGAGCAGGAGCTGCTCGGCGACGACGCGGGCGTCGGCCAGCGCCGCCTTGAGCCGCTGCGCGACGGCGGTGCGCAGCTCGCGGTCGCGGCCGGAGAAGTTCTCGGCGAGGCGGGCGAGCTCGACCGAGATCGCCTCGGTGTCGAACAGCTCGGGTGAGCGGGACGGATGGTCGATGACGGTCATCGGCTTCCCGGATAGACGAGGGCCGCCGCGGTGTCACGCGGCCTGTGGATCACGTTCGCGCGGCGGGTGGCCAGGACCTCTGAGGGGCCGGCGGCATGTCGCACCAGCATGAAAAGATATGTTGTCGCACCCCCGCTGGGGAGTAGGAACTTGCCCATTGACGGCGCGACCATGGCCTCTATAGAATAAAATTAGCGCCGATTTGAGCGAACAGCTTGCGGGCGCTTAACAAATGCAGCTAAAGCGTGGGGCCTGCCCCTCGCCGAGCTGACGGCGGGCCGAAATCCCGTCTCCATCAACCGATCGTGTGCGCGTGAAGGGACGCGGCCGCGGTCTCGCGCTGGAGGTCGCCATGACCCTGAAGTCCACCCTGTTTTCCCGACGTCGCATTCTTGCTCTGTCCGCCGCCGCCATCGCGGCGCCCGCCGTCGTGCGCGCGGCCGACAAGCCCAAGGAAATCCGCATCGACTGGGCGACCTACAACCCGGTCTCCATGCTGCTCAAGGACAAGGGGCTGATGGAGAAGGAGTTCGCGAAGGACGGCATCGGCATCCGCTGGGTACAGACGCTCGGCTCCAACAAGGCGCTCGAGTTCCTCAACGCCGCCTCGATCGACTTCGGCTCGTCGGCGGGCGCGGCCGCGCTGGTCGCCAAGATCAATGGCAATCCGATCAAGTCGATCTACGTCTACTCGCAGCCCGAATGGACCGCGCTCGTCACCCGCAAAGACACGACGATCAACAAGATCGCCGACCTCAAGGGCAGGCGCGTTGCCGTCACCCGCGGCACCGATCCGCACATCTTCCTGGTGCGCGCGCTGCTCAGCGTCGGGCTCACCGAGCGCGATATCGTGCCGGTCCTGCTGCAGCACCCGGACGGCAAGATCGCGCTGATCCGCGGCGACGTCGACGCCTGGGCCGGCCTCGACCCGATGATGGCGCAGGCCGAGATCGAGGACGGCGCGCGGCTGTTCTACCGCAACAAGGATGCCAACACGTGGGGCATCCTGTCGACGCGCGAGCAGTTCCTCAAGGATCATCCCGATCTCGTGCGGCGCGTGCTCGCCGTCTACGAGGACGCGCGCAAATATTCGCTCGCGCATTACGATGAGCTCAAGAAGAGCTTCATCGCGGTGACCAAGCTGCCCGAGGCGGTGGTCGACAAGCAGCTCAAGGAGCGCACCGATCTCAACTACAATCGGATCGGCGCGAAGCAGCGCGATTCGATCCTCGAGGCCGGCGTCGCGCTGCAGAAGGCAGGCGTGATCGAGGCGAGCCTCGATGTGAAGAAGTCGGTCGACGACCTGATCGACGCCAATCCACCGTTCCCAGGGAACTGATGTAGCGGACTCTTGTAGCCAGCATGGAGCGAAGCGGAATGCGGGGCGGTGCCAGCCTCGGATTTCGCTTCGCTCCATCCGGGCTACGAAAATCGCCGGTCTGCCCGTCGCCACGTTGCAATCCGGTCGCGTCCCATGTCTTCTGTACTCATGTCGGTCGAAGCCAAGTCCACGCCGGTCCCGAGCGAGGCCGTGCCGCGCAGACGCGCGGATGCGTCCGTGGGCCTGCAACGGCTGGCGCTCGCCATCGCGCTGCCGGCCGGAATCGCGATCGCCTGGGAACTCATCGTGCGCGCCGGCTGGTCGGACGGCCGGCTGATGCCGCCGCCCTCGCGCATCTGGCAGGAGTTCGAGGAACTCGCGCGCAACGGCGAGCTCTGGCGCCACATGGCGGCGACGCTCCTGCGCGTCGCGGTCGGCTTCGGCGTCGGCACCGCGGCCGGCACCCTTCTGGGCGCCTTCGCCGGCTACTCGTCGATCACCCGGCGGCTGATCGATCCGAGCCTGCAGGGCCTGCGCGCCGTGCCGTCGATCGCCTGGATTCCGCTGTTCATCCTGTGGCTCGGCATCTTCGAGACCTCGAAGGTCGCGCTGATCGCGGTCGGCGTGTTCTTCCCGGTCTATCTCGGCGTGATGGCGGCGATCCTCTCGGTCGACCGCAAGATCGTCGAGGTCGGCCGCGTGTTTCGCCTGTCCGGCTTCGCTATGGTCCGCCGCATTCTCTTGCCCGCCGTGCTGCCCGCCTATGTGGTGTCGCTGCGCGCCGGCCTCGGCCTCGGCTGGATGTTCGTCATCGCCGCCGAGTTCATGGGCGCCTCGGAGGGGCTGGGCTACCTGCTGATCGACGGCCAGCAGCTCGGCAAGCCGGCCGAGATCGTCGCCGCGATCCTGACCTTCGCGGTGCTCGGCAAGCTCTCCGACGCACTGGTCGCCGCCGCGGCCGCGCCGTTCCTGCGCTGGGAAGACGCCTTCGGGGCGCAGCATGGAGCCGGCTGAGTGCTCGCGCTCGACCACGTCGGCAAGACCTATCCGAACGGCGTGCGCGCGCTCGACGGCGTGACGCTCGAGGTCGCGCCGGGCGAAATCGTCGCCATCGTCGGCGGTTCGGGCTGCGGCAAGTCCACATTACTGCGTGCGGTCTCCGGCCTCGACCGGCCGACCTCCGGCACCGTCACGCTCGACGGCGCCCCGATCACGCAGCCGCACGAGAAGATCGGCATCGTTTTTCAGGAGCCGCGGCTGCTGCCATGGCTTTCGGTCGCGCACAATGTCGGCTTCGGGCTCGAGAGCCGGCCGCGGCCCGAGCGCAACGCGCGCGTCAAGGCGCAGCTCGACCGCGTCGGCCTCACCGACAAGGCGAACGTGTGGCCGCGCGAATTGTCCGGCGGACAGGCGCAGCGGGTCGCCATCGCGCGCGCCTTCGTGACGCGTCCCGAGGTGCTCCTGCTCGACGAGCCGTTCTCGGCGCTCGACGCCTTCACGCGCGCCGACCTGCAGGACCACCTGCTCGACGTCTGGGCCGACGCCAAGCCCACCCTCGTCGTCGTCACCCACGACGTCGACGAGGCGGTGGTGCTCGCCGACCGCGTCATCGTGATGCGCGCGCGGCCCGGGCGCCTCTACGAGGAGATCGTGACCGACCTGCCGCGCCCGCGCGACCGCCAGTCCGCCGCGTTCGATTTCGCCAAGCGCCGCGTGCTCGCCGCGCTCGACCGCTCGCTCGACCGCAAGGCGGTGACCGACGCGGGCGAGACCAAGACCAGCGCCGGCGCGGCGCTGTGGTGGTAGGACTGCCCCTTGACTGTGATTGCGAGCGAAGCGAAGCAATCCCCACATATGGCAGGAGATTGCTTCGGCGTGCTTCGCGCGCCTCGCAATGACGCATTGACGAATTGACGAGGAGAACCCCCATGGATGCCGCCGAGTTGCGCGCGATGCAGGCGCCGATCAAGGAGCGCTACAAGACCGACCCCAAGGCCGCCGTCATCACGCTCAAGGCCAAGGGCACGCTCGACGACGCCAACATCGCCTGCAAGGTCGAGACCGGCCGCGCCCTCGCGGTCGCCGGCCTGCATCCTGCCACCGGCGGGTCGGGGCTCGAGCTGTGTTCGGGCGACATGCTGCTCGAGGCGCTGGTCGCCTGCGCGGGCGTGACGCTCAAGGCGGTCGCGACCGCGCTCGCGATCCCGCTCAAGTCCGGCACCGTGTCGGCCGAGGGCGATCTCGATTTCCGCGGCACGCTCGGCGTCGCCAAGGACGCGCCGGTCGGCTTCGCGCAGATCCGGCTGTCGTTCGCGGTCGAGACCGACGAAAGCCAGGAGAAGCTCGATCAGCTGCTCAAGCTCACCGAGCGCTATTGCGTGGTCTACCAGACGATCAGGTCCGGCCCGCCCGTCGAGGTGCGCTTGAACCGCATGTGAGGCATGCGGGCGCGCCGCGGTTGTCATTGCGAGCGAAGCGCAGCAATCTCCGCCGAGCATGCATGCGTGGCGGGAGATCGCTTCGGCGCGCTGCGCGCGCTTCGCAATGACGCCCACAAATGTCTCCCCACCTGCTCTTCCTTCTCTCGCTCGCCGTCAAGATGGCGGTCACCGCCGCCTTCGTCGTCCTCGCCACCTACCTCGCGGAGCGCGCCGGCGCCGTCGTCGGCGCGATGATCGCGACGCTGCCGATCGCGGCGGGGCCGGCCTACATCTTCCTCGCGCTCGACCACGGGCCGGACTTCATCGCCGACAGCGCGCTGTCGAGCCTCGTCGTCAACGCGGCGAATTGCGTTTTCGCCTTCGTCTACACGCTGCTGGCGCAGCGGCGGGGGCTCGCGCTCAGCGTCGTGCCCGCGCTGCTCGCGTGGCTGGCGTTCGCGTCGCTGTCGCGCGCGCTGCCGTGGACGACGGCGGGCGCCGTCGCGTTCAACGCCGCGGTCCTCGGCGTCTGCCTCGCGATCGGCAACCGGCTGCGCCACGTGCGCATGCCGCTCGTCACTCAGCGCTGGTACGATGGCCCGTTGCGTGCCGGCATGGTGACGCTGCTGGTCGCGACCGTGGTGGGTCTGAGCGCCCGCGTCGGCCCGACCATCACCGGCATGCTCGCGGTGTTTCCGATCGTGCTCCTGAGCCTCACGCTGATCCTGCATCCGCGCATCGGCGGCCCGGCGGCCGGCGCGGTGCTGTCGAACACCATGCTCGGCCTGGTCGGCTTCTCGTGCACCTGCCTCACCGCGCGATTGCTGGTGGTGCCGCTCGGCAGCGCGGCAGGCCTGTCGGCCGCGCTCGCGGTCTCGGTCGGCTGCAATCTGGCGTTCTGGTGGTGGCGGCGGGCGAAGCCGCTGCCGCGCAAGGCGTAGCCCGCAATGGCTCATCGCCGGGCGGCGTCCGGGAGATCGTCGGGAAACGGGCCGTAGGTCTCGATCATCTTCGCCGCATGACGGCCGCCCTCGACGGCCGCGACCAGCTCGTAGAACAGGGTCTTGTAGCTGAGGAAGACCGCGCCCTCGGCTTGCAGGCGGGCAATCGCCGCATCCACGTTGCGCGAGGAGGAGAACAGCAGGTCCTCGACCACGAACACCTCGTGGCCGAGATCGATGAGGCCGAGGCATGACTGGAGAACGCATACGTCGGTCTCGCAACCGGCAACGAGCGCCTGCGTGCGCCTGAGGCGCGCGAGGTGGTCGGCGATCTTCTTCTCGCGGGTGAGGTCGAAGTAATCCTTCTCGAACAACAGCGCCATGTCGCCGAGCTTCTTGAGGCGCTGGGGCACGCGCCCCTTGCGAAGCACCGGGCGCTCGAGCGTCGCGATCATCGGGATGCGGAAATAGGCGAGCAGGCGCGCGAAATTCAGCACGTTCGTCTCGATCCTGGTGCGCAGCGCCCGGTTTTCGAGCTGCGCCAGGAAGAAATCCTGCACGTCGATCACAGCCCCCCAGCATCGGTCGGGGACGATGCGCCTGGTCATGGTCGTGCCGCCGTTGTGGAGGGCAACCCGCGCCGTCAGCGCGGCATCTCCACCGAGAGGGTCGTGCGGACGAGCGACGCGATCTCCGCATACGTCTTGAGTACGGGCGCGACCACCCGGTGGGCCCGCTTCTTCGTCATCAGCGTGTCGTGCAGCGCCAGATAGTCGATGCCGGTGGTGAGGAAGCAGTTGATCGCGTCCTCGGGCGTCTCGACGATCGGCTCGCCCTTGACGTTGAACGAGGTGTTGAGCAGCACCGGCACGCCGGTCAGCTTGTCGAATTCCTCGATCAGCCTATAGAGCCGCTCGTTCTGGTCCCGCCGGATCGTCTGCACCCGCGCCGTGCCGTCGACGTGCGTCACCGCCGGGATCTTGTCGCGCCACTCCGGACGCACGCGCTCGGCGAGCAGCATGTAGGGCGAGTCGCGGCCGTCGCACTCGAACACATCGGACGCCCGCTCGGCCAGCACGACCGGCGCGAACGGCCGGAACGCCTGCCGGTGCTTCACCCGCTTGTTGAGCTTCTCCTTCATGGCGGCGGTGCGCGGGTCGGCGATGATGCTGCGGTTGCCGAGGGCGCGCGGGCCGAATTCGGAGCGGCCCTGGAACCAGCCGAACACGTTGCCTTCCGACAGCAGCTTCGCGGTCTCGGCGAAAACGTCGTTGCTGCGCCAACTCCTCGCCTGCAGGCGGACCGGCGCCGCGCCGCTTGCGGCCGCGACTTTTTCCTCGGCGAACGGCGCGCCCGTGTAGGCGTGGGTCATCACGTACGAGCGCGGCTTCTTCTGCACGGCGAGGTGGCCGTAGTAGGCGCAGCCGATGGCGATGCCGTCGTCACCCGCCGCCGGCTGGACCCAGACGTTGTCGAAGCCGGCCTCGCGCGCGATCCGTCCGTTGGCGACGCAGTTGAGCGCCACGCCGCCGGCGAGGCACAGGTTCTTCGCGCCCGTGGTCTCGCGCAGCCAGCGCGCGCGCGCGAGCAGCACCGTCTCGGCGTCGTCCTGGACGCGCCAGGCGAGATCCTCCCAATGCGGCATGAATCCGCTCTTTTCCCAGTCGGGATCGCGGTTGATCATCCACGGCTTGTCGAGGTCGCGGTCCCACTCGGTGAAGCGCAGCTCGCCGTCCTCGATGCGGATCAGCGGCTTGAACGCGCCGGGGCGGCCGTAGGGCGCGAGCCCCATCACCTCGCCGCACTTGTTCCAGTCGGCGAAGACGTAGCTCGACACGCGGCTGTAGAGCGCGCCCAGCCCCGGCATGAAGAAGAACTCGTCGCTCAGGAATCCGCGCGTCGGCTGCAGCCAGATCTTGCGCAGCGTCTCGAGCTTCGTGCCGCTGAACCGGTAGTAGCTTTCCGACTCGCGCGCGAGCGGATTGACGTTCTCGGTCATCTGGCCTGGCTCGGCGATGTCGGCGGCGTAGCTGCCGACGCCGTCGACCACCATGACGACGCCGTCCTCGAACGGGCAGACCGCGAACGCGCTGTAGGCATGCGCGAGATGATGCGAGACGGTCGTCACCTTGTTCGAGCGCGGCAGGAAGAGCGGATGATTGATCGCCGCGGTCCGCTCGTCGAGATCCATCACCTCGGGCACGAACACGGAGAGCATGCGGGTCTCCATGTCGTCGACCGGCAGGACGTAGGAGTTGCGCACCACGAGATCAACGTCGTCGATGCCGATGCCCGCGGCATTCAGGCAGTAGTCGACGGCTTCGCGAAAGAACCCGCTGTCGTGCTTCTTGCGCGTGATCCGCTCCTTGCTGATCGCAAACGCGATCTCGCCATTGCGAAGAAGGCAGGCGCTGGTGTCGTGGTCGTAGGCATTAATGCCGAGCACGTAAGAAGACTCTTTGCCGGACATCGGAACCCCTATGAGCAAGACTGCGTTCACATTTTGACCTGTCGTCGCGCGTGAACGCGTGCGCGGCGGGATCAACAAGCCCCATCACGTGGGGCTCTGTTGAAAGGAGAAAGAGCCGTTCGCGGTTCCAACATGACAAGCATGACAGGTGACCTCATGATGGAAAGCACTCTTGCAAAGATGAGAACGGTCTTGATCCGTGGCTTGGCGGTCGTTGCGGTGGTGGGGACCTATGCGATCGGCACCGTCGCGACCCAGGTGGCAGCAGGCGTCGGCATCTCGACCCTGGCGCTGACCACATCGACCACTCCGGCAAAAGCCGGCTATGGAGGTTGGTGGGGTCGAGGGCGGTTTCGGCATAGGGCCTTCGCCTTCGCACCGCGACGTCGTTTCTTCCACCGGCGCTGGTGGGGCGGCTACTAGCAGTCCGACCGGCACAAGCCAGAGGGGATAGACATGTCGGCCCGGGCGCGTTCGCGCGCTCGGGCTTTCGCTTGTTCGTTCTGACGCGCGCGCGAGCGCGAGCGGCGCTCTTGTCGACCTCGTCCACGACCATGACGACGCTCTCCTCGAACCGGCACACCGCGAACGCGCGGCAGGCATGCGCCCGATGATGCGACATCGTCATCACCTCGTTGGAGCGTTGGGGCGCGGACGGGAGAGCGCATGCGCCATCGGCTCGGCCTGCTCCGTCGAGGTCCCTGACCTCGGGCACGAACACATAGAGTCTCTCTTTGACATTGGAACTCCAATGAGCGAAGCTGCATTCTACCCAGTCGGTTGCGCCGCGGGGGCGTGACCGTACGCCCGGTCGGGTCCGAAGAGAAAGGTCCTTCGCGGTTGCAGCATGACATTCATGACAAGGTGACATCATGACGGGAAGTCTAGCTAACCTGAGAAACGTCCTGATCCGTGGTCTGGCGGTTGTCGCGGTGGTGCTGACCTATGCGGTGAGCAGCATCGGGACGATCGGCATCGCGGGTCTCGGCCTGACCGCGACGTCCACCCCGGCGCAAGCGTGGTGGTATCGTGGCGGCTATCGCCGCGGCTGGTACGGCTACAGGAGTTATTACCCGCGGCGTTATTGGTATGGCCGCCGCCGCTGGTACTGACGCGTCCCTAGCTTGACGGGCCTAAAAGACTTCGCCTGGGCGCGGTCACGCGCTCAGGCGTTCGCATTTGCGAAGACTAGAATGTTAGAATTCGCCGTTTCCCAATGATTTTTTT
>Ga0066903_100007053_pt1 | contig 10114 bp, 3 predicted proteins | sample PanSoiMetaGPlot1_FD_67491 | JGI IMG/M metagenome (GOLD analysis project Ga0066903, IMG submission 67491) | Tropical forest soil microbial communities from Panama analyzed to predict greenhouse gas emissions - Panama Soil - Plot 1 (version 2) | ecosystem: Environmental > Terrestrial > Soil >... | reverse complement strand
CTTGCCTTTCGAATCAGCTACCAGGTTACGAAATCTTAGCGACCTACTTTTGAGGTCTCTCAAGTTTGTGAGGAATAGATGAACCGCTCAATGACAAACAGTAATGAAGCCACAGCGATGTTGAAGACAAACTTCTGGCAGAGCTTGACGCCGGGAACGAACCGCAACCGGCGCGCGCATACCAATTCGCTCCTGCTAGTCGTCCTGAGCGTGTGTGCGCTCTTTTTGACGCTTCCGGTCCAAAGCCAGGCGCAAACCTGGATGGATGCCGCCTGGGCGTATCGCAGCCAGGTCAACGTGAACAACCCGAATGGTGCCGCACTGACGGATTTCCAGGTGCGTATTCCTCTCGATGGAAGCTTCGACTTCTCGAAGGCCAGCACTGGTGGGGCCGATTTGCGGGTTACGGGTGCGGATGGTGTAAGCCAGGTTCCGTTCTGGATTGAGCAATGGGATCCGGTGCACTCGACGGCAAGCATCTGGGCGAAATTGCCATCTCTGCCTGCGTCTGGGACCAGCGTTTACCTTTACTACGGCAATGCCGCAGCGACGAAGGCATCGGATGGTAACGGAACGTTCGAGTTCTTCGACGACTTCGAAAATACGGGATCGATCACCCAGGGTTACTTCAACCTGAGCACAGGCCAGACTGCCATGCTTCGCGACCAGGATTGGGAGTCCTCACCTCCACATACCCTCAGCGTCGTGCAGGCTAATAGCGGCGGTTACACCTATTGGGGATATTACGGACTGGTTGATTGCGGTGGCGTTGGCCTTGCCTTCAGTAACGACCTGGCGACCTGGACTAAGGCGGCGGATCCGATCCGAACTAACGGACGCTGGCCATCTGTCCTTCTCGTCAACGGCGTTTACTACATGATGTACGACAAGGACTACTGCACGACTCCGCAGGTTGTTCTGGCGGAGAGTAACGATGGCATTAATTTCACCGACATCAAAACTATCGTTCAACCACAGCAGGGGCTACATAACCAGAATCCAAATCTGTTCTTTAATACGAACGATGGCAAGTACTACCTCTATTGGTATCGTGGCGACGACAACACGTTCTGGGAGATTCACGTTCGCAGCGCGGCAACGATCGAAGGGCTCGACGATACTTCATCTGAACAGATCATTATGAGCTCGAATCAGACGCTGGCTGCGCCTGACATGCTGTATTACGGCGGCACTTACTTCCTTTCGACGGAAGTAAAGGCTACGAACGGTGATTGGGCAACACAGATCTACAGCAGCAACGCTCCGACGAGCGGCTTTGTGCCATTACCGGGCAATCCTATTCTTGCCAATGGGTCGGCCTGCTTCTTCCAACATATCTTCAACAATACGTTGCACGGCTACACCTGTAAGGACACGGCAAACTTCTGGACGCTGGAACATCACACAGCCAGCCTAGGTGCCCGTGCTCAGTTCCTGACACCATCGACCTCGAAGTGGCATGCGAGCGGTGGAACCTGGTTGCTGGTACCGGATGCTCAGCAGGATGGATCGCAAGGGACAGTTGCCCAGGCGAACACCTTCGCGCGACAGATTCTTTCTTCGCTCTCTTACAACAGCACCGACTACGTCGTTCAAGCGTACGGTAAACAGATCGGTGGGAATGTTTGGGGCATCGCGGCGAGAGTACAGAACGACAACAGCTATTACTCCACAAATCTTTATGACAACACCGGAATCACAACGAACCTGTTCGCCTACAGTTGGGTGAACAATACCGGTCAGGGCGCGACCGCAACGTTGGGTTCGGCGGGCGTCGGACAGGTGAATCCGAACACCTGGTACAAGCTCACCATGAAGGTTCATGGCACGGCGATCCAGGTTTACAAGGATGACGTTCTCCAGATTCAAAGCTCGGACTCATCGCTTCCCAATGGTGGAGTCGCACTCTACGGAGAAGGCGGCGGACTGACCGAGTACAACAACGTCCTCGTGAGGAAATACGCCGGCACCGATCCGACAGCGACACTGGATCCGAACCTTGGGCAGGTTTTGACGTCTCTGACGCTGAATCCAAATACAGTGGCCGGCGGCAACACGTCGCTCGGAACTGTCGTGCTGGCAGCACCGGCTCCAGATGCTGGCGCGGAGATCACACTTACGAGCAGCAACCCATCGCTGGTCAACGTCCCGCCGACAATGACTATTTCTCCCGGCGAAACCAGCGATATGTTCTTCGCCACGACTGGACAAGTACAGTTCCCGACGCTTGTGACAATCACGGCAAGCTATCAGGGTGCAGTGCAGACGGCGACCCTTACCGTCTCGCCTCTGCTCTACTCGGTAAGCATCACTCCGAGCACTGTGCTGGGCGGAACAAGCGCAACTGGCACGGTGTTGCTGTCCGGGCCGGCGCCGCCGGATGGTATTAGCGTCGCACTCTCGAGCAACTCCGGCGTAGCGGGGGTGCCTGCGAGTGTCGTGGTGAGTGCGGGAGCGACCAGTGCGACTTTCCCGGTCAGCACGACTTCAGTAGCCGCGAATACCACGGCAACTATCACTGCTACTCTGGGGAGCGCTACTCAATCTGCGGCCATTTCGGTAACGCCGATGCTGACCTCGGTCAGCTTCAATCCGGCTACGGTTCTCGGAGGTAACAGCTCAACCGGAACTGTGACTCTGGCGGCCGGTGCCCCGGCTGGTGGCATCACCGTAGGCCTTAGCAGCGCGAATGCGTCCGTAGCTTCTGTACCGGCGTCGGTATTTGTTCCGGCTGGAGCGACGAGCGCAACATTCGCTGTGAGTACCAGCAGCGTTGCCTCTGCATCCCTGGTTGCAATTACCGCCAGTTATGGTGGTGCAACCCAGACAGCGAGTCTCACGGTGAGCAGCGTGGGCGGAATCTGGTTCGATCCAGGTTGGGCCTATCGCAGTGCCGTGAATCTTTCCAACGCGGGAGGAACTGCGTTATCGGGATTCCAGGTCCAGGTGACTCTGGGCAACACGTTCGATTTCACCCGGGTACGCTCTGATGCGGCGGATCTTCGCTTCACCGATGCAGATGGCATCACGCCGATCCCATTCTGGATCGAGAATTGGAATGCCGCCTCACAGACTGCATCCTTGTGGGTCCGTGTCCCGTCGATTCCTAGCGCGGGAACTACGATCTACTTCTATTACGGAAATTCCAATGCCACTACCAGCACGGCCAGTGGCGATGCAACGTTTGAATTCTTTGATGACTTTGGCTCAGGAAGCCTTAACACGGCAAAGTGGACCGCTTTCGGCGGGACTTGGACAACCATTAACGATGTTCAATTGAATGGCGTATCTGGTGGCGTAGCACAGGGTACGACGCAAAGCCGGCAGGTGTTGGTTTCCTCTTACAGTGGCACTGACTATGTTGCCCATCTGAACGCCAAGCAGGTTTCGGGACGAAACCTTGCGCTTGGAGTGCGCGCCACAAACGTCAGCAATCTTTACTCGATCAACGTCTATGACGACCTCAACTTCACCAGCAACATGTATGTGTACAGCTGGGTGAACAATCCGGGAGGCGGAGCGACCAGAACTCTGGGCAGCGCCAACATTGGAGATGTAAACCCCAATGTCTGGTACAAGCTCATGGCGAAGGTGCATGGATCGTCGATCGACATCTACCGCGATAACACTCTACGCCTGCAGGTGTCCGATTCAGCGCTCGCCACCGGCGGCATGGCACTGTACGGCGAAAGTGGAACGATCGCTGAGTTCGATAACGCGTTTGTCAGGAAATACACCACCACCGATCCAGTCGCATCGGTGAATGGCGGCCCACAACAACCATTCCTTAGCCTCTCGTTGAGTCCGACCATGCTTGATGGCGGAACCACCGCTCAAGGAGCAGTAGTGTTGGCGAATCCAGCGCCCGCAGGTGGCGTGATGGTTTCGCTCACGAGCAGCGACACGTCGTTGGCCACCGTGCCACCGAGCGTGACTGTAGCCGCTGGGTCAACCACAGCTAACTTCAGTGTGAGCACAATGGCTGTCTCGACCACAACTTCAGCTTCCATTTCAGCCAGCGCAAACGGAACGATGCAGACCGTTGCGCTGACTATCAACCCGCCGACACTTCCTTCGCTTGTGCAAGTAAGTGTCGATCCCACCAGCGTGGCTGGAGGTTCGTCTGCCACAGGAGGGCTGTCGTTGAGCGGCCCAGCACCAGCCGGAGGCGCAGTTGTAATGCTCTCCAGCAGCAACTTGGCGGTTCAGGTGCCTGCCACTGTGACCGTGCCGGCCAATGCCGCCGCAGCGACATTCGCAGTGACATCGGATGCGGTGGGAAGTTCAACCGTGGTGACGGTCACCGGCACCTACAACGGGTCGTCCATGTCGGCCACATTGACTGTCAATCCACCGTCCCTCACATCGCTGATTCTCAGCCCGAATGTGTTGGTAGGCGGAGGCACGTCGACTGGAATCGTGATGTTGAGTTCGGCTGCACCGGCCGGTGGCGCGATGGTGTCACTGTCCAGCGATCAGACGGCTGCCACCGTACCCGCTACGGTCACGGTGCCCGAAGACAGCACATCGGCAAACTTCACGATCAACACTACTGGTGTTGCCACTTCTACTCAGGCGACGATCACAGGCACTTACGCGGGCTCCGTACAGAGTTCCACGCTGACTGTGAATCCTCCGGGGGTCTTGTCACTGGCCGTAAGCCCGGACAGCGTGGTTGGCGGCAGTACTGCCACGGGCACGGTAACACTCACGGCTCCTGCTCCTGCGGGAGGCTTGTCCGTTGGTCTGAGCAGCAGCAACACTTCGGCCGCTCAGGTTCCTGCAAGCGTCACGGTTGCAGCCAATGCGACGACCGCGACGTTCACGGTATCGACGACTCCGGTGGGAGCCTATGCGTCACTGACGCTCACCGCGAGCACCGCGACATCGAGCCAGTCAGCTGGCTTCACTGTTACGCCAGCTCCGGTTCTGATCGAGTCAGTCGTATTGAATCCGAATGACCTGGTAGGCGGCACTCCGTCGACCGGGACGGTAACCCTGAGTGGTGCAGCACCGACAGGTGGTGCAGTGGTTCCACTCTCATCCAGCAACCCGCAGGTCGCTTCCGTGCCGAACAGCATCACTGTGCCGGCCGGCAGCCTGACTGCAAACTTCACAGTGACGACATTCCCAGTATCGAACACGACGTTGGTGACGATCTTCGGGACGTCTGAGAATGTGACCCGCAATGCCAACCTCAATGTGAGACCTTCGACTACAACCTTGGCGTCTGTGGTGTTGAATCCAACCTTGGTTGTCGGAGGCTCGTCCTCGACCGGTACTGTGACGCTGAACACCCCTGCTCCGGCTGGTGGAGCCACGGTTGCATTGTCGAGCAATAACGCCGCTGCACAGGTTCCTGCCAGTGTCACCGTGGCGGCGAATGCGACCACCGCTACTTTCACCGTCAGCACCTCGCCAGTGGCGAATACGACGGCGGTGACCATTAGTGGAACCTATGGTTCAACCCAAACCGCAGGCCTCACCGTGGCTTCTCCGGCCCTAAGTGCACTCAGCTTGAGTCAGGGGACGGTGGCAGGCGGAACGTCTGTCACAGCGACGGTCACGTTGAATGGACCTGCCCCCACAGGTGGAGCTGTTGTTTCGCTATCAAGCAACAACGCATCGGCTCAGACACCAAGTAGCGTTACGATCGCCGCAAACGCAACCTCCGCAACTTTCACCGTAACCACGAGTGCGGTTTCCTCCCCGGTTACGGCCACGATCACAGCCAGCTACAACGGGTCCAGCAGCAACGCAAGCTTGAGCATTACCCCTCCAGGGGTATCCGCGCTGGCATTGAATCCCACCAGTGTTGTCGGTGGCATTTCTTCGATTGGAACCGTAACGCTGAACTCGCCTGCTCCAGCCGGTGGAGCATTGGTCAGTTTGTCCAGCAACAACGGGGCAGCGCAGGTTCCTGCCAACATCACAGTCGCTGCGAACGCAACTACAGCTACTTTCACTGTGAGCACCACGGACGTAACGGCTGCGGCTACCGCAACCATTACGGCCACCTACAGCGGGACCAATCGCACTGCGACACTGACTGTGAATCCACGGACGGTGACCGGTTTGACACTGAATCCAACGAGCGTTGTCGGAGGCAGTGCGACATCCACTGGAACGGTGACGTTGAGTTCAGCCGCTCCTGCGGGTGGAACGGTGGTGACGCTGTCAAGCAACAACGCAGCAGCGCAGGTGCCGGCTTCCGTTACGGTAGCGGCGAATGCAACGACTGCGACGTTTACGGTCACGACCAACACTGTCTCGTCGAGCGTCACCGCAACGATCACGGCGAGCTACAACAGCAGCAGCCGTACGGCCAACTTGACGATTAATCCCCGGACGGTGTCGGCACTGTCGATGAATCCGACCAGCGTGGTCGGCGGCAGCGCCAACTCGACGGGCACTGTGACATTGAATGCTGTCGCGCCGGCAGGCGGGGCAGTAGTCACTTTGTCGAGCAACAGCGGGGCAGCGCAGGTGCCCGCTTCCGTCACGGTAGCAGCGAACTCTACGACCGCGACATTTACGGTCACAACAACTACGGTCTCGTCGAGCACTACCGCTACGATCACGGCCAGCTACAACAGCAGTAGCAGAACCGCTACACTAACAGTCACTCCGCGGACCGTGTCGGCGTTGTCGCTAAACCCGACCAGCGTGGTCGGCAGCCGCACGTCAACCGGAACTGTGACGCTAAATGCAGCGGCACCCGCGGGCGGCGCTGTGGTGACCTTGTCGAGCAGCGATTCATCGGCACAGGTTCCGGCGAGCGTTACGGTCGCAGCAAATGCAACCAGTGCGACCTTCACCATCACAACGATAGCCGTGTCTTCAAACCGGACCGCCACGATTACTGCTTCCTACAACAGCAGTTCTCGTACAGCAACTCTCACCGTCACCACTCCGAACGTGGCTTCGTTGGTGCTGAATCCTGACAGAGTGTCGCCTGGGGCCAACTCAACGGCAACAGTCACGCTAGGCGTTCCGGCGCCGACCGGTGGACTGTCCGTGAGCTTGTCATCGAGCAATGGGTTTGTCGCAAGCGTCCCCAACAGCGTTACTGTTTCGGGTGGCGCCACCACGGCGACCTTCACGGTAAGGGGCTTGCTTAGGGGCAAATCGACGATTACTGGAACCGTAGGCAGCTCCTCAGCCAGTGACACTTTAACGGTTCGCTAAACATTGAGCGGGCTTTAAGCCCGTGGTAGTGGAAGGCTGCGGAACTGAATGCAAATTCAGTTCCGCTTTTTTTTTGCCTAAGAAGCGATTTATTGAGGGATCACGGCAACAACTTCGTTGGAATAATTACTCTGCTGCGAATTCGAATCCACAGCGGTAATGACATAGTAGTACGTCGTCCCACTGCCCACAGAGTTATCAACATAGGTCAGCGAGGGCTCGGGAGCCTGGTTCAGCGGTGTTGTGTAAGAACCAGACTGGGTGCTCCGGTAAATGTAGTAGCCGACCACCTGACTGGCGCTTGCGTTCCAGGTAAGCGTGGCGCTGTGCTGGACCGGTTGGACCCCTGTTCCGCTGAATGTCTGGACTGTCGGAGAGTTGGACGCATCACTCACGAACGAGACGTTGCCGTTGGAGGCGCCTGCTGTCTGTGGCGCGAATGAAACTGTATAGTTCACGCTTTGTCCGGCCAAGATCGTCACCGGGAAAGTGATACCGCTAAGAGAATATCCTTGGCCTGTCCAGGCCGCAGACGAGACGGTGATGTTTGCATTGCCAGCTGTGAGCGTTCCCGTCTTGCTCAGGTTGCTGCCGACATTTACGTTGCCAAAGCTGAGAGTTGCGGGACTCACGCCAAGCTGACCAGGGGCCAGGCCAATTCCCGACAAAGGCACTGAGGTCGAAGTAGAACCGGAAACGTCAATCACTACATTGTCCGAAAAGGTGCCAGCCGCAACCGGGGAAAAACTAACGCTCAAGACATAGCTTTGTCCGGCTGAGAGCGTGAGTGGAAGATTCGGGAGCACGACGCTGAATGGTGAGCCTCCGACCGAGATCTGGGTAATCGAGATGCTCTGTCCACCCGACTGAGCTGAGTTTGTGAGGGTGATCGAACTCGACTTGCTGCTTCCAACGGACACGTTCCCGAAACTTAAGCTGGTTGGGTTCACAGCAAGCTGCCCCGGAGCAGTTCCATTGCCTGTTAAGGGAACAGCTACGGGCTGATTATCACCGTCAACCAGGATCGTGACGTCGCCAGTTGCTGCACCCGCAGTCTTGGGAGTGAACGTGAGATTCAAGGTGAAAGCTTGTCCGGCCGTTATGACGAGTGGAAAGGCCGGGAGGCTCGCGTGAAATCCCGTGCCAGCCACGGTGATCTGCGAAACCGTAATGCTGGGGCCTCCAGCTGACCCCGGATTCGAAAGCGTGATCGAGTTGGTCTTGCTGGCGCCGACTGCGACATTTCCGAAGTCGAGCGAGGTGGTATTCAGCAAAAGACTTACGGGGGTATCGCTCGTCCCAGGAGCGGGCGCGGCTGCGCTGCCGCCTCCGCAAGAGCTCGCTAGAGCCACGGCCATGAGCAGCAGAATCAGTAAATTACGCTGGCAGCAAGCTGGCTTTTGATCTTGCATGGATTTATGCCCACGATTATCCCGGAGCAAACACGAACCCGCCAGAGTCCATAAATACAACCCTCTTCGTGCTGACGGCCCACGACTTCAGTAACCAAAAGCAAACACAAGGCCCGCGTGGTGGTCATTCTTGGGCGTGACAGCGGGCGAAGTTCTTACAGGTCGGAAAGGATGTTTCTTTTCTTCGAGAGTACACGGAAATTCGTACGCCCGCTAGTCAAGGTTGTGTCAAAAATTTGTGTCAGGATTCGCGCTAAATTCCTGGTTACGGTGTGGGGATCACCGCCTTCACCTGGTTGGAATAATCGCTCTCGACATCGGAGCCATCGACAGCCGTAGTCACGTAGTAGTAGGTCTGACCCGGAGCGACTGTCTGGTCGTCGTAGGTCGTCACAGGATCCAGTGCGCTGTTGATCTTGGTGTACGGTCCGCCTGATTTGGTTCCGCGATAAACGTTGTATCCGATGATGTCGGGAGAAGTACTGGCGTCCCAGCTGAGATCGACGACGTGCGGCGGTGCCGAGGTGCCAACGCCAGTGAGCGATTCGGTCGTAGGGGAATTCGAGGCGTCGCTCGCGAATGAAGCTGTGTCAGTCGCAGTGCCGCTGTCCTGCGGCGTAAAGGTCACACTAAAGTTCGCGCTGCTTCCCGCAGCAATTGTCAGAGGCAGCGTGATGCCAGTGATTTTGTATTCCGAAGTATTCACGGATGCGGAATTGACCGTGACGCTGGCACCGGATGCAGTCAATTTTCCTGACATGCTCTTGCTTGTCCCCACAGTCACATTTCCGAAGTTCAGGCTGGTCGGCGATACTGCCAAGGTTCCAGCGGACGTGCCGGTGCCAGTGAGGTTGATAACCAATTTCGAGCGGCCATTGCGAGAACTCAGCGTCAGGTTTCCACTAACGGCGCCACTCGCCTGGGGCGCGAAGACCAGATTGAATGTAAAGCTTTCTCCAGAGGCGATGAAAAGGGGCAAGGTCAGTCCGGTCGCCGAGAAACCAGCTCCCGTGAAATTGCTGGAATAGACAGTGAGACCCGTGCCCGCCGTGTTGGTCAGGGTTTCTGTTTTTGTGCTTTGCTGGCCCACGCGAACATTGCCGAAATCCACGGAGGTGGGATTAGCGACAATGCCGCTGCTTTTTGGTGGGGGTCCTTGAGTATCTGCAACGCCAGTGGCGGTTAGCAGGATCAAGAAAGCAAATATGGAAAAAAGCCGGGAAAAGGGCTGGCTGCCGCAAGAGTGGGGGAGCGTCATATGTGTAACTAGTCTTGAGGATTCCTTGGCAGACGAGAAGGTCTCGGAAGGACATCCCGCGTCCATGGCGGATTTCCGCAGACTTCAACTTGGAAATGGTCCGCTAGAACCTACTCGGATGAGGCCAACCGGCCAGTCACGGGTTGTCGCTTTCGCCAATGAATGGAGTGGCCTCACGCCGGACGTCTTTGATTTGTAAGCAATTGAAACCAAGCTAGTTAAGTGGTCTTATCGGCAAAACGGCGATCATGAATCG
>Ga0066903_100007052_pt1 | contig 10115 bp, 10 predicted proteins | sample PanSoiMetaGPlot1_FD_67491 | JGI IMG/M metagenome (GOLD analysis project Ga0066903, IMG submission 67491) | Tropical forest soil microbial communities from Panama analyzed to predict greenhouse gas emissions - Panama Soil - Plot 1 (version 2) | ecosystem: Environmental > Terrestrial > Soil >... | reverse complement strand
GAACGTGAGGGCCAGAAAGAACATCAGCTCCGAGTCGGTCGTCCCCTCGATGTCGGCGAAGTAGCCGGGGTCGACGGCGAGCAGGAGCTCGCGGCGCACGGCATGGTGGTCGCGGATCAGGCCGTTGTGGACGAAGAGCCAGTTCCTGTACCGGAAGGGGTGGCAGTTCGTCTCCTGGATCGGCCCGCTCGTCGCAGCACGGACGTGGGCGAGAAAGAGCGGAGACGAGACGTGCTCGGCGATATCGCGAAGATTCCGGTTGTTCCACGCCGGGAAGAGGCTTCTGAAGCGGGCGGGCACGAGCCGGTCTCCGTACCAGCCGACGCCGAAGCCGTCGCCGTTCGTCGTCTCGGCGCCCCGTTCCGAATGCAGGCTCTGGTCGATCAGCGAGTGCTTCGGTCGGAGAAGCAGCTCCTCGAGGTGGATCGGGACGCCGTGATATCCGAGCCAGCGGCACATCGCGGCGACGACCGTACCACGCTTCGGCGCTTCAGCCCGACGAAGGCGGTCGTCTGAGCGGTGTGAGAATCTGGCCGGCGGCGAACGTGGCAAGCGCGATGCCGACGCCGAGGACCCCGCCGGCGACGGCATCCGAGAGCCAGTGCACCTGAAGGTACGTCCGGCTCCAGGCCATGGCGGCGACAGCCAGGGCCGCTATCAACCACCAGAGCACGCGACGTCCTCCCGGACGGGTAAAGGCGACGACGAGGGCGACCGCGGTCGCCCCGGCGTACGCCACGTGTCCGGACGGATACGAGCTCGCCGCGACGTGGAGGAGCTCGTGCGGCGGCCGTGGGCGATCGACGATCAGCTTGATCGCGTTGACGGCAAGCGGCGTCACGGTCTCGCTCACCCCGAAAGCAATCAGCGCGAGCCACCGCCTCGTCACGAGGAGCACGACGCCGATCGCCGCCAGCGACAGGATGCGGCCGAGACCGTGGCCGAGGGCGTTGAAGACGAGCGCGACGTGGTGGAGGAACCCGCTCTCGCTCTCGCGCATCCAGTTCGACCAGTGGCTGTCGACGGACAGCGGGTGCGACGGAATGACGACCGCGACAATCAAGACCGCTCCGATCATTGCCACGCCGACCCACAGGCCCCACCACGGCTGCGCGAAGAAGCGCTCGCCGGTCAGGGATAGGGTCCTGCGGTGGTTCGCACGAGCGTCGGTCACGGAGTAAACGCAATCACGCGGAGCGGTCGCCTCGCGGCCTGGGTGGCCCTCGCGGCCGCCGCCGGCGTTGCCGCCGCGCTCGTCGTGCTCTTCTGGGACGGCTTCTTCGCGCTCCTCGCCGCGCTCGCTTCACTAGTTATCGCCGGTGCCGCTGCGTGGGTCGCGCTCAGCCGCGGTGGTACGGCTCGCATGTTGGCGTCCGCGGTCGCGGTTGTGGCAGTCGCCGGCGGGGCTGCGGCGCTCGTGCTGCTCGGCGCGCTCGACGACCTGATCGTCTTCGCCGCTGCGTTCGCCATCTTCGCGTTCGCGGCTCGCATGGCACTCCAGTACGCCGCACGCGCCGAGGTCGCGTCAAGCCGCCGGGCAGCGGGATCCGGCGGGTCGAGCAGGGTGCTGCTGCTGAATCCGAAGTCGGGGGGCGGGAAAGTGGCGCGGTTCGACCTCGTGAGCGCTGCGAAGCGTCGCGGTATCGACTGCGTCGTCCTCGAGCCCGGTGACGATCTTCAGGCGCTCGCGCGTGACGCGGCTCGGTCGGCCGAGGTGATCGGGATGGCGGGGGGCGACGGGTCGCAGGCGCTCGTCGCCCAGGTGGCGGTGGAGCGGGACGTCGGCTTCGTCTGCATCCCGGCCGGTACGCGAAACCATCTGGCGCTGGATCTCGGTCTGGATCGCGACGACGTGGTGGGAGCGCTGGAGGCGTTCTCCGGCGAGGTCGAGCGTCGCGTGGACCTCGGGTTTCTCGGCGAGCGAGTGTTCGTGAACAATGTCTCGCTCGGCGTGTATGCGGAGATCGTGCGCTCGCCCGCGTACCGGGAGGCGAAGCTCGCGACGGCGCAGGAGCTGCTGCCGGAGCTGCTCGGGCAGAGTGGAAAGCCGTTCGATCTACGCTTTCGCGGGCCGGACGGGGACGAGCGCACGACCGCCCAGCTCCTACTCGTCTCCAACAATGCGTACATCCTGGACCGGCTCGCGGGCATCGGCTCCCGACCTCGTCTCGACACCGGTCTGCTGGGGATCGTTGCCGTCGAGATTCCGGATGCCGCCGCCGCCGCAAAGCTGGTCTCGCTCCAAGCCGTGGGGCAGGTGCGCCGGTTCGAGGGGTGGCGCCAGTGGACGGCGGAGACGTTCGAGGTGCGCTCCACGAAAAACGTCGCAGCCGGCGTCGACGGCGAGGCGCTGGAGCTCGATCCGCCGCTCCGGTTCAGGGTCGCGCCAGGCGCTCTGCGAGTCCATCTCCCCCCGGCGGCTCCCGGCCTGTCCCCAGCGGCGCTCTCCCCCGGGATCAGCCGCTCCTCCGTTCGCGCGCTGTGGGACATCGCAACGGGCCAACGCAGCCGGAGCGCCTAGAGTCACCGCGATGTCGTCGACGGCGAGAGTGGCGGTCGTCACCGGCGCGGCCCAGGGCATCGGTCGGCGTGTGGCCGAGGTGCTCGCGGAGGCCGGCTATGCGCTCGCGCTCACCGACCTCGCCGCGTCAGCGAAGACAGGCGCGGCCGTCCGCCGGTTCGGCGCCGAGGTAGTCGATATTCCGGGCGACGTCTCGGACGAGTCGCATGTGGCCGCCCTGGCGGAGCACATCCGCGAGCGGTTCGGGCACGTGGACGTCCTCGTCAACAACGCCGGCATCTCCCTGATCGCTCCTGCCGAAGACACGACGCCGGAGCAGTGGCGCCGCGTCCTCGCCGTGAACCTCACCGGACCGTTTCTGCTCTGCCGGGAGCTCGGTCGGATGATGCTCGCGGCCGGCTCCGGGTCGGTCGTCAACGTCGCGTCGATCGCGGGGCTCGGCGGCGTCGGCGAGCGCGCGGCCTACAACGCGAGCAAGCACGGCCTGATCGGCCTGACGCGAACGCTGGCCGCGGAGTGGGGAGGCCGCGGGGTTCGCGTCAACGCGGTCTGTCCCGGGTGGGTGAAGACGGAGATGGATCATGCGGACCAGGCCGCCGGCGCCTACACCGATACCGATATCGTCGGTCAGGTGCCACTCGGTCGTTTTGCGGACCCCGGCGACGTCGCCGCGGCGATCGCCTTCCTCGCCGACCCGGAGGCGAGTGCCTTCGTCAACGGAGTTACCCTCCCCGTCGACGGCGGCTGGACGGCCGATCTCGGGTGGCCGGCCCTTCGGCGACGTCACCACTGAGCGTGATGGCGGCTGACGAGCTCTCCGGTCAGATCGCGCTCGTCACGGGCGGCGGACGCGGGATCGGCGCCAACATCGCGCGTGAGCTCGCAGCAGCGGGCATGCAGGTCGCGGTCGCGGCCCGGACCGGCAGCCAGGTCGAGCAGGTGGCGAGCGAGGTGGGCGGCCTTGCTCTGGAAGTCGACGTGTCAGACGAGCGGTCGGTCGAGCGAATGGTCGCGGCCACGGAAGAGGCGCTCGGGTCGATCGACCTCCTCGTGAACAGCGCCGGCATCATGGGCTCGGCAGCCCCGGTCATCTGGGAGGAAGACCCGCGCGATTGGTGGCGCGTGTTCGAGATCAACGTGCTCGGCGCGTATCTCTGCTGCCGGGCAGTGCTGCGTGGCATGAACGAACGCGGTCGGGGCCGGATCGTCAACCTCGGAAGCGGCGGGGGCTACCTGCCAGTCGAGCCCGGCGCGCCGGAAAGCACCGCATACGCCGCGAGCAAGGCGGCCCTGTATCGCTTCGGCGAGCTGCTGGCGGCGCAGGTGGTCGGCCGCGGGATCGCGGTGTTCACGATCAGCCCCGGCCTTGTCCGCACCGCGATGACCGACTACGCCGGCGACGACGCTCCCTGGACTCCGCCCGAGCTGGCGCCGAGGCTCGTTCGCGCGCTTGCGTCAGGCCGTGCGGATCGTCTTGCAGGGCGCTACCTCCACGCTGAGCACGACGACATCGAGGCCCTGGCCGCGCGCGCCGACGAGGTCGTCGAGAACGACCTGAACGCAATTCGGCTGCGGCGCTGACGCGCCGCTTGTCCGTGGAGGGAGGGAAGGGGAGCGGGTGCCTTGCCTCGCCAAAACCACGCCCCCCGAACGAAAGCGTACGTACGGATTCGCAGGCGATGAGAGCGGAAACCGCGTTCAACTCATTCGGAGTTCTGTAGGAATTGCGCTAACTCATGGAGTGGAACGTGCCAACGCTGGCTGACGTGCTCGAGGCACGACGTCGCATGTCGCCCTACCTGCGCCCGACGCCGCTGTACCGCTATGCGACCCTCGACGAGCTTGTCGGCACCGAGGTCCTCGTCAAGCACGAGAACCACCAGCCGATCGGCGCCTTCAAGGTCCGTGGCGGGATCAACCTGATCTCGCAGCTCAGCACGGAGGAGCGGGAGCGCGGGGTCATCACCGCTTCGACCGGGAACCACGGCCAGTCGATCGCCTACGCCGCCAGGCTCTTCGGCGTGCGCGCGAGGATCTGCGTGCCCGAGGGCGCAAATCCCGTGAAGGTCGCCGCCATGCGTGGCCTCGGCGCCGAGCTCGTCTTTCACGGCCGAGACTTCGACGAGGCGCGCGGGCACTGTGAACGGCTCGCCGAAGAGCACGGCTACCGCTACGTGCACTCCGGGAACGAGCCGCTGCTGATCGCCGGCGTCGCGACCCATACGCTCGAGATCCTCGAGGAGCAGCCGCGGATCGACGTCATCGTCGTCCCCATCGGGGGTGGGAGCGGGGCCGCGGGTGCCTGTGTCGTCGCCAGGGCGATGAGTCCCGATGTAAGAGTGATCGGCGTCCAGTCCGAAGCCGCGCCGGCGGCGTTTCGTTCCTGGCGCGAGCGCCGCCTCGTAGAGGATCGGATGGAGACGGTCGCCGAGGGACTCGCGACGCGCACCGCGTTCGAGCTGCCGCAACGAATCCTCTGGCAGTTCCTCGACGATTTCGTCCTCGTCTCCGAGCGGGAGATCCAGTCGGCGCAGGCACTGATGATCGAGGCGACGCGGAACCTTGTGGAGGCGGCAGGTGCAGCGCCGCTTGCGGCCGCCATCCGCCTGCACGACGAGCTCTCGTCGAAGCGTGTCGCCGTGATCGCGAGCGGAGGAAACGTGAGCCGGGAGCAGCTGCTCGAGGTTCTCCGCCCTGAGCCGCTCGCAGCAGCGTCGTCGTAGGGGGGCGCGATGCAGGTTGCGTTGTGGGCGCCTCGGGAAAGCTCGGGCGATACCTAGGGCTCGACCAGCGACCGCGAGGTCATCAGACGCGGGGTTGCCGACTGCGACGGGGTACTCGGCGTGCTCGTCCCACGCGGCGTCCACGGGCTCGGTCGTGGGGATCGACGTCGACGTCGTCAAGCTCGAACTCGCCCGGGAGGTCGCCGGCGAGGAGGATCTGGCGAACATCGGGTTCCGCGCCGCGAACGCGACGGACTGGAAGGAGCCGCACCGCCGTTGGCCAGGTGACAAGCTTCACGCGTGCTTCCCCTCTCGAGCGGCATCCCGACCAGGCGTTTGCCGTTCGTCACCGTGGCGATCATCGTCGCCAACTTCGCGGTCTGGCTGTTCTACGAGCTCCCGCACCTGCAGTCGTCGGTGTTCCACGCGTCCTTCTATCCCTGCACCGTCAACAACTCGTGCCATGGGCCCGAGTCCTGGGGCGTCAGCTGGATCACTGCCATGTTCCTGCATGGAAGCTGGGGCCACATCCTCGGCAACATGCTGTTCCTGGCCGTGTTCGGCAAGAACGTCGAGGACGCCTTCGGCCCGATCCGCTACCTCGTCTTCTACTTTGCGGGCGGGTTCGTCGCGACGATCACGCAGACGGTGGTGACGCTGTGGTTCGGGACGGCGGCGGAAGCTCGTGTGCCGAACCTGGGCGCAAGCGGCGCGATCGCGGCGGTGCTCGGTGCCTACTTCGTCCTTTATCCGCACTCGCGGGTGCTCGGGCTCCTGGTGATCTTTCCGATCACGCTACCGGCCTGGTTCTTCCTGGGCTTCTGGTTCCTCTACCAGCTCATCGAGGCCAACTTCGGGCTTATGGGCTCGTCCGCGAACGGCGGGGGCACCGCCTTTTTCGCGCACGTGGGCGGCTTCGTGTTCGGCGCGATCGTGGCGAGGATCCTGCTGGGGGTCGGGCAAGTCGCTCCCCAGGAGGACGGCGCGGCCTTACGCGGCGCCCATGCCTGAATGTCAGAGCCGGCGAGCCGCTGGAGTCCTAGCTTCGTCGTCGCCGCTTTACGATCTCGTAGTCGGCGAGATCGAGAACCGCAAAGACGAGCGCTCCCGCGATGACCAGCATGATCATGATGTACATGACGCGGCCGGTGGTGGCCAGCCATGCCCCGAAGACGAGTATCCCCGCGAGGAGGGCGAAAAGCGCCATGTCGAAGAGGCTTGGATACCAGCCTGTCCGGTTGCTGTTGGGGTCCGCCGGCGTCACTGGTCCGAGGTTACACCGGCGCGGGCCACCGTTGCCAGTTGACATGCCCGCCGGCCGCCGGAAGTATCGGACGAACTCGCCGCGACAGGGATGCTGTGGACGGCTTCTCGCTTAGCTACGACAGTTTCGATCCTGCAGAGGAGGGGCTCCGGGAGGCTTTGACCTCGACCGGAAACGGCTACCTCTGCGCGCGCGGCACGGCTGAGTGGGAGGACTCCGACGACGTGCACTACGCCGGGACGTACGTGCACGGGATCTACAACCGCGAGACGACGATCCTCGGTGGTGTGCCAGTGCTCAACGAGGATCTGGTCAACCTCCCGAACTGGCTCGTGCTGAAGCTGCGCATCGAGGGCGAAGACGCCTTTCGGCTCGCCGACGTCGAGTTGCTTGCGTACCGCCACGAGCTCGACATCCGTGACGCTGTCCTGATGCGCGAGCTGCGCTTCCGCGACCGCAGTGGTCGTGTGACCACGCTCCGCAGCCGGCGCTTCGTCAGCATGGCCGATCCCCATCAGGCGGGCATCGAGTGGACGCTCGTACCCGAGAACTGGTCCGGCCGGGTGGAGATCGTTTCCGCGATCGACGGCCGTGTGACGAACAGCGGGGTCGCGCGTTACGGCGAGCTCGAAGGCCGGCACCTGGATCCCGTATCGCCGAGGACATTCGGCCCGGAGGTCGTCGCATTGAAGGTCACGACGCGGCAGTCGGACATCTACGTGAGCGAGGCGGCGCGGACCCGCGTCTACGTCGGCGGAGAGCAGATCGAGGCCGACCGCGCGCTCTACCAGATGGAAGACTACATCCAGCAGGTGATCGCGTTCGACCTTCGCGAGGGCGTTCCGGCGCGGGTCGAGAAGATGCTCGCCTTCTTCACCTCACGCGACCGCGCCATCAGCGACACGTTGGCGACCGCCGGCACGTCGGCGCGGCGCAGCCCTGCCTTCGAGGAGGCGCTCGCACTCCATCGGTTCGCCTGGGCAGAGCTCTGGCGTGTCGGCGACGTGAGCCTGCCGTCCGCGGACCGCGTACAGCTCCTGCTGCGGCTGCACATCGCGCACATCCTGCAGGTGTGCTCGCGTCACACGGCCGAGCAGGACGCGGGTGTGCCCGCCCGCGGCCTGAACGGCGAGGCGTACCGCGGACATGTCTTCTGGGACGAGCTCTTCGTCTATCCGTTCTTGACGTTCCGCCTACCGGAGGTGACGCGGGGGCTGCTGATGTACCGATTCCGCCGCCTCCGGGCAGCGCGGGCGGCCGCCGCGGAAGCGGGATTCCAGGGCGCGATGTTTCCGTGGCAGAGCGGCAGCGAGGGAACCGAGGAGACCCAGACTCTGCATCTGAATCCGCTCTCGGGTGTCTGGGAGCCGGACCTCAGCCACAACCAGCGGCACGTCAACGCCGGGATCTTCTACAGCATCTGGAGGTATTTCCAGGCGACGCACGACCTGCCGTTCCTGCGCGACTACGGCGCCGAGATGATGCTCGAAATCGCCCGTTTCTGGGCGTCGATCGCGCACTTCAGCGCGGCGCGCAGGCGATACGAGATCCACGGCGTGATGGGCCCGGACGAGTTCCACGAGAAGTACCCGGGCGCCGAGGCGGGTGGACTCCGCAACAACGCCTACACCAATGCGATGGTGGCCTGGCTGTGCGACATCGCGTCGAAGATGCTCTCGCTACTGCCGGCGAATCGCGCCGAAGCGCTGCGGACAAAACTCGATCTGAGCGACGACGAGATCAGGACCTGGCAAGACATGAGCCGCCAGATGTTCATCCCGTTCCACGAGGACGGGATCATCAGCCAGTTCGAGGGCTACGAGGACCTCGAGGAGCTCGACTGGGACGCCTATCGAACGAAGTACGGCAATATCCAGCGGCTCGACCGCATCCTGCGCGCCGAAGGTGACGACCCGAACCGCTACAAGCTCGCGAAGCAGGCCGACGTGGTGATGCTGTTTCTCCTTCTCTCCGAGACGGAGCTACGTCGCCTCTTCGAGCAGCTCGGCTACGGGTACTCGCACGAGACAGCGAGCAAGAACATCGCCTACTACGACCGGCGCACCTCCCACGGGTCGACGCTGAGCTTCATCGCCCACGCCGGCGTCCTTGCCCCGATCGACGCCGAAAGCTCGTGGGAACGGTTCCTCGTCGCACTCGAGAGCGACGTCGGCGATGTGCAGGGCGGCACGACCAAGGAGGGGATCCACATGGGCGTCATGTCGGGGACGCTCTCCCTGATCCAGCTGTCCTATCTCGGCAGCGAGATCCGCGACGGCGTACTCCACTTCGACCCGCGGATCATCGACCGGCTCGAGGGCCTCTCCTTCTGGATGCAGTTCCACCGGAGCCCGCTGCAGGTGACGCTCGAGGCAGGCGTGTTGACGATCGCCGCGTACAGCGAGGGGTTCAACGAGCCGATCAAGGTAAGCGTCGGCGACGAGGTCCGCGAGCTGAGGTCGGGCGACCGGTGTGAGTTCGCGCTCCGGCGAGACGGGCACCCCGCAGAAACGACGGTTCGCGCGTGAGCCGGGCCGAAGAGACCAACGGGTTCCTCGGTGCGATCTTCGACGTCGACGGCGTCCTGGTCGATTCTCCGCACGAAAAAGCGTGGCGGGAGTCGCTCCGCCAGCTGATGGAGTCGGACTGGCGAGACATCCGGGATCAGACGACCTGGACGCCCGAGGCATTCACGCCGCACGTCTATGACACGGTCATGTCCGGCAAACCCCGCATGAGCGGCGCCCGTGCCGCTCTCGAGTACTTTCGTGTCCCCGACCTCGATGCACGCGTGGATACCTACGCGGCGCACAAGCAGAAGATGGTGGTCGAGCTCATCGAAGCGGGCGACTTCACGGCTTACCCCGACGCGCTCCGCTTGATCATCGCCGTCAAGGATGCAGGGATGGTCGTCGCAGCGGCCTCGTCGTCCAAGAACGCGGATCTGTTCCTGCGGCAGATCCGGCTGGACACCTTCGCCGATGAACACGAGATCGCCTCGGCCTCGGTGCACCCGGGGCTCACACTCCTCGACTACTTCGACGCGAACGTGTCCGGTCGGGACTTCAAGCACGGAAAGCCACACCCCGAGATGTTCCTCACCGCCGCCCGTGAGCTCGGGGTTGAACCCGAGCGATCGCTGGTGGTCGAAGATGCGCCCGCCGGAATCGAGGCAGCCAAGGCCGGGGACATGGCAGCCATCGGCATTGCGCGTGGCGACGATTCGGATCTCCTAGCCGCCGCCGGCGCCGACATCGTGGTGACGTCGCTCGATGACGTCGACGTCAAAGCCCTGTCGTCGGGCCGTTTGGCGGCGACACCGCAACGATGACCGAGGGGCTCGACAGCCACCATCGCGACACCGTGCAGAGGCTGTTCGCCCACCCTGCAAGCGGCAACATCGAATGGCGTGAGGTGAAATCGCTGCTGGAAGGGCTCGGAGCGGCGTCGGAAGCGGAGGACGGAGCGCTGCGCGTCACGCTCGGTGGCGAGACGGAGGTGCTCCGTCGGCCACACGGGAAGGACATCGACGTGCAGATGGTCGTCGATCTACGACGGATGTTGATGCGGGCCGGCTTCTCTGCCGACTCGCGGTAACGTCCCTATT
>Ga0066903_100007051_pt1 | contig 10115 bp, 13 predicted proteins | sample PanSoiMetaGPlot1_FD_67491 | JGI IMG/M metagenome (GOLD analysis project Ga0066903, IMG submission 67491) | Tropical forest soil microbial communities from Panama analyzed to predict greenhouse gas emissions - Panama Soil - Plot 1 (version 2) | ecosystem: Environmental > Terrestrial > Soil >... | reverse complement strand
ACCAGCGCGTGATCATCGATTTCACAGGGAAAAATAATCTGCTAAAATATGCTCGTGGCGACTATCTCGACAATCTTGCTGCGTTGCATGGCAACCGGGCCTTGCGTTTACAGGCTAGCCCGGCGCTTTGCACGCTACGTTTTACTCTCACTTCGCCACTGGCTTATGCGGCTACTATTCCCAAGGGCACGCAATGTCAGGCGTCCAACGTCATTTTCCAGACGACCGACGATCTTACCATCCCGCCCGGAGGCACCACGGGCGACGTGGGCGCGGAAGCCATCCTGCCCGGCTTCGTAGGCAACGGTTTCCTGCCCGGCCAAGTGAACCTGATCATCAACTGGAATCAGCCATTTGGGCTGACAGTGGCCAACACCGATACCACTGCGGGCGGCAGCGACGAGGAGACGGATGACCAGTATCGCTACCGGGTATGGCTGGCGATCGAGAGCTACAGCACGTGCGGCCCGCACGATGCCTACGAGTTTTGGGCGCTGAGCGCCGACCCGTCCATCATCCAAGCGGTGGTGTATAGCGCTCCCGCCATAGCTGGCGAAGTATGGATATTCCCGCTCGTTAGGGATAGCAATGGCGTGCCTCAGCCCGCGTCGAGCGAGATATGCGACAAGGTGCTGGCCCAATGCAGCGCCGTGACCCGCAGGCCAGTGAGCGACTATGTCACCGTCAGTCCGCCCGTGACCCGGTCATACACGGTCAACATCGACTACTGGGTGTCAAGCGGCCACGACGTGTTACTTGCCACCATACAGGACAATGTAACAAAGGCAGTCAACGACTGGGTGCTTTGGGAGCGCAGCTATGTCAGCCGCGACATAGTAGGCGACGAGCTAAGGCGCAGGTGCCTAGAAGCTGGCGCTAAGCGCATCGTGATACACCAGCCCAGCCCTGACTTCCAAGTGATGAACTACAACGAGCTAGCGGTTGTCGATACGTGGTCGCCCACTGCGCCCGGACCGGGCGTGATCATCAACTACATGGGACTGGAGGATCCATGAGCACTACACTACGGGGCAGCCATCTCATCGACGATTGCACGCCCTCCATCTCCTACGATCCGCAGGTGCAGGCCGCGAGCTCGGCGTTCGATCGGCAGATGTATGAAATCTACGATGACACCGGGCAGGTGTTGTTCATCCCGAACATCATGGGCCTCACCGATAGCAAGCTGGTGGACATTCTGGCGTGGCAGTTCCACGTGGACTTCTACGATGCCACCGCGCCACTGGAGTTTCGCAAACAGCTGGTGCAAAACGCCATCATATGGCACAAGACCAAAGGCACCGTGGCGCTGGTCAACTCGGTGCTCGACATGTTTTACCCGCCACCGGGCAGCGTCTATATCACCGAGTGGTTCACGTATCGCATCCCGTTCCCGCCGCAATATCCCAATCCGGGCTGGCACGATCGCTATCGGTTTCGCATCATCAAGAATGGCAACGTAGTCCCTGACACTGAAATCCCGCGCATCACGGCGCTCATAGCGGCTTACAAGCCCATATCGCGCTGGCCCGAGGGCGAAACACTGGCGTCCATCCCGAGCCTCGCGCAGGTGTTCGTGTGCGGCTACATGCTAGAGACAGTCAACATGAAATCCGATCCACCACCTATAAGGACTGACACCTATGGCTCTGAATAAACAAGTCTTCACCGACGATGGCCTCAACATGCTGGGCCAAGCCAACGCAGGCGCTACACTGGCCATCGCCCGCATCGTAGTGGGCGCGGGCGCGGCCACGCAGGACAGCGACATCTTTCCGCTCCATGCGCTGATCAACTGGAAAAGCGACGTGACCATCACGCGCAAACAAGACCTAGGCAATGGCAAGATGCTGGTGAGCGGCACGCTCAACGAATGGGAAATGCCCGCAGGCCCGCCATTCCAGTTGCGCGAGCTAGGCATCATGGCGCACATAGCCAGTGTCACTACCACGGACCTGTTACCCTTCCTAGGGCAAACACAGCCCGGCGTGGTGCCGCCAGTGCCGCCCACTGGGCCGAGTGGAGCGCCCATCACCCAAGCGCCATTGACCGCAGGCCCAACGCCCACAGCGCCCAAGCCCATCCCGCCACCGCCGTCGCCACCGCCACCTCCGCCTCCCAGCGACCTGCTCTATTGCGCCAGCAACGTGTATGCGGACGCGCCCGACACGGTCACGCCCGGTGGCACCACCAGCCGCAGCTTCGACATCACGGTCGAGATCGACCGGGCCACCAATGTCACCATCACCATAGGCGGCGTAGGCACCTATGACTGCCAGAACATTCCCACCACGCCACCGCCCAACAGCGCGGGCTCCTATGCCGGGCGCGAGGGCAACGTGTTCGATTTCAAGCGGCTCATCCAAGGCACAGGCTTGATCATCACCGAGCTATCAGACCGCATCATCATAGCGCAAGCCGTCTTGCCCGATGACTTCACGGAGTTATACGTGCCAGCGTCGCATCCCGCGTGTCCCGATCCAGCGCACGGCTTTGCCGACATACAGCTGGCTCACGATTACTTGAAGCAGTTTCGCATACCATCGTCCAAGCTGGCTACGATCCACGTTTACTACCACGGCACCGTTGGGCATCCCGATGGCCAGCCAGTCAACATCGCCACAGGCAACGGCTACGTGTTCGATCACCCGGACGCGCAGCAAATCCGCATATGGGGCGAGCCACGCGTGGAGTTGCCGCTGGCGACGGGCGGCATCCAATACGTGGATGCCACGCATAAGAACGTGTTCGTCAACAACGGATCGCTCAACGTGGGGCAGCGCGTCTATCTGCTGGGCTGCGCACCGGGCTGGGTGGGCGGCAGCCGCATCACGTCCAAGATCGGTGGCACCATAGTGCAATGCTCCATCTTGAACAAGGCGGTCAAAGCTCCTTACAATGTCAACGATGCGGTCATCACCTCGAGCAAGCTGAAATACTATCCCACGCTGATCACTTGGGGCGGACCCAGTGCGCCCGTTTATGGGCAAAACATCCTGACCTGCCCGTATGGCATCAACGAGATTCGCAACATCTGTTTCGATGGCGGCTTCTTCGCCGTAGTGGTCGCGGGATTGGCCATGTTCACCGATGTCCAGTGCATGGGCTCGGCGCGCACTTTCGTGGGCGCGGAAGGCCTGTTCAATCTGGCAGGCGAATGCGTGTTCAGCGATACCGACTTCGGCTTCTCGGAGCTCGGGCGTGTTGACGCGGCCAACAGCGTGACCATCGTGAACGGGTGCGGTCAGGGCATCCTGTCGGGTGCTTGGGTGGACGTGGGCGCAACGGAAACGGGCAACACTGGCTACGGCTACATCAGTCATTGCGGCATAGCAGTCCACGCGCTGGGCAGCGGCATCAGGCTGGGCAGCATAGCCTACGTGAACAACGACACGGGCTTATACGCGGACATGATGGGCAGCATCGACCTGCGGGCCATACTGGGACCATCGGCACCACAGTTCAATACCCTCGATCTGAAGGCCACCGACGCGAGTTACATTCGCTACAACAACACGGGCTACACCGGGCCTGCGTTGATATGCTCGCCCACTCGCGAAACACTGGGCAACCAAAACTCGCTCATCCACATTTTCCCATGAACTTGTCAGTTATATTGAATTCAATATAAGCTCTCCCTACCTATGGCAACACTGAAGAAAGTCCCTATGCTCAAGAGCACGGCCCAGCTGGCCGATGCCGCTAACCCGCGCAACCCGCGCAAGATAACACCCGAACAACTCAAGATGCTGGCCGATTCGCTCAAGCGATTTGGCGATCTGTCGGGCCTAGTGATGAACGTGAAGACGGGCCATTTAGTGGGCGGCCACCAGCGCGTGAAGCTCCTAGGCGAAGCGCCCATCGAAATCACTAAGCGCTATGAGACGCCCAGCCCAACCGGGACCATAGCGGAAGGCTACGTGCTGTTCGAGGGCGAGCGCTACGTCTATCGCGCTGTCGATTGGGATGAGGCCACCGAAAACGCGGCCATGATAGCCGCCAACAAGCACGGCGGCGACTGGGACTTTCCCATGTTGAGCGAGTTGCTCGTGGAACTAGATCAAGGCGACTTCGACCTAGGCGTCACAGGCTTCACGCCCGCCGAACTGGAGCGCATGGTGCGCGGGATGCAGCCCACCAAGGACGATGAGATCACGCCACTGGCCGCTGAGGACATGAACCTCATGCCCGCGCACATTCGCATGGTGCAACTCTTTCTCACAGTGGAAACCCTCCCGATGTTCATGGATGAGGTGCGCGCCCTACAGGAACGCTACAAAACCGAAAACATCACTGACACTGTCATCCAAGCCGTTCACCGATGTTACCTACTACCAGCCGATGCCGACACTGACCAAGGACACCAAGATAGCGAGAGCGATCGAACTCGACTACCCACCGCCAAGCGACGCACCCGTAAAGATAGTGCGCCTCAGAATGGCGGCGCTGAGTGACGAGGATTGCGACAAGCTAGCGGGCTACAGCCTAGGCAGCGACGCCTATGACACCCTCATAGACGACGAGGCCGACATCTACAAGCCCGATGGCACGCTGCTCGCGCGATTGCGCCAGCGCGTGCTCCCGGAGGAGATGTGCAGGCGAGCGTTCCCCGTGTGGGCGAACGCGGCGCACGATACCACGAATCGCGGATACGCTGGCGGCATCTTCGAGTCGCAGGCGGAGGCGGACGCCGAAGCGGTCGCGCGTGGAGGCATAGGCGCGCGATTCACGTCGCCCACGCGCATTAGACCCATTCGCGCGGATGGAACGCTCTCGCACACCGAGATCGCCAAGACCGTCCAGAGCGGCATCGTGGGCTACTTCGATCGCAACCCACGGTTTCCATATTGTCGGCTGACTGCCTACAATCTGGCGCACCCTAGGCGTTTTGCGGCGGTCATCCCGTTCATCCAGCGCGTGGATGAGGAGTTCAAGGCGCTCGTTCCCCAGCGCCACGAGGCCCAGCTGCGCTACGTGCGCAAAACTAGCAAGGACTTCACCATCCACGGATCGAGCTTCACCACGGTGACCGTCAACCGCAATTTCCAGACTGCGGTCCACAAGGACGTGGGCGACTTGAAGCAGGGCTTCGGCGTTATGTCGTGCCTGCGACGCGGGCGCTACACTGGCTGCTACTTCTGCTTTCCAAAGTATCGCATCGCGCTCAACATGAAGACGGGCTGCGTGCTGTGCGCGGACGTGCACGAGTGGCATGGCAACACGCCCATGAAAGGCAACCGGGGCATGTTCGAGCGCGTGTCGCTCGTGTTCTATTACCGCGAGCGGATGCGCGAGTGTGGCTCAGCGGTCCATGAGCTTGCCAGAGCCAAAGCAAAGAAAGGCATGCGAGGATCGTGATCTCGGCACTTTACGGCGAATCCGCCACCAACGTCCACGGACACCTGCAAAAACTGCGTAGAGGGCATCCTCGTGACGAATTTGACTGTCTCGGCGGCATTGGCGTTGAGCTTTTTCGTGGTGCGCAAATGTTCGTCCTCACCGACCCCACAGACGGCATAGTGAGTTTCACCACCATCCACATTGGGCGGCGCAAAAAGAACGTATGGGAACCTTATGCCAACTGGACGCTCGCATACACCACGCCCGCGCACAGGCGACGCGGACACATGAGCGCACTGGCGCGTTACACGCTCGAGCAGGCGCGATTCCTCGGATGTGCACGAGTAAAGAGCAAGGTGGGCTCCTACCTAGGGCTGCGCCTGCATTGCTCGCTCGGGCATGACATATGGGGGATCGTAGACTCGGACGCACGCGAGTTGCAGGTGGACGCGCCTCTGCTACCGCGCGACAGTTTCCCAAACGGGCGCACACCCATGGGCGCTCGTGCATGCAACACGCGCGGGCATCCGCTCACCAGCGACGAGCTCGCGTCCATCGCGCAAACGCGCGGATGGGACCATAGCTTTTTATGTGTGCCGTCATAGGATACAGTGGTGCGCCCGGCGCGGCAGCTAGCGATACGCTAGGGCGTCTGTTCGATGAGAGCAAGATACGCGGGCTGCACGCGTTCGGGATCGCGAGTTATCTCGCGGGCGCAGGCGAAAAGATCGAGGTGACCCGGTTTCTGAACCGCGAGGACGCACGCGAGCGCCTGTGTGCATTGGCTCGCGATTTCCCCGGCGATCGGCTGCGCATGATCGCGCATTGTCGCTACTCCACTAGCGGCGACTGGCAAACTGAAGCCAACAATCAACCCATCGCCATAGGCGGCATCGCGCTGGCGTTCAATGGGTGCATCCACATGGGCACACGCGAGGAGTGGGGCGCGGCGTATGGCTTTACACCTGAGACTGACAACGACGGCGAGATATTCCTGCGCAAGGCGATCGATGGCGAGGACTGGGAGCACTGGGTGCGTGCAGGCGCATTTAGCTTCGCGGGTGTCATGCTCATGGGCGGCCACGTGGTGGCGCTCCGCAACAAGCAGCGCCCGCTCTACTATCTGCACATGCCGCACGGCCACTACATCGGGTCAACCGCAGACATCTTCGCACGAGCCGAGCTCGATGGCGCAAAGTTCATTCCGCCCGGCCACGCTGTGACACTGCCATGAAATGGGCCACTTACCCATCGCTGAAAAGCTATCTCGACTACCACTGCTACAGCCGGGAGATAGGCGACGTCGATCCCAGCTACTCCATGCTGCGTTACATCTGCGATCGCTACGAGTTGAACAATGAACAGCGCTACTGGCTGGCCTACCTCTACTCGACGTGCTACTGCGGTGCCACTACGTTCTTCATCTACAACGAGTTTCCCGATTGGGAGAACGTGGACTTCGGCCGAGCCGAGCGATGGTGGACGGCCAACCGGGACAAGGTGGTGTTTCAGACTGACCGCCGATGGGTGCGCTCCCGCAATCAGTGGGTGCAGATGATCCGCAGCTACAGCCAGAAGGTGCGCCCGCTCACACAGGAAGGCTACCTCGCGGGCTACATCGTGCCGCGCGATCCGTTCCTCACATGGAAGATGCTGGCTGACGAGGCCTCAACATGGTTCCAGATGGGGCGCTTTGGTTTGTGGCTTTACACCGAGGCGCTCCACGTGGTGACAGGTTACCCGGCAGAACCATCCAGTATGCTCATGAAAGACGCCGAGAGTTGCCGTAACGGGCTGGCGATGGCCATTGGACGGCCCGACTTGAATACCCACGGCTCCACTGGTGCGCGGCTGCGACTGGCCGACTATCGCTACCTGCAAGGCGCATTCAACGAGGTGGTGGCCGAGCTACGGCGCGTCGATCCCGGCAGCAACGTGTGGAACATCGAGACAACGCTGTGCGCCTACAAAAAGTATCATCTGGGCAAACGATGGCCCGGCTATTACATCGACCGCCAGCACGATGAGATCGCCAAAGCGCAGGCGGCAGTGGTCAACGGCGTGGACTGGAGCGTCCTATGGGATTACCGCCGTGAAACCTTTCGACGCGAACACCTACGGGAATTCCCAAATAGCAGTTATATTGAAAACGATATAACTGTCGGAGCCATATGAAAGTCGTGGGCGTCATAGGTGAACCCGCCACTGGCAAGACCACGCTCATGCGTGAAGTGCTGGCCCGGCTAGGGCCGGACTATACACCGTTCAAGTTCGCCAAACTCCTTTACGGGCGCATGTATCCACGCGATCGCTACGTGCTCGGGATCTATCGCGAGGGCGAACCATTCGCGGGAACAGATCGGCTCTCCATGGCCGTTCAGCCCGTAGCCATACGCTTCATCCACAAGGTCAGTCCAAAGGCCATAGTGCTTTTCGAGGGCGACCGATTGACCCGCCAAGGCTTTTTAGAGGCGGCAGCTGGTAGCCTCCATCTGTTCATGCTCGATACATCGCACGCGGAGAAGATGAGACGCCATCGCGATCGCCATGATACGCAGCCTGAGCAGTTTCACCGATCGCGGGCCACTCTGATAAAACGCATTGCCGATGCATTTCCAGTCGTGCGCCTAGTGAACGAGACCCCGGACGATCTGGCTATGAACGCGGGCCGTATCATCGCCGCTATGAAGTGACCGCACTCGCATCGCCGCTATGGCACCGCGCAGCCTGCATCGTCGATGGGCAGTCCGCAGTGCACATCGCAGCTATGAATCGCCGGCAGTAGCATCGCACCTATGATGCCGGAAAGCTGCCATCTGGCTATGAGCAGTTTTAGCTCCCATTGTCCATAGCCAGGTCACTATAGACCGATGGTCCATAGGTGAACGTCACTTCATAGTCGCAGTCAAAAATTCGTCGCATCGAACGCAGATGCAGACCTCCTATGGAGGATTGCCGTCGCACGCGCAAGCAATTTGCGCAATCGGCACAGGTTTTTTTTGCCGCCCTGCGCCTTTTCCACTATGGAAAAAAAGTTTGAAATTTTTGTTTGACTTAGGTTTGAGAAGGTTTATTTTGGTAGCGCAGTTTTGAAAGTTTTTTTGAGCCGGACGAGATTCCGGTGGTTCTTTTGACATACGCGGTTCAACCCCGCAAACGGCAGCAAGCAAGTAAAGCGAGCTGAGGCACGGTAAGAGCAGCAACCGAAAAGCGGCAACCGCAAGCAAGCGGGTCACACGCCGGAATCGTGAGCGAAAGCGCGAAAGCGCGACACCCTAGCAGGTGGGCGACGAGCAGTCGCAATCACGAGTATCGTAATAGCCACGTGCCAAGAGGTGACCTTGAACACTAGCAGTGCCAGTCGGTAGCCGGGCGGTCAGCGCACCAGCGGTGCGCGTGCGACCCTCGAGCGAGTGCTGGTGTGCGAATGGCCGGGAATGCCGCTATGGAAGCGGACGCAAACAGCGCGATGGTCGTAGCGACGACAGCGCATTCAACTTTTTGCTATGGCAGGACTAGTTCGCATGTCACGTGGGACTGTAACACGATGGACGACACCTAGGCCGGATAGCGACGCTACTTTTCGCATTGGAGCATGATGCGGGCGAGCAAAAGAGTCGAAACACCGAGGCGAGGACAGATAGAAAATTTTTGATGCCCGGTGTCGTCAGTGGGTGGCTCCCACTGGCCTGATGAAGACATAGCCAAACAACATACGAGAGCGGGTAATGCTCTCGGAAGACAGGAGACACATATGCAGACAATCAATGACCAATACGTAGCAGCAATCCGTGAGCTAGCCGAGGCGCAGGCGCTCGGGCTCACCCACAAATACGCGACGCTGGAGCGTCGCATCCGCAACATCCGTCGTCAGATGACGGATCAGCAAGCGATGGAGGTGGCGATCTAATGCGTCACGTCCATTCGCTGATGCTGGTGCTGGCGATGCTCGTATCGAGCGTCGCTGGCGAGGACGCTCACCCTCACACACACGAGGAGGAGACGATCGAACTTCACCACAGGAGACAAGACTAATATGAAGACAATGATATTCAAACATGAAGGCGAACAAGACGGTGTCATAGTGGGGCCACTGTGGCACTTCACTCGTGGCAAACTCGTGAACTACCGCGATAGCGGACACGTCATCGGCGGCACGATGCTGGCCGATTGGTTCACGCTCTCGCAAGCGCGCAAGATAGCTCGCAAGCTAGGCGCAACACTGGAGGAACGATAATATGAAAGACACCACTAAAGCACGACGTGAGGAGACTATGAAGGCGCGACTAATCGCATTCGTGTTCGCCCGTCCGGGCTGTGACGCGACGGCGATTCCCGCAGCCTATCGGCGCTTCATCCGTGAGATGGAAAAGGACGCTGGCTTCCTAGTCTGGAAAGACAATGGATGGCACGTCACAGGCATGGAGATGTGTCAACAATGCGGTCAGCTAACGCGCTATCCCGGCGACGATGGCTACTGCGTGTTGTGCGTCAAGTGACAACACAATGGAGGTAACACAATGAAAAAAGCTAAATTCAGACTAGGCGACGAGGTTGAAATACTCAACGTCGAGTGGCGCGATGCGGACGACCGCATCGTATGGCAGGGCATCGTCGCTGACTTCGGTCGCGATTGGGTGGACGTCATCAGCCGCGCAGGACGCAGGCGTCTGGAACACGACAGCGTTCGTGTCGTAAACGCCGCAGGATAGCCGAGATAGCTCGTGCGTGGTCAGCCGTGTAGGGCTGGCCACTAATGAGCAATTACGCTCTAC
>Ga0066903_100007050_pt1 | contig 10116 bp, 9 predicted proteins | sample PanSoiMetaGPlot1_FD_67491 | JGI IMG/M metagenome (GOLD analysis project Ga0066903, IMG submission 67491) | Tropical forest soil microbial communities from Panama analyzed to predict greenhouse gas emissions - Panama Soil - Plot 1 (version 2) | ecosystem: Environmental > Terrestrial > Soil >... | reverse complement strand
TGGTTTGGCCGCATCAACTACGAGCAGCGCACTCCCCGGCCTAGCGATCTCAAGCTCGATCGCATGCGGACGCTGCTTGAGCTCCTCGGCGACCCGCAGGAAAAGGTGCGCATTATTCACGTGGCCGGCAGCAAAGGCAAAGGCTCAACTTCGGCCATGCTGGATTCCATTCTTCGTCATGCCGGCCATCGAACGGGTCTGTTCACCTCGCCGCACCTGTGCAAAGTGGAAGAGCGCATTCAGGTGAATCGCACGCCCATTCAGCCAAAGGAACTGGCAAGTTTAATGGAAGAGGTTCGCGCGGCGGTAACGAGGATGGAGCAAGCGGGCGCTGAAGCATCGGTTTCAGGACAAGCCGTCACCTTTTTCGAAGTCGCCACGGCGCTGGGATTCCTGTATTTCGCGCGGCAGGAAGTGGATTTCGCCGTGGTCGAAGTGGGCCTGGGCGGGCGGTTCGATTCCACCAACGTCTGCCGGCCGCTGGTTTCCATCATCACCAGCATCAGTCTCGATCACACGCAGCAGCTCGGCAACGATTTAGCCAGCATTGCCATGGAAAAAGCCGGTATCATCAAGCCGGGCCGACCGACCATCAGCGGCGTTATAGCGCCAGAAGCCCGACAGGTGATTGAATCCATTTGCCGGGAACGAAACTCGAACCTCGATCAGTTGGGAAGGGATTTCAATTTTGAATACCAGCCTGGACGCGTTGACAAGCCAGCCGCCAGGAATCAGCCATCGCAAGTGCGGGTCAGAACTCGTCAACGAGCCTGGCCGGCCATGGAACTAGGACTATTGGGGGAACATCAGGCGGCGAATGCGGCAGTGGCTGTGGCTTGCGTGGAGCGTTTGCGCGAGCATCGCTTGCCGATTGATGATGAAGCGGTCCAAGCCGGCTTGAAAGATGTGACCTGGCCGGCGCGAATGGAAGTCTTGCGTTACAAGCCCTTGCTGGTGCTGGATTGTGCGCACAATGTCGCCTCCGCTCAGGCCCTCGTTGACACGCTGCGGACCTCGTTTCCGCCAACTAAATCCGAGCGTCGAGTAAACGGTGCGAAATATTCTGAGGGATTGAAGAGAGACTTGGAAAAGCGGCTGTTGATTTTTGCCGGTAGCAGTGACAAAGACTTGCCGGGCATACTCCAAGTCCTTGCTCCTCACTTCGATCACATCTTTTTGACGCGCTACAGCCACAGTCCGCGTGCGGTGCAGGTCGAGACCTTGGCAGACATTTTGAGGGAAGTGTCCCGGGTGCCATTCACGATGTCTCCAACCCCGATGGAAGCCTGGCAAGCCGCCTGCGACACGGCAGGGTCGGATGACCTCATTTGCATTACCGGCTCGGTCTTCCTGGCCGGCGAATTGCGGTCCGTCGTGTTAGAGAATCGCTCATCTGACTCCTAAGGAGACTTGAGCGCCAAGGCAAACCAGGTAAGGGTTGCTGGAAACACCGACTGGCCCTTTTCCTATTCTTCTAACTGCTGCGAATGCCGAACCCTGCATGGGAAGCTCGGTTTTTTTGGCTGGCGGAACCTGGACCTGGGCGATACGTTAAATCATAAGGGAGAGTAGCGGTGCGCCGATCTCCAACGGGGTGAGGAGGAAAAGATGGCGTGGAAAGATTTGTCGATGATGCGTTGTTTGCTGATTGGGGGAGTGATTCTCATTGCCGGATTGACGACGGCAAGCCTGGCCTTGGCGCAATCGGAAGGCAAGGACGATCTCCTGGATCGGCAGCGTCGGCTATTGGAAGTTCAGGCGCAGAAAGTAGAGGCCGATGTTCGCAGCGCCTTGCGCGAGGCCACCAATTTGGGGCCGACTGATCCGGCCTTGGCCGTTCAGAAACTTCGCGCCCTCCAATCCAAGTTGGAAGACGACACTGCTCTGACTGCCAAGCGGAAAGAAACGCTGCTGCGCGTGATCAAAGATCGCATCCGAGTTGCGGAATCGGCCGAACGCGCGGATGAAAAAACCGAGAAGCCGGAGAAACGCCGCCCGCCGGAGAACGGCAAGGCGGCCGACAAGGATGAAATTCAGCAGTCGCTCGAAACGATCAAGGCCCTCCGAAAAGACGGCAAGATGGAGGAAGCCAACCGATCCGCCAATGAGCTGCTCCGGAAGTATCCGGACAGCCCCGCCGCTCAAATGGCCGCACGCACAGCCGCCGCGGCCGAGACCTTGACCAATGTGCGCGGCATCCGCAACGACCAGAATAAACGGCTCTCCTCCCTCTCGCGCGACATCGACCGCTCGGCCACGCCGACGGACGGCGATGTCGAATTCCCCAAGGATTTCAAAGAACGTACCAAGAACCGCGGTAGAGGGAATCCTCTGACTTCCAAGGAGAAAGCCATCCTCAAGGCCCTGGATACCCCGATCACTGTCAGCTTCAAGGACTCCCGTTTTCAAGATATCATCGACTATCTTTCGACTTTGATTAACCAGCCGATCTTGTTGGACAACGCTGCCTTGGAGGAGGCCAAGATCACCTACGAAACCCCGGTCACCGTCAAAGTCAAAGGGGTCACGGTGCGTACTTTGCTTCGGAAGATTCTGGGTGACTTTGGCTTGGCTTACATGATCAAGGAACAAACGATCCAGGTGACTTCGGCGCTGAAGGCCCGCGAGACCATGATCACCCGTTCTTATCACATCGGCGACATTGTCGATACCGGCGGGCTGGACAGCATCCGCTTTGGCAACCCCGGCATTCAGGCGGCCACAATCGTGCAAAACGTCAACGCGATCATCGACTTGATTCAAACCTCGGTCGATCCCGACAGCTGGAAGAAGAACGGCGGGCAAGGAACCATCGTGTTTCATCCCGGAACGATGTCCCTCGTCATCCGCAACAGCGCGGAAGTCCACAGCATGCTCAGCGGCGGCTTGTTACACTAAAAAGCGATGAGTAATGAGTGTGCTCTGTAGAAAACTCGGTTTGGCCAGAAGTTTTCGGGAGGGCGAGGCTCCTGCCAAGCCGCGAATCGCCTGAAAACGTGGCTCGGCGGGAGCCTCGCCCTCCCGGCGGACCTCGCTGCTCATCACTCATTACTCCGTACTCATCACTCATCACTTGTTGAATCGTGAGTCTCTTTTTTCCCACCCCCGAAGAGTGTGCCCGGCATACGATCTTTCCGGGCGTTGACATTCGCACCTGCTCGGTGGAAAAGATGATGATGTCGGTGGTCGAATTCGCACCGCATGCGGTGGTGGAAGAGCACCAGCATCCGCACGAACAGGTCGGCATGCTGCTCGAAGGTCGAGCGATTTTCTTCATCGGGTCCGAACAGAAAACACTCCAGGCCGGCGATCTCTATCGCATCCCCGGCAACGTCCGGCACAAGGTGATCGCCTTGGATCAGCCGGTTCGGGCGATTGACATCTTCTGCCCTGTGAGAGAAGAGTACCGGTGAGAAGTGGAAATTGCAAAATGCAAAATGCAAATCTCAAATTGAGAACGGACCGTTTTGCCATCAATTTTCAATTTGCATTTTGCAATTTGCAATCTTCGGTTCATGCCGCTTCCCGGCACTCCGAGGCAGGCAATAGGCGCAGTTCCCGCACAAATTCCGCCAGGCGAGTCAATCCTTCGCGCAGCCGGCCATCGTCGCTGGCATAACTGATACGCACGTGCCCTGCTCCGCCGGGGCCGAAAAACTCGCCAGGGGTAACCAAAACTCTTTTCACTTGAAGCAGCTTTCGAGCAAAGGCGATCCCCGAAAGGCCCAACTCGCGGACGGGGAGCCAAACGAAAAACCCGCCGGCCGGCCAAACCGGCTTCAAGCCCGCCGCCTTTAGGCGCTCGTAGACATAGCGCCGCCGAGAATCAAACTCGCGCCAGATCGGAGCGAACGGTTCATTGCCTTGGCGAAGGGCTGCCAAGGCGATTTGCTGGCACAAGGTCGGCGGCCAGGCGCCTTGCAAGACCGCCGTCAGCATACAAGGCCGAATTAAATGCCGGTGCCCGGCCAGCCAGCCGACTCGAGCCGCCGCCAAGCCGTATCCTTTGCTCACACTGCCCGCGGTTAACGTCCGGCGCCATGCCTTGGGCAGCTTGCCGATGCTTAAATGAGTCAAATCCGAAGCACGAAATCCGAAATCCGAAACAAATCCCAAATCCGAAGCTTCAACGTTCGAAACCTGGCCGTCAGTTTGGCTTAGGATTTGAGGTTTTGTGCTTTGGATTTGTTTCGGATTTGATGCTTCGGATTTCGGATTTGTGGCGTCAGCCCCTTCATAGATAAATCGTTCGTAGGACTCGTCATTGAAAATCAAAACATCGTATCGATCGGCCCACCAGGCGATTTGCTCCAGGTCGTCAGGCGTGAAAACGCCGCCCGTGGGATTGGCCGGAGAGTTGACGACAATCAAACGGGCTCGCCGCAAAGCCCGGACCAGGGGTTCCATATGAAACCGAATGCGGCCCGACTCCATCCAGGTCGGGATCCATCGGATGCGGGCGCGGCGGTGCCGGAGGCCGATTCGATATGAAGGTGAACTGGGATCGAACAGAGCAACGCGGTCGCCTTTGTTCACAAAGGAATCCACCACGATGCGAAAGGCGCCGGCTAGGCCCGGCGTAATGAGAATCTCTTCCGTCGGGCGGAAGCTGAGATTCTGGCCGTCTCTCAACTTCATGGCCACCGCTTCGCGCAGCTCGGGGAGTCCGGCGAACGGCGGCCAACCGCGGCGTTCCGCGGGCAGCTTGGTGCTGGCCGACGGCGCCAAATCGAAACGTGGCTCGGCTAGGGCCAGGTTGACCGCATCGGGACCATGGATTTCCTGAAACTCACCCATTTCCCGCAGATCGCCCTGGGGAGCGCAAAGCACATCATCGCTGTAATACTGAAGAAATGCGGTTCCTCCGTCCCCGAACTGATGGCGAATCGAGGGAAGCCAGCGCGCGACGCCGACCCGAATCAGCAGCTTGGTTAGGAAGAGTGGATAAGCCACGGCGACCGCCTCAGACTGGGAAAGTTGGCGAATACTTTGTTCTGTTTCCAAGACCTCATGTAGCGTCGGGAAATGGTTATGTAAAGACGTGGGAGATGAAGCGCCGCTTGCGGCTTAGCACCAAGCCGCAAGCATTGGATCAAGAATGCTGAACCGGCGCAAATGCTTATTTCGCCGAAAACGTGCCCATGAGTTGGCCTTGGGCGACGACGTGGCCCTTCATGGCCTTGATCACATCATCTTTAGTTGCGCCTTCTTTCAAACTCAGAAGTTGGTCAAGGGCATAAACTTTGAAGTGATAGTGATGGGTTCCCGAAGGCGGCGCGGGCCCGCCATAGCCCAGTTTTTTGAAATCGTTCTTCCCCTGAATAGCTCCTGGAAGATCCACTTTGCCTCCTGAGGCAGAAGGCAATTCCCGAGTCTGGGCGGGAATGTTGAACAGCACCCAGTGGACCCAGGTGCCGCGCGGCGCGTCGGGATCGTCGCAGATCAGCGCAAAACTTTTCGCCCCTTCGGGCACATCGCTCCACTTGAGCGGCGGCGATACGTTCTCGTTTTCGTTGCCGTGAGACGCGGGAATCGGTGTGCCTTCCTTGAAGGCCGTGCTGGTCAGTTGCATGGTGGGGACTCCTTTGGCAATTTCATCCTCGGAAGCCTTCTTCTGCTCGGAGCAGCCGGCGCAAAGCACGACGGCAACGGGTGCAAGAAACAGGTTCCGCACGATGGTCGGGAACATCGCCTCTCTCCTTGAAACCGGTAATGAAGGGGGGGACCTTTTCCAGCCGACCGACTCATCATTCAACATTCCTTGTTCGATATTCGATATTTCTTTCCTCTTAAGGATTAAAGGGAAGCAAATTTCGAATATCGAACAAGGAATATCGAATTTCGAAGGCGGCACGAAAAAGACTCCCGACCCCGTCATTTTATTCCATTGCCATTTGCCTGGCCCGGTGGTTGTCGCCACCAGCGGCTGGCGAGATAAACAATGGGGCCGAGTGCAACTAGGATGCCGCCCAAGAGAAGGGCATTGATGGGACCGGCCAGTTGGTCGCGTTCATGGAACATGGCCAGGGCGATCAAAATAGCGGGACCTATTCCAAGCCCGATAGCCAGAGACAATCCGCCTGGCACGCGGAAGGGACGGGGCAATCCCGGCTCGCGGAAACGCAGCACCACCAGGGCGACGAATTCCAAAATGAGGCTCAGGCCGTACAGAATTATGTCGAGCGCAAAAAGTCGCGGCAAACTGAGCTGGAGGGCTATGGCCCAGGCGGTCGGACAGGCGACGATGGCCACCCACGGCGCGCCGGTTCGGGGATGGCAACGCTTGAAAATGGCCGGCAGATAGCCATCCTCGGCCATGACCATCGGCACGCGCGAGTAGGACATGATGAGGGCATTGAACATTCCAAAGGCGCTGATCATTCCCCCGATGCTGATGGCCACGCCCAAAGTGGATCCTGTGACGGCTTGGCCGACGCCCACCCATGAGTCTTTCCAGATCGACGTATCTAATCCCGTTCGCCATACGGCCAGCACCGGAATCAGATACGTCAGCGCCACCAGGAGCAGCGCGCTGACCATGGCCAGGGGATACGTGCGCTGCGGACGTTCGACCTCGCCGGCGACCGTCGAGGCGTTGTCCCAGCCCATGAAGTTCCACATGGCGACGAAAATCCCGGCCAGGTAGTCAAGTTCTATTGGGTCTTTGGCTGGGTCGGCCGGCATGGGGGGACGGATAAACGCTACGAAGGTTAAGACGGCGAACGGACTGAGCATGGCGATGGTCATGATTACCGACGAGCGGCCGACGGTTCGTGCGCCGCGGATGTTCCCCAGGACACAAACCGTGATCATCGCGATTTTGATGGCCCAGCCGGTTAGCTCGCTCCCCGCCGGAGACCACAAACCCCCGAGATACTTGACAAAGAGCGTCGGATAAATGGCCATGTCGAAGACGCTGGCCGCCAGAGATAGCCACGCTTCCTGAAAGCCCCAGAACGGCCCCATCGCCCGGCGAACCCAGGCATAGTAACCCCCCTCCTCAGGTAAGGCGCTGGAAAGTTCGCTCACCATCAGAGCGGTGGGAAGGCTCCAGATGATCGGCACGACGAGCAGAGCAGCCACGGCCATCAGGTAGCCGGAGTCGCTCACCAAGTCTTCGAGGCCGTAGGGACCGCCGGCCACCATGAAGTAAGTGGCCGCGATGAGTTGCAGGAGAGTGATGCGGGCTGCCGACCGGCGGCTCGCGACATGCGCCGGGCAAACGGCGCCAGGCTCAATTTCAACCGACAAAGCTTCGTCCTCGCTTTCCACCGGATCTTACAGCGGCATTATCAGCGAACGGACGAAATGGTACTCGTTTCTGTTTAGAAATAAAAGTGGATCATCCTTAATTCCCTTCGCGTTCGATCATGCGACGGAGCTCCAAAGCGCGGTCCTTGTCCGGGCTTTTGGTGTCATGATTCAAGAGCCACTCCGTGTCGGCCAACGCCTCTTTTCTTTGCCCGGATTGATAGCGGAGGACGGCGCGCATGAAGCGGTCGTGGGCCGCGTCGGGGTCGATGGCCAGAATGACATCGAGGTAATGTAGGGTGGAGGGTGCATCGCGATTTCGACCGACGATGCCCAAAAGATTGTGCAGCATGCGGATGATAATTGCTTTCTTGCCGGCGGGCTTCATCTCTTCATCACTCAGCGGTTCGCCGGTTTGGTCCTGAACCCGTTGATTCGCTTCTTGGCGGCTGAGAGTCTTTCCGCCTTCGAAAACATCGATGAGCTGGGCCTCGCCTTTGTCAGGTTGGTACTGAACGACAAAGTGACCCGGCAATGGAATCCCCACCATCTTCACGCCGATTCGCCGGGCCAATTCCATGTACAGAACCGAAAGCGTGATCGGGATGCCTTCGCGGTCGTCGAGAACCTCGTTGAGATAGCTGTTGGAGCGGTTGTAGTAATCGCCCCGGCTACCATGGAAGCCGCGCTCGGCGAAGAGATATTTATTTAGAGTCGCCAGCTTCGCCGAGCTGTCGGCGTCCTTGGGCACGCCGGCCTGAATCTCACGAGCCATGCGCTCGATCTCTCGGCGATAGGGCTCAATGTCCAATTCATCGTTGTCGAGCTTCGCCACCAGCAAGGCAGCATGGACCAGATCGATATCCTCTTCCTTGCCTTGCAAGGATTTGACCAACTCGGCTTGGACGCGCTCGGAATGAACGGCTTGGGCAAGTTGGCGGAGATGACCGGCCTGCTGTTCCAGAAGTTTGGCGCGATCACGCAGCACGCGCATGCTCAGTTCGGCGTCCGGCAATAACAACCTCACCACTTCCGGCGTCACCGGACCTTGCGACGGAATGCTTTTCACCGACTGGTCGATACGTTTCACCAGATCGTCGGGCGGCCGAGGAGAAACGATTTCCTTGGCGACCTGAAAATTCTTGAACTCTGCGATGGTATCGCGGAACTTGGCCAATCCAACTTTGGCGCCGGCGGGATCAAACTCTGCTGATTCGAACGCCAGCTCGCCGTTGACGAAACAGTGTAGCTTTTCCTTGTCGATTCGAACTTTGAGTGTGTTCCAATCGCCGGGTCGATAATGGGTGCTGGGCTCTTGGCGGAGGATTTTCCAAGAGAAGACATCCGGTCCGGCAAAGCGCGTCAATCGTAATTTGCCGGCGGATGGATAAAAGCCGTAGTGATTATTGCCGCCGTCAGCGGCAAAGACTAACCCCGCCGCCCCGGCTTCATCATCGAGCCGAACCGTGACCGCCATCTCGAACGGCATCGGCGGAGTTGGATGCTGCCATAAGCAGGACGAGCGGCCGCCGAAGCCGGCGCCCTCCCCTTCCACCAAGATGTGGCCCGCATGCTGCCGCCAGCGCGCCCCGAACACCGGATTCCATTCGGCCGGATCGAGCGCGCCGATGGTCAGCCAGCGCGACATGGGAATCGGATTCGGCTTCTGAATCAGCGTCTTCAAAGCGTTGACCGGCGTAGCGAAGCCCAAGTTGCTGGTGACCAGGGACTTCATCGTGACGATGCCTTGCACCCGGCCGTCTAGGTCCAGGAGCGGTCCACCGCTGTTGCCGCGCTCCAAGGGAATGGCGAGCTGGATCATCGGCCGACCTTCGATTTCGCGCTTGCTCGAGACTACGCCGCTGACGACGCTATGCGTTAAACCGAGTGGATTCCCGAAAGCCACCACGGCTTGGCCTTGTTTGAGCGCCTCCGAATCGCCGAGGCTCAGCGCGGGCAGATTCTTGGCGTCGATACGCAGGAGGGCCAAATCCAATGACCGGTCAGAGGCGTGGATGCGCGTGACGTCGTAGTGTTTATCGCCCAGTTGCACGCTGATGGGCCGGGCCTCCCCTATGACGTGCAAGTTGGTAGCGATCAATCCATCGGCGCCGACCACAAACCCCGTGCCGAGTCCCTGGCGTTTGCCGTCGCGTCCGGTAAAGGTGATGACGGCAATTGACTGGTGGACTTTCTCGACGAGTTGTTCGACGGTTTTGGGCGGGGCAAGAATGGAAGCATCGGGCTTCTTGATTTCATCATCAGCCTTTAGCGCGGGGAGCAGGCAAAGAAATATGGCAAGGATCAAAACAACCGCGTGTTTACAGATCATGGGAGTCTCACCTCTTCGATCGTAGATGTCTAATCACGTCCGACGCCGCCATGCGCGCGGATGCCGATGCCCGTGCTGAACGGCAATAATGTTGATCCTATCCGACAGTAGGCGGTAGTAAATCACGTAGGGAAATCGCCGCATTGGACAGGCACGAACCTTGCGATAGAGGACAGCCCAGCCTTCCGGATTCTCTTGAATTCGGTTGAGTTGCTGGAGAAATGCGGAAAAAAACTCCTCGCCCAAGCCGGCGCGCTGCTCCTCATACCACTGAAAGGTCGCGTCTATTTCTTCAACTGCTTCCGGCCGAAAATCGAGAGGAAGGGTCATCGAGGCCGCCTAATATGCTCGATCAGTTTTTCCAAGGGGATGACATTCTGAGGATTCGCATCCAGGTCATCCAAACGCCGATCGAGTTCTGCCTTTTGCCCATCAGCCAGTTCCGGCTCCCAACCGGATGCAAGAAGGCGGTCCCAGGCCTGATGGAGGAGCTCGATCTGATCGGGTATGGGTAATGCCTGGATTTGTTTCAG
>Ga0066903_100007049_pt1 | contig 10116 bp, 11 predicted proteins | sample PanSoiMetaGPlot1_FD_67491 | JGI IMG/M metagenome (GOLD analysis project Ga0066903, IMG submission 67491) | Tropical forest soil microbial communities from Panama analyzed to predict greenhouse gas emissions - Panama Soil - Plot 1 (version 2) | ecosystem: Environmental > Terrestrial > Soil >... | reverse complement strand
GACGTCGCCCACAACGCCGACGATTTCAGACCAGTCGTCCGTCGTTCTGATTCGAATACGCTTGCCCAGCGCCTCTGCTGGCGTGTGCCAATATTCGCGCGCAAAATTTTCCGAGATCAGCGCCACTGGACTTTTGTTATAGATTTCAGTCCAAGCTAAATCGCGCCCCGCGATAAGCGGGACACCCAAAGCAGAGAAGTATCCGGGCGAAACGAAAACGAGATGGCGCACGGGCGGAGCGGCTCCCTGCCGATCTGCGCGATCTTCGGCAAAGACATTGTCAAATCGCGAATCCTGATCGAGCGGGACGCAACTTGCGAATGCGACGGCGGAAACGCCAGGAATTGCGGCGAGCCTGTCCTGAATTTGCTGCTCCATACGCGCGACCGCGCTGTCGTCAGCGACATCGGAAGTTGAAATTGCGATGCGAAACGTTTGGAGATCGCCCGGGCGTACGAATCCCGGATCGACATGCGTCAAGCCGACAAAGGTTCGGATCATCAGCCCGGCGCAAATCAGTAGTACGACCGCGAGAGCAATTTGCGTTGTGACAAGAAAATTGCGCGCGCGATGGCGTTCCCTGCTTGCGCCGGCAATACGGCCACTTTCCGTATTAGCTACGCCGGCTCCAGAATATTTTAGCGCCGGAATCACGCCAAACAGCAAACTGCTGACCAGGGTGAGGGCGAAAGTAAAACAAAGAACTTGTGAATTGATGCTGATCTCACCAAGCCGGGGAAGCCCGTCCGGTGGAAACGCACCCAGGACGCGCAATCCAGCGTGAGCAAGCGCGAACCCGGCAATACTCCCCAGCAAACCGATCGTGAAGCTCTCATGAAGTAGTTGGATCGCGATGCGCCGCCGGCTCGCGCCAAGCGCGGCGCGCAGGGCAAGCTCGCGCTGGCGGCTTTCAGTCCGCACCAGAAGAAGATTAGCAATGTTGGCACACGCAATAAGCAGAACGACTCCAACTCCGCCGAGCACAATCCAAAGCAACGTGCCTACGTTACCGACAAGTTCCTCTTTTAGAGGGCGAAGACTTGGACTGAGTCGAGATTGCCTGAGCAGATCAAGGCTTAGACCTGACCCCACCGGAAAGGCTTCGAAACTGATCGGAAGCATGCGTGCAACATCCGCGCTAACCTCGGTGATGGTTTTCCCCGGTTTCAGTCGAGCGATCCCAAAATAACTGAAGTTCCCCAGCTCTATTTTATTGCGATCCAACTGTAGCGGCAGGATCAACGCCAATTCCGTCGCGTCTAGAAAGCGGAAATCGCGGGGCATAACACCGATGATCTGGCGAACCTGTCCATCGACTGTGATGGTTTTTCCGATCACTGAAGTGTCGCCGCTAAAGTGCCGTTGCCAGTAACCATAGGTCAGAATCGCGGTCGCACTTGCGCCCGGAGAGTCATCCGAAGGCAGAAACAGCCGGCCAAGCATCGGCCTGACCCCCAGGGTCGAAAGCACATCATACGTCACGTTCAGCGCATGAACCCGTTCCGGTTCTGCAAACCCGGTAACGTTGACATCTCGATCTGTATCGGTTTCGGCGTAAATCCCCAGCTGTTGAAAACTGCGGTTCTGTTCGCGGAAAATGAAATAATCTTCCGGCGCAATCCCGCGGAGCGAGGCATCGAGCGCAAGCGGGCTGACCTCGAGACTAACGAGTTGTTCAGGATGCTGATATGGCAGCGGCTTTAAAACAACGCCGTCCACAATACTGAAAATTGCAGTCGTAGCTCCGATCCCAAGTGCAAGAGTCGCAATCGTGACAATTGTGAACCCGGGCGATTTCCTGAGCATCCGCAGACTGAAGCGGCCATCTTGAATTAGCGTGTCGAAAAAATTGCCGCCCATCGCTTCACGGCACTCCGTTTTGAATTGCTCCTGACTTCCAAATTCGATCCGCGCCTGCCGCTCTGCCTCGGAGCGAGCGAGACCGGAGCGCTCGAGATCGCTGGCACGAAGCTCAATATGTAACTGGCTCTCCTCCTCAATTTCCTTGCCCGTTCGAGCGCGATGGAGGAATCTCGCGCCTAACGAATGCAGATAAGAAACCAGCTTCATGCCTCGCTTGGTCGCGCCGCCAGCGCTGCCGTGATTGCCGCAGCAGAGCGCTTCCACCAGTCGGTTTCTTCCTGCAGTCGCTTACGGCCTTTGACCGTTAGCTCGTAAAATTTCGCGCGCCGGTTGTTTTCGGATTTCCCCCACTCTGTCTTGAGCAATCCCTGACGCACGAGTCTGAACAACGCCGGATACAACGCCCCTTGCTCGACGAACAACCGCCGTCCGGAAATCTGCTCGATCCGGGAAAGAACGGCGTAACCGTGAAGAGGCCCGAGCGAGACGGCCTTGAGAATGAGCAAATCCAGAGTACCCGGCAGCAGTTCGGCTTCCTCGCTCATAAGTGACTCCTAAATTACTTAGGAGTGTAAGTCTCTTCTCCTAAACTGTCAAGGAGAGACTCCAAATACTTTCAGTTCTACTTCCGACTTCGAAGCCGCAAACGTGTGCTGGTTAAAATAATCGACCAGACCTTCTTATGTCTTACTTCTTCCTTCTTACTTACGCTTGTACTGCTCATCCGTGACGTGCTCCATCCAATCGACAATCTTACCGTCCAACGCTTCCTGAATGGCGATATGAGTCACCGCTGTCGTGGGCGTGGCGCCGTGCCAATGCTTCTCGTTAGGCCCAAACCAAACCACGTCGCCGGGCCGGATCTCCTCAATCGGTCCGCCCTCGCGCTGTGCCCAGCCCAGGCCTGAGGTAACGATCAATGTCTGGCCGAGTGGATGCGTATGCCATGCCGTGCGCGCGCCCGGCTCAAACGTGACGCTCGCACCGCGAACACGCGCCGGTTCTGGCGCTTCGAACAACGGATCAAAGCGAACTGTGCCGGTAAACCAGTCCGCTGGACCTTTTGTCGATCCATGGGAGCCACTTCTTCTTATTTCCATTCGCTAGTCCCTGTTCTTCCGCTGCTTGTTTAGGGATCTAAGGAAACGTCTCAAAATCAAATCGCGCTACGAACAACCTCCGGGGACAGATTCGCACCCGTGACCAAAAGCACAATTTCGGCACCGGCGTAAGCGGATGGACCCTCGAGGAACGCCGCCGTTGCCGCCGCACCAGAGGCTTCCGCAACTACATGCTCGTCGAGCATGAGAACGCGGATTGCGTTGAGTATCTCCGACTCCGAAACCAAACGCACTTCATCCACCAGCTCGCGAATAGCGATCACATTTGCTCGAGCGGACGGAGCGATGCTAAACCATCCGCAATCGTGTCGCACGCATCAGGGACGACGACTCGCCCTTCCTGCCATGATCGCACATAGGCTGCGGCCTGCTCCGCCCGAACACCAATGATACGAACACCCGAACGGCGACGCTTCGCCTCCGCGGCGACGCCGCGGATCAGCGCAATTCGCGTGCGTGTTCGACTTCCAGCGCATTCGGAATCATTGCGGCGATTTCATTCTTCACATGGCCATGCAGGCGCTTGCCTATTCGTCCGCGAAAATCTCCTTCACAAGAAGTTCTTTTCGCGCAGCCTCCCACGCCTAGGTGAGACCACTTTCAATCTTTTCGTGTCCGATGTCAGATTTTGTGGTCCCATCTTTGCCTTTCGTTCTTATCCGTAATAGTACAACGAACCAGTTGTGGAATTGTAGACGCCGATTTGCCTCCACGCTGTTACATGACGCACACAAAGGTCTAACTCTGTCTGGTTAGATGGAAGCGCGATCACATGATCCCGAAACGCAGTCCCCGACCAGCTGGCTTCTAACATCCTCGGCTTTGAGATTTGATTGCGGCAAAAGCTTCGTCTTTAAGAGGCATTACCACAGACGAAGACTAAACCAATTACAGATCGTAGAGCCCGTTCCCAAGGATCTTCCGGGAGCGCGGTACCATCTCAACTTCAGTTTAATGACCTGGCAAGTGATGGGTATAGCTGTTGCGGCTTGTTCGTTGCAGTTGTTCACCGCTGACCCGTACGACGTTGGAGGTGCTAGCCTCCGCCGCCCAGCTTCCACTGTCATTAAGTTCGATCCAGCGACCAGGCAGCCGACTTCCAGTAAACGCGGGCACCCAAACCCAATGGCGCCCTTTCTTCCCGGTTACAGATGCCTGCGACGCTGGCGCTGCTCTCAGATCAAAATTCAACCGTGTCGGCTCGCCCGATTCGATCGTTGTATTATTGATGGAAGTTTTGACAGCGCCGTGCACAACCAAGGTGACTCGATAATCGCCTGCCGGGAGGCCATCTAAAATGTAACGGCCGTTTACGTCCGTCTTAATGGTTGTGAGCAATCTCCCACCATTTTTCGCTTCGATCCGAATATCCGCGCCGTCTATCGGATGGCCTTTAGAATCCTTGACAACCCCTTCCAGCACCGAGCTCGCAGCCCGTGCGCTTGCGACAAAAAGAATCAACCCAATGAAACCAACAATTATTTTCTTCATCATAAATGCCTCCAATGTCTTATTGAGCAAATTTCTGAAGCTGGTTGGATTGAAACAAGAACCAGTTGGTGTTGTTGCCATAGACCACATCACGTCGCCCACAGAGCGATGCGCGCTGTCAGTAAAGCACGAGGGCTTGCATTAATTCCCTGCTGTCGCTTATCTCTATCTCGTTAGGTCTATGAAGCGGTTCGTCGTTCCAGCGTTGCTCGCGTTTGCAGCAACCGCGTTCGCGATGCCACCGCCTGTTGGACCACACGGCGAACCAGCTGTTCTTTCATCAATCGGATCGTCGTCCTGGTTTTCTTTTTATCGGCCTTGCCTTTCGAGGAATTGTTCCAACTCCGTGGCGATGCCGGTCCAGCCCATCTCGAAATTCTTACGCGCGTAGGCCGCAGTCTTCGGGAAGGTGTCCAGACCTTTATGCGTCAGCCGCAGTTTTGTTTTGTTCCCATCAGGCAATAATTCAAATGTAACCAACGAATCACCGGGTTCACCTTTGTATCGCCAGGTGTAGGCCAGTTTCTTTTGCGAAATCGCCTCGGTCACTTTGCATAGATGATGATATTTCGTGCCTTCGTGTTCGACGATGAATTCAAACTCGAAACCAGGCTCGGCTTTGAATTCCTTCAAATCGAAATACCAGGCCCGCATTTGATCTACATCGGTCAATGCCTGCCACACTCGTGCAATCGGCGCATTGAGTGTGCGCTCGAGTACAATTGCATCCGCTGATTCAGTTTTCTCATTCATATCTATTGTCTTTCTTGTTTTGACTTCGTCTTCGTTGTCCTTTCCGGGACCTTTTTTGTTTTCTCTAAATACTCGGCCAGGCGATCGAGCGATCCTTCCCAGAATTTTCGATATACTTCGACCCATTCGGCAGCCTGCTTGAGGGGCTTCGCATCCAATTGCATTTTATGCACGCGTCCATAGCGCCGGCGTCGAAGCAGACCAGCCTTCTCCAGCACGCGCAGATGTTTTGACACCGCCGGAAGCGACATGTCATGCGGCCGGGCCAGATGCGTGACGCATTTATCACCGCGCGCGAGGTGAGCCAGGATCCGGCGCCGAGTCGGATCGGCGAGTGCGGCGAACGTTCGATTCAAACTCCTGGAAGGATATTTAACCATCCGGTTAAATATGTATAACAGATAATCTATTGTGCAAATAAAATCTTTTTGCCGCCAAAAATCCGGGGGCCGGGGCTAAAGCCGCCCGCCGCTGTGATCAACTGCCACTCGAGCGGCGATGATCGGCGTTAACATTGTTGCTCGACCCACTTAGTGGCTCCACGTGAAAGTTTTCGTAGGATTTCGCAAAATTTTTCTCCAGCAGGTGTGACATCACCTTTCGCGGCGCGGGCGATGCCGACAAACTGAATCTCCGTCGTACCTGTCAGTGGCCGGTAGAGTAGGCGCTCGCCACCCATGAGTTTGAGGTTCGCAGTCACGATAGCGACGCCGTGCCCGGCCTCTACTTCCATAATCAGCGAACTAGCGCTGTCGCATTCCACTGCGCCGCGTGGTTTGGCTAAGACGGGGGCGAAGATCCGCTGAAGGACGCGGTGATACTCGGAGTAGTCCTTGCGGCGGAGAACCACGAGCGGTTCGGCGGCTAGCCTTTCCAGAGTGATCGATTTCAGCCGAGCGAAGGGATGCGCGGCCGTGAATGCCACCCACCAAGTATAACTGCGCACCGTCTCAAATTCGATCCCCGACGTCTGCTCACCGGAGGGCTGAACCATAATCGCCAGTTCAAGCGCGGCATTGCGCAGCCCGGCAATCAATTCATCGCTTGTGAGATCGTGCAGACCAGTTTCACACGTGGCACGGCTTTCCGAAAGGCTTCAAGCGCTGGCGGCAATATCTCTGCGGTGGGGACAGAGGAGTAGCCGATGTGCAACTCACCGTATTCACCGCGCGCAAGAGCGCGGGTTTTTTCCACCGATTCATCGACGCGCTTTAGCAGGTCGCGGGCTTCGTCCAGAAAAAGTCTTCCTTCCGCCGTGAGCGTTACACCGCGAGGGCTGCGGCGCAAAAGATCGACGCCGATTTCATCCTCCAAGTCTTGGATCTGTCGACTCAGTGCCGGTTGCGCCAATCGAAGCCGCGCAGCGGCCCTGGTGAAGTTCAACACTTCACCCACCACCACAAAGTAGCGCAGATGTCGCAGCTCCATCGTTGAAATCCATTATGCCGCAAAAGCATGGCAGCGCGAGGAACATGGTATTGGCCGGAACTCCAAACGGGTAGGTAAGTCCTCTCGACAATCAGAAAGAAAGAAAGAAGAAAAACAACACATGAACACAATCACAACGAAAGATGAAACGCAGTTGCACCACAAGTCCCGGAGCGGCCGCGCCCACGAACGCCTCACGCCTGAGAACGCCGCACTCTTACTGATCGACCACCAGTCTGGGCTCGTTTCGGGCGTTCGAGATCTCGAGCCGGATGAGGTGCGTCACAATGTCGTCGCGTACGCCCGCGTCGCGCGGATCTTCCGCGTACCGGTCGTCCTCACCTCGACCGCACTCGAGATGTGGGGCCCGACTCTGCCTGAGCTCACGCAGGCACTCCCAGGCGTGGAGAATATCGAGCGAAGTCTTGTCAATGCATGGGATGAGCCGCGAGTTCGCAATGCCGTCAAGAGGACCGGGCGGCAGAAGCTCCTGATCGCCGGGATCACAACGCCAGTCTGCTTAACCTCCGCAGCCAAATCCGCTGCGTCGGATGGATACGACGTTTATGCACTCTTGGATGCCTCGGGTACCTGGAGCGATCTCCTACGACTAACCGCGATCGATCAAATGAGGCAGGCAGGCGTCACCATAACGTCCGGAGTGGCGGCGTTCACTGAGATGCTGCGCGATAACGCTAGCCCTCTTGCTAGAGAGTACTACGCGGCCCTCGACCTCCCAGCCACCCGCTACATCCTCCAGATCACCCAAGCGGACGACGACGCTTCCAAACAACGGGCGGCATAACAGGAGCAATTCAATGAAGACTCAAGGAGTCGCGCGAGAAATGTCCCGACCACTCCAGAAAGAGGGCACTCGCATCAGCATCATGAAAGGGTCCAACGCAGCGAAAGCTGTTGTCCGACCGAATACCGAAGAAGTGCAAAGCCGTGGGAACTTTGAAGTCTTCGACGAACTCTTCGCGGACAACTTTGTCGACAACACACCGCAGCCAAACATGACGCCCGACAAAGCGGGCGTGCGACAACTCTACCGCTACATTCGTGACGCTTTCCCCGACTTTCATGCGGAGATCCATTGGCAACTGGCCGATGGCGACCGGGTAACAACATACAAAACGTATTACGGCACGCATGAAGGAACGCTTTTCGGTGTCGCCCTTACTCACGGCAAGATTCATTTCGAGAGTGTCGATGTGATGCGCGTGCGCGACGGCAAGATCACCGACCACTGGGGAATGGGAAATCTTTTCTCTCTTATGCGGCAGATCAGCGGGTGGATTCCGGCGGCCGAAGCAACAAGTGAGGAATCACTAAAAACTCCAGCCACGATCGAATTCGCAAACCCTGGTGATGGCCGCGCCGTTCGGAGCAGGAATCCCCAAAAAAACCGGACGAATATCCAAGAGAACGACTGGCCTAATTGGTGATCCTCGAGACGAATCCAAGCACCCGACTAAAGGAAAATTATGAACACATCGTCATCTTTGAAAGCATTCAAACGAACTACATCGCTGGAGCTATCCACGTGGTACATGGGAATTTTGTTAACAAATCTGGTGGAAAAGAAGGATACCAACGGAGCCTTCTCTCTATTGGAGGCAACCTTAGTACCCGGAAATGAACCGCCTCCGCATGTGCACTCGCGTGAGGACGAACTCTTCTATGTCCTCGAAGGAGAGTTCGACGTATACGTAGGAGGGGAAGCCTTTACTGTGAAAACGGGTGAAGACGTCTTCCTTCCCCAATTCAAGCCGCACGCATTTGTTATTCGCTCCCCTCGCCTTCGCGTGCTGATTCTATACACCCCCGGAGGATTGGAAGAAGCCTTCCGCAGAATGAGTTTGCCAGCCAAAAACCTGGAACCACCCACTGAGGCACCGACCTATTCGATGTCTGATCTGGAGCAGACAGCCCGCCGATTCAGTGACTATGGAGTACAAATCCTGGCTCCGGACGAGGTGGCAGAGCAACTGCCCTTGTATCCTAAACCGCGTCTACGCTCCTGAATGTATTCGATATCGGAGTTTTCCTTTCAGCGAACAGGTTCAACGAATCCCATTGGCTGCCTACGCCGAGCGGGCCATTCCTTATGTTCTTGCGTTTTTTTTGGCCCAAACCGATGCGCTGGGCGACAAATGGAAGCGGCCGCGCTTGCAACGGGCGGAGTGAATTTGAAGGGACGGGATAGGTGCTTTATGAGGCAACGGTGAAGGAGTGGCAGTTCTAACCATATGAGCACGAACATCACTAAGAAACCCGCAGCCGATGTGGGTGTGGCCACCGTGAGTCCGCCGCAGGCCGGGCCCGAAGAATTTCTCAATCTCGGTGCGCTGTTCGATGGGCACATAGCGCGAGAGTTTGCCGATCACGACCTCAACGCCACTATGGAGACCATGGTGCCCGAACCTTATGTGCATTGCGTTCCGATCATGACGGGCGGTGTCGGAGGCCTAGGAGTCCGCAAGTTCTACGGTGAGCACTTCATAAACCAAATCCCCAAAGATGCGAAGGTGACGCCAATCTCCCGCACCGTCGGCAAAGACCAGGTAGTAGACGAATTTATTCTGAGCTTCACGCACGACACCCAATGGGATTATTTGCTGCCGGGAGTGCCTCCCACCGGCAAACATGTGGAAATCCCACACATCGTCGTGATGAAATTCGAGAACGCGAAAGTCGCGCACGAGCACGTCTGGTGGGACCAGGGCTCGCTGCTTGTGCAAGTGGGATTGCTTGATCCGGCGAACCTGCCGGTGGCCGGCGTCGAACAGGCCAAAGAGCTTTTGCGCATCGCGGCAGGGCAGAATGGGCACTGACTTATGTATGCAGTTACGGAATCACCGGGCCAAAGCGATGAAAACCGTCGACACGAAACCAACAGCGCGAACCGGCAAGAAATTCCTAAGACGCGTCACCTGAGATTATCCGAGCTGAAAAGAAAGTATCATGGAAGCCTTTGATCGAGAACGGTTGTTCGATGAGTGGGCATTAGCCTGGTGATCCATCGATTCCTTCCAGAATCCTGAAAGGGTTCTTTGCCTTTTTGTCGACGATTGTTTCTTTGAAGACGTTCCATTCGGTTTGGTCGCAAGGGGTAAAGATGAACTTCGTCGCCGTGTGAAACGCGCCTTTGCGGCAATCCCCGACTTCAAATATGAAGTGAAAGACGGGGTTGCCGTCGGCCAATGGGCTATTATCGAGTGGGTAATGTCGGGGACGCACAAACGTGACCTGCCGGGGATACCGGCACAGGCAAACGCTTTTCGTCCGTGCGGGGATCGAGCATTCTCAAACTGGAGGCGCGTAAGCTACGTCGCGAATCTGATTATTGGGATGCAGCTGCGTTCATGAAACAAGTCGGAGTGCCGCCGTCTCAATAGGAGATCATCTCCTCGGTGTAGATCAATCAGGTCCGGTACTTTTTGCTACAGGCTCGGTG
>Ga0066903_100007048_pt1 | contig 10116 bp, 9 predicted proteins | sample PanSoiMetaGPlot1_FD_67491 | JGI IMG/M metagenome (GOLD analysis project Ga0066903, IMG submission 67491) | Tropical forest soil microbial communities from Panama analyzed to predict greenhouse gas emissions - Panama Soil - Plot 1 (version 2) | ecosystem: Environmental > Terrestrial > Soil >... | reverse complement strand
ACTCGTACTTGTCCATCGCGAACTTCTCCCGACACATTCGTCACAGTGGCGGCGGCGCTGCCGTACTGCGTCCAGGGGAATCCTTCGAGCCGTACGCGTGCAGCTTGACCGTTTCGAATGCGGCCAAGGGCGATCGACGGTCTGAACTGCGCTACGACTTTGAGCGCGCCGTCAGGGACGATCGTGCAGATGCGATCGCCCGCCTGCACCATTCCTCCAACCTTCAACGGGGCCACTTCCGCGAGCGTTCCCGAAATGGCTGCGCGGACCTGTCGCTGATCGATCTGGTAATCGAGCCGTTCCGACGCAGCCACGGCCTCGTTCCTGCCGCCCTCGATTTCAGCAATTTCGTTCTTCAGGCGTGCGATCTGGCCCAGGCGGTCTTGTTCTTTGGCAGCAAGATCCTTCATGACTCGCTCGGCCGCCGACTGGGCGGCGCGAGCCTGACTCTGTCGCTCCTCGGCCTGCCTGCGGCCGCGCAGTGCGTCCAGCTCGCTGACGAGCCCATGTTGTTGCAACTCCGACTGGCGCTTCGCTTCCTCGACGGCCAGGTCGGCCGCAACGGAAGCTTCCTGCGCTTTTGCGAGGGCCTCCGCGTTGGCGGCTTCGGCGCTTCGCTGTTCGACGTCGATGGCGCGCTGTTGCGCGGTCAATTCGTCCTGAAGCGAGCGAAGTTGTTGGGCGGATGGAACCAACTTGGCCATCGCTTCGGAGCGTTCAAGCCGTTGCGGATTGGCATCAAGTTCGAGCAGAAGATCCCCTGCTTCAACCCGTTTGCCCGCCAGAAGGTGTGAAGTGGTCACCCGGCCAACGACTGGCGTGTCGACCGGGTGGTTTTCCTGGCTGACCTCCAGGCGCGCGACACCAGTGGTCGCGTAGACAGAAACGCGCGCCCTAAAAAGCCACGTGGCCCAAAGGCCGATCAGAACGGAAAGAATACCTAGCAAGACAAGCGTGCGGCGGGAACCGTCGGATTCGAGTCGACGCAAAGACCGTGAGAAGTGGACGGACATGTCGCTCGAGGTGTGCAAGTGGGGTCGACCCAGTGTTGCCGACCCCAGCTTGATTGATCTACTGACCCCAAATAATGGTGTCGCCGCCGTTGCCTGCTTTGATTTGGGTTTTGACCTTCATCGCTCTGCTCCTTGGTTTCTGTCGCGAGTCACTAAAAGTGTTTGTCGCGTCGCGCGCTACTCGTCGCCCCAGATAATCAGCCGTCGAACCTTCGTCACAAGCCCTCCTGTCCCTTCGCAGTTGCTATCCCCGCTTGGGTGTACCCTCGACCCGCGAACGAACGCCGTCGGGCGTCAGCGAATCAATCAACACCCGTTGCGAACCACCGACGGTGCGAACGGTCTTCAAGCGGTTGTCACGAATCCGGTTGTAGATGGTCCGCCGAGAGACGCCGAGCAGTTCGGCCGCGTGGTCCAGAGAAACGCTGCGACCGATATGTGGTTCGAACTGGCTCTTGGTGTCGGTGGCCATCCGGGCTCGTCTGACAGGATCTGTAAACGCACGGCAGGTGCCACCCCTGTCAGATTTGTCAATGCGACCCTTAACTTGCTGTGTCTGCTAAAGTTATGTCGCCGTTGCTGGGATCGCATTCCGAGCAGCTTCGGTAGGGCGCCGAGGCAGGAAGTTGACCATCGCGACCGGGCCGACCGCTCGATACGAGTTTTTGCACGGAAAATTCAATTGACCGGTTCTCTTACGCACCAAATTTGGTGGCCAGCTTTTTGGCCGCCCGGCCGATTTTTGAACAGACAACTGCGTCTTTCCCGGGCGGTACGAGCAGCGCTTCTGGCGGGGTTGGTATCCGGACTCGGCGCATGCGACAGGTCAACACAATCGCCGGCGACGCAAACCACGGCGCGACGCTCAAAAGGCGGGACGCTGACGGTGTCTGTGCGAACGGAGCCACGGTCGTTTTGCAGTTGCATCGCACCAGAGGCCACTGCCCATCTCATCACGCTGCTCACACAGGCCAGACTCGTCAGAGTCAATCGGACTACTGAAGAAATCGAGCCCTGGATTGCTGACAGCTGGACTCGTTCGGATGACGGATTGCGGTACGTCATCAAACTGAAACCGAACGTCCTGTTTTCCGATGGAACACCGCTGACGGCCGACGATGTCCTCTTCTCGCTCGCGGCCGCGTACGATTCAGCCAGTGCGATTGCAGATTCCTTGAAAATCGGCGGAAAGAAACTCCAGGCGACCGCCCCTGATCCGCTGACCGTCGCCATTACGTTTCCAAGTGTCTTCAGCCCTGGCCTTCGCGTCCTCGACGCCATGCCAATTCTGCCGAAGCACAAACTGGACTCGGCGCTCGTCAGCGGACGATTTGCCGAAGCACTGAGTATCACGACGCCGGTGAACGAGATCGTTGGCCTCGGGCCGTTCGTGATCGCGGAGTATCGTCCCGGAGAACGACTGTCATTTACCCGGAACGATCGTTATTTCCGTACTGACGAGGTGGGCACGCGTCTTCCGTATCTCGATCGGATCGTCGTCGAGATCGTTCCCGATCAGGATACGCAGGTCTTGAAACTCGAGGCCGGCGATATGGACACGGAAGCCTCAGAAATCCGCGCTGAGGACTACGCGCCGTTGAAGCGGGCGGCTGATCGAGGCTCGCTGCAGATCATTGATGTGGGAGCCGCAGTCGATCCTGACGGTCTCTGGATCAATTTGCGCCCCGGCGCGTTCGATCGCGACCCGCGGCGTTCATGGCTTCAACGCGACGAATTGCGTCAAGCGATTTCGGCAGCGGTGGATCGGCAGTCATTCACGGACACGGTTTTTTTAGGTGCTGCCACGCCCGTTTTTGGGCCGATCACCCCATCCAACAGGAAATGGTACTCAGAGGAGATTCCGCGGCCCGCATACGACGTCACCCGCGCGAAGCAGTTGCTTTCCGAGATCGGACTCATCGATCGCAATCACGACGGCCTCGTTGAGGACTCGACCGGAGCCCCCGCGCGTTTCACGCTTTTGACGATGAAGGGCCAGACGGCGCTTGAACGAGGTGCGTACCTCATCTCCGGGGAGCTCAAGAAAATTGGACTCACCGTCGACGTCGCTACGCTTGAGGGTAATGCGCTCATTCAGAAGTTTGTTTCGGGGAAGGATTACGACGCCGTGTACTTCCACCTGACGACGACTTCGACCGATCCTCTCCTCAATGCCGATTTCTGGTCGAGCACCGGAGATGCGCACATCTGGAATCCAGGCCAGAAGTCGCCGTCCACCGAGTGGGAACGGCAGATCGATGAACTGATGGCGCGGAGTGCCTCGGCTCTCGATGATGCGGGTCGGAAGACAGCATTCCTCGAAGTGCAAAAGATCTTTGCCGCGCATCAACCGATGGTGTACTTCGCAGCGCCGCGCGTGTTCGTCGCGGTTTCGACGCGGCTGACGAACCTGACGCCCGCGATCTCCCGTCCCCAGTTGCTCTGGGCCGCCGATACCATCGCGGTGCGACACTGATGCGCCTATACATTGCGCGTCGTCTGGCATTCAGTGTCCTGCTCGTGTTTGTCGTGTCGTCCGCGTCTTTGCTGCTTGCGAGTGTTGCTCCGGGAGACTTCGTTACAGAATCCCTGGGCGCTGTCGTGAGCCCTGAAACAGCGGCACGAGCTCGGGTCCGGTACGGCCTCGATCGATCCGTCGCCGAACAATATGGGCGCTGGTTGACCAGGGTCGCCCGCTTTGATTTCGGCCGCTCGCTTGTTTACGATCGACCGGTTGCCGATCTGGTCCCGGAGCGCGCGGCCAACACGGCGCTTCTGGCCCTCGCCGCACTCATCGTTTCCACAGTCATCGGCCTGCCGCTTGGAATTCTCAGTGGCAGTCGACGCGGGATCGTTGCCGCGATCGTTCGAGGCGCATCGGTCGCGCTGGTGTCGATGCCGCCGCTTCTCACTTCGCTCGTGCTCGTGTTCATTGCGGCACGCACCGGATGGCTCCCAATCGGCGGCATGCATTCAACAGCAGCAGGCAGCCCGAGTTTCATCGACGTCCTGAAGCACATGATCGTGCCGGTCGTGGCGCTGGCGCTTCCGATAGCCGCGACGTTTGAGCGCCTGCAATCCCAGGCGCTTGCTGACACGGTGCGTCAGCCGTTTGTCACCGCAACGATTGCGCGGGGTGTGTCAGAGCAGCGTGTTGTCTGGCGTGACGCGCTCAAGGCGGCGCTCGTGCCCGTGGCATCGATGTACGGACTCGTAGTCGGCTCTCTTCTCAGCGGATCGTTCGTGGTTGAGATGGTCACCGCGTGGCCGGGTCTTGGGCGATTGATGCTCGATGGCCTCCGCGGCCGTGACGCATATCTTGTAGCAGCCTGTGCGGCAACGGGTACCTTGTTTCTCGCGTTTGGAACGCTACTCTCCGATGCCGCTCTGGCATTGGTGGATCCGAGATCCCGGCAGTGAGCCGATCAACGATCAACGTCGGGTCAGCGGCTGGATTATTCGTGCTGGGAACCATACTCCTCGGCGCGACTCTGGCTCCTGTCCTGACGCCGCACGAGCCAGATGTTCGCTTCGATCGACTGCTGAATGCACCACCGACGGCCATTCACATCGTTGACTCAAACGGACGGCTACGCGCGCCTTTCGTTCATCCGTGGATTCGCGTCAATCAACTCGAGCAGCAGTACGAACCAGACCACTCGGCTGAAGTGCCGTTGATTTGGTTCACTGGTGGTCTTGTGCAATCGTCAGATGACGCGAGTGCGCCGCTGCTACTCCTTGGCTCTGACAGTTTCGGACGCGACGTGTTCAGTCGATTGTTGTATGGCGCACGTGTGTCACTCGGTCTTTCGATCACCGCGGCAGTGCTCGCGATGGGGATCGGCGCGGTCTTCGGCGCGTTGGCCGGATACGTGGGTGGCGCAACGGATGTTGCCTTGATGCGCATGACAGAGTTCGTGATCGTTCTTCCCGCAATGTACGTCGTCCTGGCACTTAGAGCAGTGATGCCGTTGGTCCTCACCTCGCGCGACGTGTTTCTGATGCTGCTCGCAATTTTTGCCGTCCTCGGTGCGCCCGGCATCGCAAGAGGCGTCAGGGCGATCGTGCGATCGGAACGCCATCTCGACTACGCGGCGGCGGCGTCGTCGCTGGGTGCCAGCCATGTCCGATTGCTCGTCCGACACCTGCTGCCGTCAGCGAGCGGGTTTCTTGCCACGCAAGCAACTCTGCTGATACCGGCGTTCATCATTGCGGAAGCTACGCTGTCGTTCGTCGGGCTGGGTTTTCCCGATCCGGTTCCAAGTTGGGGAACGATGCTCCACGAAGCGTCGAACCTGCGAGCGCTCGCAGATTTTCCGTGGCTGCTCAGTCCTGCGGCCGCGATGTTTCTTGTTGTCTTCAGTTTGAATGTGCTGGTCCAACGTGGGCCGAGTAGCGTACTTGGCAGCACGACATTGCAATCGATTCGCGCATGACTATGAGTGCACCGCTTTACAATTGACTCGATGCAGCTGACTGGTGTCTATGCGCCGTTGCCCACGCCGTTTGCCGATGATGGTCGGCTCGACGCCGTTCGTCTTCGCGCGGCACTCCAGTGGTGGGTCGCCAGCCCGCTCGCTGGTTTCGTCGTACTCGGTTCAAACGGCGAAGCAGTTCTCATGGACGACGAGGAATGCGATCGCGTTGTCGACGTCGCGAGAGCGATCGTGCCGCGGCATCGTCCACTGATTGCCGGTACGGGGCGGGAGTCAACGCTAGCGACGATTCGCGCAACCAAACGGGCCGCCGAGCTCGGTGCGGATGCCGTGCTGGTGCGCACCCCGGGTTTCTTCAAGCCGCAGATGACTGGCGATGTCTTTCTGCGTCATTACATGGCTGTGGCCGACGCTTCGCCCGTACCAGTGCTTCTCTATAACTTTCCCGCGGTGACCGGCGTAAATCTGCTGCCCGCGACGGTCGGCCGCCTGGCCGAACATCCAAATATCATTGGAATGAAGGAATCCGGCAACGATATCGGGCACATCGCCGATCTGGTTTCCAATACGCCTGATCAGTTCAGCATCCTTGCCGGCTCGGGGTCGATATTCTTTGCTGCTCTTTGTGCAGGTGTTTCTGGTGGCATCCTCGCGCTTGGAGCCCTGTTGCCGGAGCCTTGCGTCCGACTGTTTGAACGGTCCAGGGAGCAACGCTACGACGAGGCGCGTGCGCTGCAACGACGGCTGTTGCCGATCGCGCGCCTGATCTCTTCTGGATACGGCGTCCCGGGACTCAAAGCTGCTTTGCACATCGTCGGCTGCGACGCGGGCAAACCTCGGCTGCCGCTCGAGCCGATACCAGATATTGCGGTCGCCGTCCTCAAAGAGGCGTTGACCAGATTTGAGGAAGTGAGCGCATGAGCCTTCTCCCAGGTACGCGTCGAATTCTTCTAGGTCCGGGACCAAGCCTGACCGAGCCCCGCGTGATGCGAGCGATGGCGTCGCCGACGTTGAGCCATCTGGATCCGATCATGACGACGCTGCTGGACGATGTGCGCGCCCGACTCAGTCGCATTTTTCGCGCGCCCGAAGGTTCGCTGGCGCTCGCCATCTCGGGCACTGGCACGTCAGGGATGGAGGCTGCTGTTGCGAATCTCGTGCAGCCCGGGACGCGCGCGCTCATCGTCGTGACCGGTTACTTTGGCGATCGATTGGCGCAGATTTGTCAGCGGTACGGCGCGACCGTCACGCGGCTGGACGGTGAATGGGGTCGTGCGGTCGATCCTGACAAGCTCCGGCAAGCCCTTGCGAAGTCGCCAGCTGATCTGGTCGGTCTGGTTCACGCGGAAACTTCGACGGGAGTTTTGAATCCGATCAAGGAGCTCGCGGCGATCGCGCGGGAACATGATGCTTTGGTGCTTGTGGACGCAGTCACCTCACTGGGTGGACATCCGCTCGATGTTTCGGCGTGGGGCGTTGATGCGTGTTACAGCTGTTCACAAAAATGTCTTGGCGCTCCGTCCGGTCTCGCTCCAGTTGTATTCACGCCGCGTGCATTGGCGCGTCGCGTACCCTGTCGGAGTTTTTATCTCGACCTCTCATTGCTGGAAGACTATTGGATTCGGCGCAAGTACCACCACACGATGTCGTCGACGCTCATCTATGCGCTCGACGAAGCGCTGGCGCTTGTCGAAGAAGAAGGGCTCGAGGCGCGCTGGGGTCGCCACGAACGAAATCACCACGCATTCCTGGAGGGCTTGAAGAAACGCGGTTTGTCGGTTCTGCCGCCGCAAGGCGAGCGTCTGTGGACGCTCAATGCCGTGCGCGTTCCCGAGGGTATCGACGAGGCTGCCGCCCGCAAGCACCTCCTCGCGGAATTCAATATTGAGATCGGCGCTGGACTCGGACCGCTCGCTGGAAAAATCTGGCGTGTCGGCTTGATGGGAGCCAGTTCCGCGCAGTCGCTCATTGTTCTTCTGCTCGGCGCCCTGGAGAGCGCTCTTGCCCAGCAAGGCCGTCAAGTCCACGCGTAAAGTTCTTCAGCGCATCGGGCAGGTTCTCGTCGGGACTGCCGCCGTGGGATTTGGTGTGGCTGCGTACGGCTACATGACGCTTCCCGATGTTCGTCCACTCGCTGACACGAATCCCACCACAACCGCATTCATCGAGCTTCGCGCGGATGAGGCGCTAGCGGAAGGGAAGACGCCGCGGCAGGTTCAGCAGTGGATCAACTACCGACGGATCTCGCCCCACTTGAAGCGGGCTGTCCTCGTCGCCGAAGATGCCGCCTTCTGGCAGCACGACGGGATCGACTACGACGAACTGCAGAAATCAATCGAGCTTGATTGGGCGCGCGGTCAATTGGCACGTGGTGCCAGCACGATTACCCAACAGCTGGCGAAAAATCTTTTTTTATCGCCGTCGCGCAACCCTGCCCGGAAACTTCGCGAACTCGTCATCACGCGCCGCCTTGAAGCGGAGTTGACGAAAGCTCGAATTCTCGAGCTCTATCTCAATGTGATCGAGTGGGGTGACGGGATTTACGGAGTTGAAGCGGCATCGGAGCACTATTTCGGCCAGTCGGCATCGGCGCTCACACCACCTTCGTCGGCGCTGCTTGCCGCAGCGATCATCAACCCTCGCCTGCTCAATCCGGCACATCCAACGCCCCGGTTGTTGCGGCGCCAACAAATGATTCTGAAGCGGATGGGAGCGATTACGCCCCCTGTTGAGGTGGCTCGGCCGAAGGCCGATCCTGAGCCCGACGCACCTCCAGCTGCCCCTTCCGAACCCGCGCCCGAAACACTCTCGAGCGACTTACCGGCGTCGTCGGCCGAAGTGCCGGCCCCTTCTCCGGGATCGGAAGAAGCACCGACTGACCCAAAATAGCGCGATTTTGCTAGGAATTTAGCGCCGTTCAGCTTGCGCAGACGGGCACCAGTTCGTTATAGTCAGGACGCCTCTTTTCAAAAATTGTTTCGGTTACACAAGCCGTCCGCGAGGGTTTGTCTATGAGCGCGGTTGTGGATCCGAGTGTGGGCGTGCAGTAGTCGAGCAGCGGATAGCCGCGGCGGATTCATGATCAACTACACCGAGCAATTGACCGTTCTGATGCGCGACGTCGTCAAGCGCGTCCCGACCCTTTCCTTCATCGACATCGATGACGTGTTCGTGTTCGGTCGCTTTGGACGCGCGGAGGCCGAAGGGCCATTTGCCACCTGTCACTGTCTGACGATGCCGCCGAGCGAGCCAGGATATTACTTCTGGCGGGATCGTCGTTCGGGCGAGATCACGCGACGGTCGGAATGGTTCGTGACGAAGTCGCCGACGGTGACCGTCAACGACCATCAAGTCAAGTATCTGATCTCATTCACTCTCCCGAGATTTTGCGATCAGTCGTTGGGCCGCTCGCGCAAGGAACGGTTCTATCGCCGCGCGACCGACGCGTGGGTGGCGAAACTCGATACGGTGATCCACGAGCTCTATCACATCGACCCCGAACAGAAAGGGATTCGACGCATCGAGCGCGAAGACGGTACATGCTGCGCTCACAGTCACGGACCGCAGTTTCTCTCGAACGTCGCTGAAATGGTGTCGCAATATCTCGACACCTCGCCGCAACCGTCGACCTACGATTTCCTCAAGCACGACTTCGACACGCTCGAGGCGCTCTATGGGGGCGTCACCGGTACGAGCTTTCGTCCATTTCCGTCGTATCCGCAGCGATTCCAGGAAAGGCTGGCCGAGCAGCCGTCATGCTCGCCGGAGTTGACGGCAGTGGATGTCGAACCCTGGCGGGAACCGACGCCCCGCGCGTCGTTCTGCGACGACGATCTTCATGTCCGCCAGTTCCTTCGCGCCTCGTCTCGAAAAGTGACGATCGAGAAGCGCCAGTTTCGCGCGGCATAACGCTTCGACCCGATCTGACGAATTCGAAGCGATCGTGCACTCCACCGTTGCGAGACGGCTCTAGCGGTTCTCCGACAACACCCGTCGGACCCCAATAAAGCGCGACGCCCAGTAGCTCGAAGAGATCCGTTCAACCCGGACGACACCAGACGTGCTGGGTGCGTGCACGAACTCATCGCCGCCCACCGCGATGCCGACGTGTGAGGCGCCAGGCTCTGTGGTTGTGAAAAAAATCAGGTCACCAGGTTCGAGAGTCCTACGATCGACCGGCGTGCCGGTGTTGAACTGAGCCCTGACCTCTCGCGGGAGCGATACGCCGTACTTTGCAAATACGTACTGCGTGAAGCCACTGCAATCGAAACCGCCTGGATCGGTGCCGCCGTTTTTGTAGGGCACGCCACGAAGATCGAGGGCGGTGCCGACAACGTCGTATTCGCTGATTGGCGCCCGGGAAGACTCTGGCCGAGACGGGGGCGCAGCAGATGCTGCCGGCTTCGAGCCCGACCCTGGAGTCGGAAACGGGTGCGGCGTTGCACCGGTCGATGCGCATCCGCCCGACAGTGCAGCGCACGACAGCGCGACGACCACAGCGACCTTCGCTGTGCCTGGGTCAGTGATGCGGTTCATATCGGCGCAATATCGGTCGTCCGACAGATGCGGCTAACCACCAATTTGCGAGAGGTTTACAGCCGCGGTAGCTTGACACCTCAACAGTCGTCGGGCAAAATTTCAAGACGGCTCCGCGGAGCATACACGAA
>Ga0066903_100007047_pt1 | contig 10117 bp, 13 predicted proteins | sample PanSoiMetaGPlot1_FD_67491 | JGI IMG/M metagenome (GOLD analysis project Ga0066903, IMG submission 67491) | Tropical forest soil microbial communities from Panama analyzed to predict greenhouse gas emissions - Panama Soil - Plot 1 (version 2) | ecosystem: Environmental > Terrestrial > Soil >... | reverse complement strand
CCTGAGCGGCGGCCCTGATGAAGAAGGCATGACATTGCAATTCGGGAACTCCGAAGCTCACAACCATGGGAGCATTGTCGTCAACGCCCAGCAGAGCTTCGGAATGCTCGCGCGCGGCGCCGGCCAGACCCTTGACAATGATGGCTCCATAACCGTGCATGGAGACGGTTGTATAGGCGTGATCGCCACCGGCGGCCGGTTTAGTCCGGACGGAACTGACATCCACATCATTAATTCCGGTCAAATCTCGATCGACGGCACGGCGTCGTTTGGCATCGGCCTCGGTCTCGCGTTGCCGGACATCGTCGATCTATCAGCGTCCCACGGACTGATCAGAAACAGCGGCTCCGTCGCGACGCAGGGTGACGGCGACGCGGCCATCGTCGTGATCGGCGACAGTCACGCATTGATCAATAGCGGAACGGTTACGGCCGATGGCGGGACCGCCGTGAGCGATCTGCTTGGCGCCGTTCGGGCGGTCGGTACGCTCGTTTCCGGTGACAACGTATCGATTGAGAACGAGCGCACCGGCGCAATCACCAGCAACCATGCCGGCTCTGCGGCGATCGAATTGAACGTCATCGATCGCGACGGCGTTGACAATGCTCTATTGTCATCCGTTGTCGATAATTGGGGTCTGATCCAGGGCGTCGACGTTGCCATCAGCGGGGGTGCCGGTCACGAGACCGTCATCAATCACGGTCGCATCGTGGGCGACGTGCAACTGGGCGATGGCGCCGATACGTTCGTTTTCGGGAAAGGCGGCACCCTTGATGGCAATCTCTTCCTCGGCGGTGGCGATGATCTCGTCCGTGTCGAACGCGGGTCGGGAACCTCATTCATTGCCGATTTTCTGGCCGGGCCGACAAGCGGCGATGCGATCGATGTGTCGCAATTCTTCTCAAGCTTCACCGCCCTGATGGCCCACAGCCACGAGAGCAACAACGACGTCATTATCGACCTTGATCACAACGATCAGCTCGTCCTCAAGAACGTGCAGCTCAGCGCCTTGAACGCTGGCGACTTCCTTCTCGCTTGATTGCTCCGCTGCTGCTGACGCGAACGAGCTCGAGTTCTTACCGGACAGGACCGTCGGACAGCTGCGGTAGTTAACGGAGAGCGACATGAACAGGTGCGTAGTGTCAGTGAGCCGTTATTTCGTCCCGGCTTTGCTAATCGCGTGTTGGACGACGGCGACAAATCCGCGCGCTACACAGGCTGCAACTCTCGTGGTCGATGTCGACGGCCTAGCGACCGCGACGGACTGTAACGGGTTCAGCGGTGCCTTCACCACAATTCAGGCGGCGGTGAACGCCGCGGCGCCGGGCGATACAATCCAAATTTGCCCCGGTAACTACAACGAGCAGGTGGTCGTCATGAAAAGCAACTTGACCATCCAGGGCTCCGGCACCGGGGTCACGGTGCTGCGGCCGACCACAGTTCTCCAGAATACGACAGCTATCTTCTCCGGCGCCCCTGTGAAGCCGATTGTACTCGTCGACGGAGCAGCCAATGTCACTGTTGGGAGTCTCACGATCGACGGAAGCATCGCGGACAGCGGCTCAGCACTTTTCCCTCGGTGCCCCATCGTGGGATTTTATATGGGCGTCTACTTCCGCAATAGTTCGGGGACCATCAACGCCACACATGTCACCAACATGACGAGCTCCACGGTATGCGGACTCGCGATCCGGGCAGAGGCCGCCACCGTTCGGGTGACGACTAACTTGGTGGACCGTTACGGCGACGCGGGTATCAGCTGCGCTGGGCCGAATACCCAGTGCTTAGTGACCGGAAACACGGTACGAGGACAGGGGCCGGTGGACGATCATACTCAGGGAGGCATTGACGTCCGTAATCAGGCTGCCGCCAAAATCTCCGGCAACGTAATCACCGATCATTTTCTCATTGGAGCCAAGGGCGTTCAGGAATCCTCGGTCGGCATTTTCGTCAGCTTTGTACAACCCTCATCAGAGCCACATCTGTTACAGGAAAATGTCTTCGCCAATAACCAGGTGAACGTTCAGCGACTCGGAAGTGCGGCAGCAGCAAAATAGCGATTTGCTGCGGACCGCTTCGGGGTCAATCACGTCCCTTCGCAAATGTGACGAGCACTTCCGCTTCACCCCCATTAGCGACCGAAGAGCGGACATCGCAGATCGGCAGCGAAGGGCCAACAGCTGCGTGGCCGCGTCCGTGGATTTGATGTAACCTAGAGGCAGAGCCGTCGGCGGACATGCCGAATCCTGCTGATTTCAGCGGGCGGCGCTCATGCCATCGGCCGGCGAGCATTCCAAGCGTCGAACTCAGTGTGGTAAGCGATGGGCGCATCGCTTGCCCGCGTATCATCGTCCCACTGCATTGCTAGAGGGAACGCCATGAAACTTGCCCGCCGGAAATTTCTGCATCTGGCCGCGGGCGCTGCCGCGCTGCCGGCGTTGCCGCGGATCGCGCGGGCGCAAGCCTATCCGACGCGGCCAATCCGGCTCGTAATTCCTTTTCCTCCGGGCGGCGCCTTCGACTTCGTCGGACGCCCGTGGGCAGACAGGATGAAGCCCCTCGTTGGCGTGGTGGTGATTGAAAACATCGGTGGCGGAGGATCCTCACTCGGTGCTGGACGAGCCACGCGCGGCCGGGGACCGCCGTGCCGGCTGGAACCGCCGGCCTGTCGCCATGGCAGACGCGAGATGCGATCATCGGATCGGCCGCAAGCACGACCCGTTCAACGGACTCTGCGCTGCCATACCTTGCCAAAGCTAAGTCTCGACGCGAACGTCCACGTAGGCCAGAAACACAAAAAGGCGGCCACCATCAAATTTTGCGCCATAACAATCCAGGGCCGAAAGATGCCTGACTGAAATGGCTGCAAGCCCCCAGGCCATAACGTCATCGCCGGGGAATGGATCTGCGGAGCCGAAATAATCCTTTCCTGTAATTCGCTGCAGTTGTTTGAGCGGAAGCGCCCGCTCCTGCATCTTCGGCGGGATCGAGTCGTTACTCCAACCCCATTTCCAGCTCCGGGTCACAGGCGAATAGCTCCCGATCTCGATAATGCCGCACGTCAAATGCAATTTGTCATTCCGATCGAAGAATTTAATAACCGCGGCATCCAGATCAACCTCCCAGCGCGCAGAAAGGTCGAACCTGTACTTGGTTTCTAAAGACTTGTGCTTCTGTTCGAGTTCTTTGACGGCGCTGCCCACGAACACAACAAAATCGTCGTCCATCATTTCTCCAGACAGTGCGGGCCAGTCGATCGACGCAGCTACATGCGGATACCTCGCGGCAGCCCAGTACATCGCAGCCGATACCTCACCGCGGAGGGTCTCGACACTCGCACCCATAATCCACTGGCCGGCGATATCCCAGGCGGCGAGCAGGTCAGCGATGCCCTGGTGTCCCTTGTCCGCCAGGCAGAGCACCACTCCCCGTTGCCGCCGCGCGTTGGCCAGCTCCCACACCGTCATGGGCCGCGCCAAATCGCTCAATTCGCTGCGCAATCTGACGGTCCGGTCGGCGAGGTCGATGACGGCCGACACGTCGCCTGCCGACGGCCTCGATGCGCCGCCGAACACGCGATGCATGTCGGCGTGAGTCTGGTTGAAGAGCGCCGTGCCGAGCGCCTGCCGTGCCAATGGCCCCGGCTGCCCCTCGCAGAGCTTGACCACGTCGCGCATGAGGGCCCGGTGCTCGTCAGGGAGCTCAGCACGGAAAGCGGCCTACTGAGATCGTTCATGGCGGTGGCGAGTTCGCCCAGCAACTCATCGCTCGCCGCATCATCGTTCAGCGCCGCATCGAACACCTTCCGGAAGAGCGCTATGCCCTCGCGGCCGGGCGCCATCGCCGCGGTTGCGCGGCCGCCCACAGCGAGCTGCATCGAGTACCGCCAGAGTGCTCGCGCCAAAGCACGTCTGGCCGTCGCCGCTTCGGGATCGTTTCCGGGCCGCTGCAGCAGGCGGTAGGCGGCGACAGCGGCCGCGAGCGTGCCCTCCGCCTCCTCACCGCGCCCTTTCTCGTGTGAGAGCTGAACCCCTCGCTCATAGAGTGCGGCTGCGCCCCCGTGCTGGTCTCGCGTCGTCATGACTTGAACCGGTCCGTTGATGAGCTGAGCCGTCGATGTCGGCATCCCGGTCACCGGGGACGGGAGCGGTACCAAGAAGCCAGCATGGTCTCCTTACAATCAGGTGGCTGGGCGACCGCATCCCTGCGGAGGCTCAGAATGCGATCGCTTCACATGACCATCGCACCGGTGTCCAAGCGGACACATTACTCGCCGACGCGCTAAAGATTGCCGACGTGGTCGCGGTTATCGATGCTAGGTTAGGCCGGCAGGCTCTCCGTGACGTAAACCGAAATCATCCCCTTGAAGCATTGCGCTCCCCGCTCGCCGACAGGCCCTACCTCTGCGATATGCTGGAACAATACACAACAAAGCATGGGCTGCCGGTTAGCCGCGTCATTGATATCGCCACCTCTTCCCCATTGCCATCGCAATAGCTGTGAGTCTCTTCGTGCTGTAGCTTTTGGCGCAAGTGGCTTCGGGTCAAAATGCAAGAGCTCAGCCCGAGGACTTCTCTTCCGGATTTGGCCGCATAACCGGACCTCCGATCGGCGCGTTAATGAGTGCGCGCCCAAGCTAGGGCGTGAACTCAATACATTCGCGATGTCTGCTTCGGATGGGATTGTGTTGCAAAAGTCACCGCGGAGAAGCTGTGGAATAGAAATACGCAACAATCGAATCGGAGCGAATCGATGTTGCGCATTCACCCTTGATCTTGAATCAATCTTGCGTGCTCGGATGCGAAAAATAGTTTTGCAACACAATCGGTGGCAAAGCAGACTCTTTGCCGCGATTGAGCATTTCCGCTTTTGACGCATGCGAGGTAAAATGTCTCATCAGCATGTGCGCGTTTTATCCATTCCCGTTATCTTATTGGCACTCGTTTGCCTCGGTATCTTTGCGAGTCCGCTGTTGATATTCTTTTCTGAACCCAGTCACCCTGATAGCATTGTCTTCGTGGGGGCGGCTGCCGTTTGGCTCTTTGTAGCAGCAATGATCATGGCATCGACTTCGGTCCTTGCTCGATTCCTCAAACCGGCATTCTCCATTACGTTTGCGGTGGTGACACTAGCGACTGTGCTGGCAGTACCATTGTCGCTTCTTTACATCACCGGGCCAGCTCATCTAGCCTCGACAGGGATACAGCAATTTATGACGCTCATCGGCGTGTCGCTTCTGCCGCCAACTATGCTCGGTTGGTTGATCGGACATCGTCTCCGCTTGCGGCGCATCGTCGAAATGAGGTGAGTCTACGCAACCTTTGCCAAGTGGTTAGCTGAGCGGTAGCGTTGCAGGAGAGCAGGCGTGCTGCAATTCCAAGATCTCGTAGCCAGCGCGGCCAGAGTCGTGGACCTTGGTTCCGGCATAGCGCGGTGCCAGGATACGCTACCGAAAAAGACCTTCCACAACTATGTCAAGTTCGCCGACTCCCGCGACGGAAATGATCTATTGATCGTGTCTGAGAACATCCTCGACGACGACTTTGCGGCGTTCATTTTTGCCCACGTCCCTCCGGCCGACGGATCAGAGAAGCTTTCAAGCCTGCGGATACGCGACCTTCCGAACAACATATACGATTTTTCAGCCTTGCTCCTGGCGCCTAAGGACTATCATCGCCAGTTCGCGGGCAGGCTCGACGCGAAGCGGGATCGCCTAGTTTGGTGTCTGCCGATCCATCGGTGCGAATTTTCCGGCGACGAGCCCGTGGAAGAGTTTTTCACTCTGTGCAAGGAAATCGTGCCGACATTGAACTGGCGGCGCGAGGTTTGTCCAAAAATCATCCTTCGGTACGACAACCCAAAAACACAGGGTGGCACCATCTATGACGACGGTGTTTTCGCCAAATATGAGACGGTACTGCTCGAAGTTGACTTGTTGAACGGTGTGCCCAAGGCGTTTATCGAGATCATCAACTACAAGAAACAGGTCATTGAGATTTTGTCCCCGAAGGAGGGACTGTTCGTTCTGATACGGGAACGGGACGATGCAACGCGGCAGCCTCTCGACAAAACAACCTTGTTGCAGAAGCTGCAATCCTTCTTGGTGAATCCCGCATAGGGGCACCGGCAATCTGGGAGAAATGCCATGACACCGACCCGCCGAGGCTTCCTGCATCTGGCCGCGGGCGCTGCCGCGCTGCCGGCCGTCTCATGTATTGCAGAGGCGCAAGCCTATCCGACGCGGCCAATCCGGCTCGTCGTTCCTTTTCCCCCGGGGGGCGCTTTCGACTTCGTCGGACGCCCGTGGGCGGACAGGATGAAGCCCCTCGTTGGCCCGGTGGCGATTGAAAACATCGGTGGCGGAGGATCCTCACTCGGTGCCGCCGCCGTCGCGCGAGCGAAGCCCGACGGCTACACGATCCTGCTCGGCGGGACCCAAACGCACCTGAACGAGGCCCTGCTCAAGAGCCGGCCTCTTTATGATGCGACGAAGGACCTGGATCCGATTGCGGGCATTGCCGCCAACGCGCTTTGTATCGCGGTGCATCCGTCGGTGCCGGCGCAGAACCTGAACGAGCTTGTCGCCTATGCAAAAGCCAATCCCGGTAAGTTGTCTTATGGCCATTCCGGTGTCGGCTCGATTCAGCATCTCGCGGGCGAGTTGTTCAAATCACTTGCAGCGACGCCTGACATCGTACAGGTGCCCTATCGCGGCACTGGCCCGCTGATCACTGACCTCGTCGGCGGTCAGGTCCCCATCGGTACGCCGGGCGTGACCGGACAAGTGATCGAATTCCACCGGTCCGGCAAAATGCGGGTTCTCGCGGTGACCAGTCCCGAGCGTCTCGTTGCGGCGCCCGAACTTCCGACAACGTCGGAGCAAGGTTTCCAGGGCGTTACGGTGGTGGGTTCGATTGGCCTGCTCGCGCCCGTCGGGACACCTATTGAGATCATTGAACGGATTGCACATGCAACGCGGACAATCGTGGCCGAATCGGCTTTCAAGCAGATGCTGATCGAGGCGGGTATCGAGCCCACCCTCGACTCGAACCCAAAGAAATTCCGAGAATCTCTCGCAGCCGATGTCGCTCTCTGGACGCCGGTCGTCAGAACGCTCGGGTTGAAGATCGACTGAGTCGACGCCGAGGCCGATCATCGAGAAGGCCAAGGAAGTTCTCAATTCCATGAAAATCCGCACGGTGACGCGCGGGCCGCTCGACCGCCGCGGCGATGCAAGGCCGATCAAGGACCTCGAACTAGCTTGACGTGTACTCATAAATCGGAACTGCGCACTCGGCCTGATGTCCGCCTTTCCCCCAATAGCGGCGCCAAAAGCGGAATAGTGGGAAGTCTGAGAAGGGCGGCGCAAAAGCGCCCAGGAGCGGAAGTGGCTTGCGTACCGGGAAGTCGGCTTCGGGACCCATAGGAGAAGTCGGGCGGGGCTGACGCGAGGACGTCTCAGCGGGATTGCAAGGCGGTGGCACGCAGAATCCTAAGTTCCGGCCACCGCGCTTTCCAAGATTCGGCCCTTGCCTCGTAAAGGTCGGCCCGGAAGTTAGGGCAAAGATTGGGCCGGATGGTCAGCGTGGAGACATCACTGAGACCATGCGGTGCGTAGACATCGTAGCCCTTTTTCGCTGGACGAATTCCGACCTGCGCCGCCAACACCAGGAAACGGTCAATTGCATCTGTAGTCCGTTGCAAGGGTGGGTATGCGACTCCGAACTTGTCCGGGTACCAGAGATGGACGCGTGCCTGATTGCGTGGCTCGACCAACACACCGATATCGGAAAACTCGGCAGCCACTCGGCAAATAATTTCATCCTCGGCCTCCCAAGACGGGTCTGCATCGAAATAAAGGAGATCATAATCCTTGATGCCGTAATCAGGCGCGCGGTCTGTGAGGATGTTCCACGCTGTCTGAAACACCGATCCGGACACGAGCCAAGCATCGGAGAGGCCGAGCCCAGGCAGGCGCTCAAGAATGACTCGATTTGTCCGATTCTGGAGTACTGCCTCGACCAAACACGCCTTGTCCATCAAGGGCTCCTTGTATCTCCGCCCAGGGGAGACGGCGTTTTCGAATCAGCAACTATAGATTAGCGCCAAGTCATCGAAATAGAACGATCTCCGCAGATACTCCCACCTTGGAGCTCCCAAGATCGCATGGGCGCTCTTGGGCCGCTCTTGCGCCGCTCTTGGGCCCTTCTCGGATCTTCCGCGACGTCCCCCGTTGCGCCATTGTTGCGGGAAAAGTCGAAGTTGAGCGGGTCCATATTCCCGTATCCATGAGTACAGCCTAGCCAGCTATAAGGACACCATGCCGATCATCATCACTGACGAGGACGCCGTCCGCCACCTCTCGATCGCCGAAGCGATCGAGGCCATGCGCGTGGCGTTCGGCGATCTGTCGAACGGCAAGGCGGTCAATCCGCCGCGGCTCCGCTACAGCTCGCCGACGCCCGACGGCAAGCGCCGCTACTTCGCGAACATCCATGCCGGCGCCGTCCCGAGCTATCAGACCGCGTGCGTGCGGGCAGGCTCGCATTTCATGCTGATCGACGAGCGCGACGGCGAGCGCCGCACGCTCGACAATCCCGACCCGGTCAACTGGTCGGTCATCATCCTCTATGACCTCGCGACCGGCGAGCCGCTGGCGTTCATGCACGAGACCCATCTGAGCGGCTTCCGCGTCGGCGCGACGACCGGGCTTGCGGTCGCCGAGACCGCGCGCGCGGACGCCAAGGTCCTCGGCCTGTTCGGCACCGGCAACCAGGCGTTCCCGAACTGTCGCGCCATCTGCGCGGTGCGGCCGATCGAGCGGGTGCAGGTCTACAGCCCCGACCGCCAGCATCGCGAAGCGTTCGTCGCCCGCATGGCGAACGAGAAGGTCGAGGTCGTGGCCGTCGACAACCCGCGCGACGTCGTGCGCGGCGCCGACATCGTGTGCTGCGCCACCAACGCCAAGCGGCCGGTCCTGCAGGGCGAATGGCTCGAACCCGGGCAGATGGTGATCACCATCGCCAACTCCGATGTGCTCGGGACCCGCAGCGAGGTCGACGAAGCGACCTTCGTGCGTGCGAGCGATATCATCATCAACGACTGGACCAGCGTCACCGCCAACCGCCAGGTCGAGTTGCTCGACCCGATCGCAAAAGGCCTCGTCCGGCGCGAGCAGGTGGTCGAGCTCGGCGACGTCGTCACGAGCAAGGCAAAGGTGCGCCAGCGCCCGGATTCGATTCTCTATTACAAGAACAATACCGGTCTCGCCATCCAGTTCGCCGCCTGCGGCGCGGTCCTCTATAAGAAACTGATCAAGGAGGGAACCAACCGGACCATTCCGCGCGAATGGTTCGCGAGCCAGAAATACAGCCTTGCACCGAGGCCGTGAGCGGCGCGCAGCGGCAGGAGCAGCGGGGCTGCCGATGACGATCTACGCCAAGGCGCCCGTGACCGATACGACCTCCTACATCGCGGGCGGGCAGTTCGAGCCCTCGCAGATCTGGACCGAGTACAACACGCCCGATACCAAGCCGATCCTCGACGACTATCTCAGGCGCTCGGCGCAGCGGATCAGGGGAGATCATGAGCTCGCGCCAATGGATCCAATACGGCACGGTGCTGCGCAAGAACTACACTCTCGACGATCCCAACCCGTCGTTCGACGAACATACGCCGCGCTCCCATCATGACGCTGTTGCCGATGCACCCATCGCAGCCGAGCGAGACCAGCGCCGGTATCAATTATCGGACCTTCCCGAAACAATCAGTCTTCTATGAATCGGTTTTTCCCGACGAGGTCCCACCCGCCAATCGCGCTTTGGAAAAGTGGATCGTGGGATTGTTCTACTAACAAGCCTCGCTCCGGTCCAACGAGTTATGCCCTGGCTTCGAATTACGGCACGTCCAGAATTTCCCACGGGTTTGGCCCCGCACCCGGAATGTCTTGGTCGTACCTGATGGCTCCAAGAGCCGCAAACAACTCGACCGGAATATCAAAGATGAAGTCGGTGCCGCCGTCATCGCCCTCTTGCTCTGCGAAAAGTCGATCGCGAATGGTCTGAAACTCCGGCGGGAGAGTCCCGCTCGTTTCAAGGTGCTTGATGTCCTGTTGGGC
>Ga0066903_100007046_pt1 | contig 10118 bp, 1 predicted proteins | sample PanSoiMetaGPlot1_FD_67491 | JGI IMG/M metagenome (GOLD analysis project Ga0066903, IMG submission 67491) | Tropical forest soil microbial communities from Panama analyzed to predict greenhouse gas emissions - Panama Soil - Plot 1 (version 2) | ecosystem: Environmental > Terrestrial > Soil >... | reverse complement strand
GCGCTCGGACTCTCGTGCGGGACGGAGCGATGGTTCGTCAAGACGCTTGCCGACGATCAGGCGTCGCAGGTCGATGTCAATCGATCGACGCCGATTTCGATTCGCGATCTGAATGGATTCGCCGGCCACTGCGCCGATCTCCCGGAACGCCGCGCATTCCCCGAGGAGTTCACCGTGTACGAGGTCGTCGGCAGAATCACCTTCGTCGCTCATGAGGAGGACCGCGACTACCACATCGCGCTCGAAGATCCCGCGGCGCCCGGCTTCACGGTCGTGACGGAACTGGCCGACACGCTCTGCGCCGGCGCGATCGTGTCGCCGCATTTCTCCGCCTTGAGCACCGCCGACGCGATGTGGAAGCTCCTGTTCAACAGCGGGACCCCGTCCAGCCTCGTCGGGACGACGGTTCGAGTCCAGGGTGTGGGATTCTACGACTTCGCTCACGGCCAGCAGGGGCGCTCCCGGAACTGCATCGAGCTGCATCCGATTGTTTCCATCAGCCGTCTTCAGTAGATCTCGCGGCTCCGCCGGGCCTGAAGACCCGGCCTGATCTTCTGGTCTCCTGCTACACGCGCGGCGTGGCCGAGAGATGCGCCCGGCAGAACCACACCCGGCGCGTCCTCACGAACAGCCGCGCCGATCGCGTCCGATCGAGAACGGTCCGCGAATCTCCGATGCGCGTGAGGCGCTTGCCGTTCAGGACAGTGCGAATCGCGGTTCGCAGGGGCGCGTTGCGCACGATTCGCGTCAGAGGTGCCGCTCTTGCGGCAGGCCGCCGTCGCTGACGATGGGAGTGGACGCCGGCAGGCCGGACTCGGCGGACCCCGTCCCGCAGGAGCGCAGCGGCGAAGGCCGACGATCGATGTGCATGAACTCGAGGATCGCGCGCGCCAGCGCGAGACGATCGGCGCCGCCCGGGTCGCGCACGACGTGGTTGAAGCAGCCCGAGAAATCGGTCTGCCAGCGGTGATCGCGAAATGCGCCGGCCAGGTCGCAGGGATCGCCGACGACGAACACGCGCGGCGCCGTGACGGCCGTCAGCGTCGCCGCGATGCCGCCGGTGCTCAGGCTCGGCAGCAGACGCGTCTCGATGTCGCAGGGCACCGCGACGATGAGATCCGCGTTGATGATGCGGCGCAGCGTTTCCGGATACGCGCGCCTCACGGGGCCGGCGTCCACCGTCGCGGGCAGGACAAGCGCGCAGTGCGCCACGAGCGCCTCTGCCTCCTCCACGTCGGAGGCGCCCGGAACGACTGCGGTCAGCACATCGTGGTGGCGATGGTGGGATCCGCCGCGTATGTCCGCCAGCCCCGTCAGGACTCGAACCAGCCCCGCGCCGCCGCCGAAGGCGACGACGCGGGGGAAACCGTGGGTCAGCATGTGATCTACGGCAGCCTGAAGAGCGCGGTCAGATCCTTCAGGACCGGGACCTTGCTGCCGTCAGCCGAAGCGTTCAGCTGGACGGTCACCTCGAGGTAGCGGCCCGTTCCCGTGATCGGACCGTTGGCCGCCAGCTTCGTCGACGCCGTCCAGGTCGCGTCCGGCGTGGCGGTCTCGCCCGTCCGGTAGCTCACCGTCGCGGAGGTGCCGACCGGGGTCACCAGCGATGCCTGCAGCTTGCCCCAGGTCGCGCCGGCCGTCCCGGCGTCGAACCGCTGGACGTAGGTGCCGGACAGCGCCGACGGCGACAGCCGCATGTAGTCGACCGACACCGCGCTCGCGTCCACCGTCGCATCCATGATCATCGGACCCATCGCGAGCGTGCCCCACGCCGTGCCGGCGTGCGACGCCATGAGCGTCCCGTCGATCCCGAAGGCGGCCTTCGACGCGTTCACGTCGATTCGGTACGTGTGCGGAATCTTCCAGTTGATCCCGGCCATCAGCGTCTCGGTGGTCTTCACGACGCCGCTGGCGTTGGGCGCCACCGTGCGGGAATACAGGTTCCCGTCCGGCTTGATGACGAACGCGGCGAGCGGCGAATTGAGCGTGCCGTTGCCGAGACCCACCACCTGGTTGATCCCGGTGAAGGTCGCCACGAACTCGAGCGACGTCACGGCGCCGACCGTGGTCGTGCCGCCCGTCAGCGTCGCGCCGTTGGCGGCCACCGAGCCGTTGGCGACGACCGCCGATCCTCCCGCGATCAGCGTGCTCTTCCACCCGGCGGGCAGCGCCGTGCCGAAGAACTCGGAGCCGAGCTTCGGCGCGAGGCTCACCTCACCGTCCGCGGTCTGCTGTACCTGCGCGCCGCCGCTGACCGTTCCGGCCAGGAAGTCCGCGCTGGTCGTCGCCGTCACGGAGCTATTGTCGTCGTTGACGATCGTGATCGTCGCGCGCGACTGGAGCAGCGTGCCGTTCACCGGGTCGATCAGATCCACGAAGAACCGTTCCGTGGGCTCCGGGATCGTGTCGCCCACGAGCGTAATCGGAATCTGCTGCAGCGTCTGGCCCGCGCTGAAGGTCAGCGTGCCGGACGCCGCGATGTAGTCAGCCCCCGCCAGCGCCGTCCCGTCCGTCGTCTTGTAGTTGACCGTCACCGGCATCGGATTGGCCTGCGACAGCTTGACGTTGACGGTCACGACGCGGTTGGCGTCCCCCTCCGGGAAGGAGTTGTCCGCCGTCGAGATGCTCGGCGCGTCGTCGTCCACGATCCTCACCTGGAAGTCGCCTGGAGCCACGATCGTCGCGTTCGTCGCGTTCGCCAGGTGAATGGTGAACATCTCGTTCGGCTCGGGCGTGACGTCGCCGATGATGTCGAACGGCACGTCGATCCGCGTCTCACCCGGGTTGAACGTCACCGTGCCGGACTTCGCGACGTAGTCGGAGCCGGCCGTGGCCGTCCCGTCCACCGTCGAGTAGGCGACGGTGACCGGGAGCGTGCTCTGGTTCGTGATCCCGAACGTCACGATGGCCTGCGAGGTGCCCGCGTTGCCCTCCGTGACGAGCGTATTGGTCGCCCTGACGCCCGGCGTCGGGAACACCTTGACGTTCACGGTCCCGGTCGACTTGAAGCCGGTGTCGTCCGTGATCGTGTAGGTGAACGAATCCAGGCCGATGAACCCGGGAGTCGGCGTGTAGATCAACGAGACACCGTCGAGGGCGGCCGTGACGACACCGCTCGTCGGCTGCGTGAACGACGTCAGCTTGAAGCTGGTTGCCCTCACGCCGAGGTAGTCGTTCGCCAGCACCGCGATGGTCGTCGACTTGTCGGTCGCCATCATCGGGACGTTGTCGATCCTCGCCTTGGTCCTCCGCTTGTTGACCATCGGGATCGTCGAGACCGTATTGGTCGTCACGCCCAGGTGCGTGATCGTGTTGTTGACGGTCGTCTGCGTCCAGTCGCTGCCGACGTCGGTCAGCGTGAACTGCACGGCCGTCGTCGTATCGGTCGAGTTGGCTGCGATGGCGGGCTGGTCGGGCACGAACCCGGCCGGCGGCGTCACGCTCGTCGACACGTCCCAACTGCCCTGCGAGATCATGACGAACGGATACTGTTGGGTCTCATCCGTCCAGTCCACGCTCTCGGGCTGGACCAGGTCGAGGTAGGAGCCGAAGAACTCGGTCTGCTTCGCCGACAGGAGCGTGCCGTCGAACGTCGCGAGCTGGTGCAGCGAAAAGCTCTTCGTCGTGTTCGCCGCGACGGTCTTGACGGTGTACTCCGAGTAGAGCGGATCGGTCGCCGACGCCGTCGCGATGTAGTTGAAGCTGGTCGTCCGCGCGATGACGATGTAATCCTGGTTCGGAGTGGTCGTCGTCGGCGGGACGATGATCGTCGCGTTGCCGAGCGCGTCGGTGGTCGCGACCGCCTGATAGTTCTCCAGCGAGACCGGCGAGCAGCCCGGGTCGGCCGGATTGAGCCCGTCCTGGCCGTCGAAGATCCGGCCCCACAGGGACGGGACGTTCAGCACGATCAGGCCGTTGGTGCACGTATCGAGGCGCGTGTAGACGTCGACCTGGGCGCCCACGACCGGGAAGTCCTTGACGATCGGCCGCGGGCTCGGGTCGAGCATCGCGTGGACCGTGAAGTTCACCTTCAGGATGGCCGACGGCTTGATCACGACGGTGATCGCCGCCGACGTCGAGGCCAGGTAGTTGCCCGTCGGCGCGTAGACCGCCGTCAGGCTGTGCGTCCCCACCGCGAGCGTCGCCGTCGTGAAGACCGCGATGCCGCCGTTCACCGGCGCGGTGCCGAGCGTGGTCGCGCCGTCCTTGAACGTCATCGTCCCGGTCGGCAGGCCCGTGCCCGGCGCCACCGGGGCCACGGTCGCCTTGAGGACGAGCGGCACGCCGAACAGCGAGTTCATGTTGTTCGACGTCAGCACCGTCGTCGTGGACGACTTGTTCACATTGATGTTGAACGTCTGCGCCGCGCTCGTGTCGACGCCGCCGTTCAGCACGCCGCCGGTGTCCTTCGCCACGACCGTCACGACCGCCGTGCCGCTGACGTTCGGGGCGATGGTGTAGAGGAGCGTGCCGGTCGGGGTCACCGTCGGCGCCGCGCTGAAGAGCGCGGCGTTGTTGTTGGTCACCGTGAAGGTGACCGCCTGGCCGGCTTCATCCGCGGGACCCGCGCTGATCGCCGTTGCCCAATTGTTCACCGTCACCGGCGCCGGGTTGCCGGTCAGGTTCTGATCGGCGCCCTTGACGAAGCTCGGCGCGTCGTTGACGGCGGTCACGGTGACGAGGAACGTCCGAGGGGAGCTCGTGTCCACGCCGCCGTTCAGCACGCCGCCGTTGTCGTGGATCTGCGCCGTCACGGTCGCGACGCCGTTCGCGTTCGGCGCCGGCGTGAAGGTCAGCACGCCCGCGGCGGAGATCGCCGGCTGCACCGAGAACAGCGCGTTGTTGCTGTTCGAGACGATGAAGTTGACGACCTGTCCGGTGTCACCGGCGCCGGCGCTGATAGCCGTTGCCCAGGGCGACACGGACTTCGCGCCCGAGTCCTCGAGCACGGCGACGTCGGGTCCCTCGATGAAGCTCGGGACGTGGTTCACCGGAGTGTTGGTGACGACGATGAGGAACGTGACCGGCGCGGACGTATCGACGCCGCCGTTCAGCGTGCCGCCGTTGTCCTTCAGCACCAGGGTGATGGTCGCCGACCCGTTGGCCGTTGCCGCCGGGGTATAGGTCAGCGTGCCGGTCGGACTGACGGCCGGCGCCACCGCGAACAGCGCGGCGTTGGAGTTGCCGGTGACGCTGAACGCGACCGTCTGTGCGGCCTCGTCGGCCGGGCCAGCCGAGATGGACGTCGCCCAGTTCGGCACCGTCTGAGCCGCACTGCCGGTGACGCTCTGGTCCGCGCCCTCCGCGAAGCTCGGCGCGTCGTTGACCGGCGCGATCGCGATCGTGAAGGTCTGCGCCGCGCTCGTGTCGACGCCGCCGCTCGCGACGCCGCCGTTGTCGTGCGCCTTCACGGTCACGGTCGTCGTGCCGTTGGCGTCGGCCGCCGGCGTGAACGTCAGCGTGCCGGCCGCCGAGATCGCCGGCTGCACCGAGAACAGCGTCGGGCGGTCGCTCGACACGAGGAAGTCGATCAGCTGGCCGGACTCGTTCGCCGGGCCCGCGCTGATGAGGGTCGCCCAGCCCGCGATGGTCTGCGCCGCGGCGTCTTCGCTCAGCGACTGGTTCGCGCCCTTCGTGAAGCTCGGCGCGTCGTTGACGCCGGTCACCGTGACCGAGATCGTCGCGGTTGACGTCCCGCCGTGGCCGTCGCTGATGGTATAGGTGAAGCTGTCGGCGCCGAAGTAGTTCGCCTGCGGCGTGTAGGTGATCGCGGTTCCGCCGGGCGCGATCGACGCCACGCCGTTGGAGGCCGCGGTCACGCTGGTCACGGTCAGGGTCTGGCCGGCATCTGCATCGGTGTCATTGGAGAGGACGGCAATCGTGGTCGCGCCGCTGTCCTCGAGCACCGTCACCGTGTCGTTGTTCGCGTGCGGCGCGCAATCGATCAGGATCGACACCGTCGCTTCGGCGCTCGGCGTGATGCCGTCGGTCGCGGTGTACCTGAACGAGGCCGCGCCGCAGAAGCCCGCACCCGGCGTGAAGACGAACCCGCCGCTCGGCGAGAGCGTCACCGTGCCGCCGATGGCGGAGTTCGGCGAGAGGACCGCGGTCAGGCCGCTCTTGCCGTAGTCGTTCGCGAGCACGCCGGACGGCGGCACGCTCAGGACCGTCTGATAGTCGACGACGAACGGCCCGTCGTTCTGCGCGCGAGGCGCGGCGCCGACGGTCGCGTTCGACAGGCCCATGTTCCACACGCTCGCGTGCGACGTCAGCACCACGATTTGTCCGCCGGTGGCCGGCGCGACCGCGGGCGTGCGCGACGTGACGCATGGGTCGGCGCCCGCGGACGGAATGCTGGTCGCGCCGGCGCACTCCGAAATCTGGACCCCGTTACGGAACACCAGCATGCTGCTCACGGTCTGACCAGGCAGCAGCAGGCTGCCGTCGATCGAGAACGCCAGGCGGATCGGACTGGCGAGCGAGGCCGCCATCTCCGTTCCGTCGGGATTCGAGACCGTGATGTTCACCTGCTGGTTCAGGAACGTGAAGCCGGCGGGCGGCAGCGATCCCGCAATCACCCCTTCGGCGATGCGCACGGTTCCGGCCGAGGGCACCGTCACGGCGGTGACGACCTGGTCGGCCGGCGTGGCCGTGCTGCCGGTCGAGACGGTGCCTCCGGCGTTGACGGCCTGCTCGACCACCGTGATCGCCACCGTGATCGTCACGGTGACGGTGTTGCCGACGGCGTTCAAGTGATCGACCGCAGCGTAGGTGAAGGAGTCGGCGCCGAGGAAGTCGGTGTTCGGCGTGTAGACGAACGACCCGTCCCCGTTCAGCGCGAGCGCGCCGTGCGAGGGCTGACTCACGAGCTGCGTGTGCAGCGGCGCGGGATCGTCGGTCTCGACGTCGTGGTCGTTCGCGAGCACGCCGCTTGCCGCCGTAACGCTCAGCGGCTGATTCATGGCCGCGACGTAGGCGTCTGCGACCGTCACTGGCGGATCGTTGACCGGCAGGACGGTGATCGCCACCGTCGCCGGCGCGCTCGCGGCCTGGCCGTCGGACGCCGTGTAGGCGAACGCGTCGGGTCCGTTGTAGTTCGCCGCCGGCGTGTAGGTGAACGCGCCGTTCGCACTCAGCGAGACGAGGCCGTGCAGCGGCGGCGACGTCAGCGTCGCGGTCAGCGGCGCGTGCTCGGCATCCGTGTCGTTCGCCAGTACGCCGGGCGCCGGCACCGTCAGCACGGTGTCCTCGTTGATCGTGTAGGCGTCGTTGGCGGCGACGGGCGCGATGTTGCCGTTCTGCACGCTCACCGACACGGTGGCCGTCGACGTCATCAGGCCGTCGCTGACGGTGTAGACGAACGAGTCAGGTCCGCTGTAGCCCGCCACGGGGATGTAGCGGACGGAGCCGTCGAAGAGCAAGACCGTCGTGCCGTGCGTGGCAGGTCCCACCGCCGACACCTCGAGCGGATCGCCGTCGGCATCGGTGTCGTTGGCGACGAGGCTGCCCGGGCCGGTCGGCGGCAGCGTCTTCAGTCCGTTGATTGGGACCGTGATCGTGTCGTTCACGGCAACCGGCGCGTGACCGGTCGAGATGATGATGTCGTCGAGCGACGGCGACACGTTCGTGTTGCCCGTGGACAGCGCCGCCTGGTACTGGATGTAGCGCGAATGCAGTGTCAGCGGCCCTGGCGTGGCGATCGGCTGGAACGCGGTCCACGAGATGTCCGGCGTCGGCGTGTCGCCGGTCCGGATGCTGATGCCGAGCGTCGTCCCGGCCGGTGCCGTCGCACTCCACTGGATGGTGTGCCAATCCACCGCAAGGCCCGCATCGAACACGCGCGAGGCGAATCCGCCGGCCGCCGCGTACGGCGACACGCGCGTCCAGTCGACGACGATGTCGCCGCCGAACAGGCTCAGGTCGCTGGCGGCGATCGGCCGCATCGGCCCGAGCACGACGAGCGCGTGCGTCTTCACCAGCGTGCCGTCGATGTAGTAGTCGATGTGGTCGGGCTCCCAGTCGATGCCGTAGCGATGCGGGAAGCCGAGATAGCTCGGCCCGTTCGGGATCTCGTCGTCCATGGCGACGCCGCCGTTGGAGAACGAACGGACTTTCAACGTACCGCCGGCGCCCGTGCTGAAGATCGCCCACGGATTGGCGTCGAGCAGCTGGCCGAAGCCGGCGTGCTGGAACGCATCGCCGCTGAACGTCGCGACGAATTCGAGCAGGTGCCCCGGCGTCATCGTCGCCGGCAGCTCCGTGCAGGCGCCGCCGCTCGTGACGCAGCTGCCGACGCGCATGCCGTCGACGAGCAGCGTCCCGTTGGCGACGGTGGCGATGCCGCCCGGATCCCACTGGACCGCCGTCCAATCGGGATCGAGCGTCGTCCCCGAGAACTCGGTGCCCGCCGTCGGCGCGAGGATGATCTCACCGTTCCCCGTCTCCGACACGTACGTCCCGCTCAGCGAGCCGGCCGCGAAGTCCGGCGAGCTGGTGTCGCGCAGCGTCGGACCCGGCAGCGTGAAGGTCGGCGCGGCGACGTTCGCGGCGTTGCCGGAGTGATCGACCGAGATGACGCGGTAGTAGTACGTCGTATTCGGCGAGAGCCCGGTCAGTTGCACCGTGTGCGTCAGGACGAACGCGGCCTGGTTGATCGTGATCGTCCCCGCAGGCAGCAACGACGTGTTGGTCAGGAGATCCGGATCGGTCGCGTACTCGATCTTCGACGTCGAGGACTCGTCGGTCGTCCAGGTGATCGTGACGCGCGAGCTGTCGACAATCGTCGACTTGATCTTGCTGATGACGGGCGGCGTCGTGTCGAGCAGGCTCGGCGAGAAGACGACGTCCACCCAGTAGTTCGTGCCGATGAACGTCTGCGTCGGGAATTGCGAGATGCCGTAGCTGAACAACCCGTTGCCGCCGGAGCCCGACGTCGTCGCCGCGTGCAGCGGCGGAGAGTCGACGCCGCTGGTCGTGAGGTACCCCGCGTCGGCAGCGTAGTTGCCGACATTCGTGTGGTACGAGACGACGTAGGTCGTGTTCGCCGTGATGGCGACCGGCGTTCCGAAGAGCACCTGCTGCCAGCCCGATGCGCTCTCACCGGCGAAGGTCGCCGTCGCGAGCAGCGCGCCGCTGGAGGTCCAGAGATTGCCGACGTGGGTGCCGGAGTTCAGCGGCCCCTTGTAGAAGCGGACGCCCGTGATGAAGCCGTCGGCGTCGCTGGTGAACTTGAGGCCGAGCTCGATCGGGTTGGGATCGTTCGCCGACGCCACGATCGGCAGCGCGGAAGGCTTCCACAGGCTCGTGCACGGGCAGTCTCCCGGGCCAATTGCGACGGTGACGCCGGGCCCCGGCGTCTCGACGTTGCCGTTGTCGTCGACGGCTCGCGTGCGGATCGTCGCCGTGCCCACTGCGCCCGGCTTGAAGTCGTACGCCCAGGTCGTGGGCGTCGGCATCACCGCAGGATGCCAGGTCGATCCATCCGTCGAGATCTCGACACCGGCGACGTTGCCGCCGCCGTTGTCGATCGCCTGCCCGGTGACGGTCACGCGGGTACCGCTCGCCAGCGTCGAACCGGCTGAGGGGAAGAGCACAGCAGACGTCGGTGCCTGCGTGTCCGCCGACGGCGACGCGGGCACCAGCATGTTGCCGTCCGCGCCTGGCTGCAGCGTCTGCGGCTGGACTCCCATGTCGGCCAGCAGGTTGACGGTCGCCTGCTGCATCACGCGGTCGGGCGGCGCGGGCAGCTCGTCGTGGACCGCGTCGAGACCGTAGGACCACTGCACGGTGCCGGCGCCGAAGACCAGCGCCCCGCTGCCCGTGCGGTACATCGTCAGCGAGTGCGTCGCACTGCCCGTACCGACGTTGATGCCGAAGTCGGTCACCCGCTGCGGCTCGATGATCGTCGTGGACGACAGCCGCATCAGGCCGCTCGGCCGCGCGCCGTTGTCGATGTCTTCATCCCATTCGTAGCCCAGCGTCTCCATGGGCATCAGGTAGACGCCGCCGGGGCCAAGATTGGCGACCGCGGTATTCCGCCAGAAGCGTTGGTTCTTGAAGGCCGCCGGAACGGTGATCCGGTCCGAGCAGCAGTTGACCGTCCACAACTGGCCGGTCAG
>Ga0066903_100007045_pt1 | contig 10119 bp, 7 predicted proteins | sample PanSoiMetaGPlot1_FD_67491 | JGI IMG/M metagenome (GOLD analysis project Ga0066903, IMG submission 67491) | Tropical forest soil microbial communities from Panama analyzed to predict greenhouse gas emissions - Panama Soil - Plot 1 (version 2) | ecosystem: Environmental > Terrestrial > Soil >... | reverse complement strand
CCCAACTGCACCGTTCGATACCCTGGCTCCGCGATCGAGAGCAAACGACCCGAGTCGTTTCGGGTGCGCGCACCAGTCCCGAGTAGCGAAATTGGATACGGTCCCGCGGGGGCGCCTGTTACCGTTACGTTGCCCAAAGGAAGCGTCCACGTCATCCCCGGCAGTAGTTGGGGAACGTTCACCATTGCTTGCACGATCCCAATTGCCCTTTTCGTCGGCCTCTGGATGTACCGCATCCGCAAGGGCCGCATCGTGGAAGCGTCGGTCATCGGTGGTTTGCTCACGCTCGGAGCAGTTTTCCTCGGCGCGTATATTCCGGGGTCATCGCTGGAATCGTGGTTCAGCCTGAGCCGCGGGCAGACAATCATCGCACTGTGTGCCTATGGCTTCGTCGCCGCGATCCTGCCTGTCTGGCTCCTGTTGACGCCGCGCGACTACCTGTCGAGCTTCATGAAGATCGGCACGCTCGTGTTGTTAGTTATCGGAGTGATCCTCGCCAACCCGACGTTAGAGCACCCGCCAATCAACGAAACCTTCCGGTCCGGCGGGCCGACGTTTAGCGGCAACCTGTTCCCGTTTGTGTTCATCTGCGTCATGTGCGGGGCGATTTCCGGGTTCCACTCGCTCGTGTCGTCCGGCACCACGCCGAAGATGATCGACAAGGAAAGCGACATCCGGCCGATCGGCTACGGCGCCATGCTGACGGAAGGGCTGGTGGGTGTCGTCGCTCTCATCGCGGCCGCGGCGATGCCGCCGGAGCTTTATTACTCGATCAATGTGGACGTCGAGAAAGTGCCGGAGTACCAGGAACGGCTCGACCAAATGTACGGCGGCATGGCGGCTCTGAATGTCGATGATCCCCACCGGCTCAACATGGCCAAGGCGGAAGAGAACGTCGGCGGCGAGTCGTTGCGTGGCCGAACGGGCGGAGCGGTGACTCTTGCGGTGAGCATGGCCGACATTCTGACGAAGGCCTTCCACGTCGCGGACGAACAATGGATGAAGTACTGGTACCACTTCGCGATCATGTTCGAGGCGCTGTTCATCCTGACCACGATCGACGCGGGGACGCGGATCGCCCGGTACCTGTTCCAGGAGACGCTCGGGAAGGTCTACGCGCCGTTCGCCCGCCCGAACTGGTGGCCCGGCGCTATCCTGACGACCGGCCTCGTGACGATCGGCTGGGGGGCCCTGGTCTGGAGCGGCGAGATTCGTACCGTCTGGCCGATGTTCGGCATCGCGAACCAACTTCTGGCGGTGCTTGCGCTGGCCCTGGTGACGACGTGGCTGGTCAACACCGGCCGCGGCCGCTACGCCTGGGTCACGGTGCCGCCGATGCTTTTCGTCATCTCCACCACGATGACCGCGGGGACGATCATGACCTTCACGAAGCAACTCAGCGTGCTCAACCTTGGCCTTGTCCTCTTCGTCATCATCTCGGTGTTCACGGTGGTCGTCGTGGCGATTGCGCGGTGGGTCGGGTTGATTCCGCTACCGCATGCTCGAATCAGCCAAGAGGGTCTCGACTACGGCGAACTCGAGGGTCCACCACCTCAGCCCGGCTCGTGACGTCGCCGATCGCCGTTTCGACTCATGTGACCCCGATTTGAGACGAAAGGGAGGCTCTTCGACCTGATCCCGACCGAACGCACACCGACCGAAGGCAGCCGTACTGCACGCAATACTGTCGCGAACTGCAAGATCCGCCGGCCCAGGCAAGGAAGTTGGTGCCGAGCGTCCGCACGGAAGGTAGTCCTGTTAGCGCGAGGCGCAAGATCTGGCAGCCCCGGAGGGACAACCGATCGTAGCCAGGGGTGGAGCGAGCGTTAGCGAGCGCAACCCCTGGACTGGCGAAATGGATATGATTGAGCCCCGTTAGGGGCGACAGAATCTGTCGCCCCTAACGGGGCTCTCGGCTGTTTGGTGGGCCGCGGGTTCCAGGGGTTGCGCTTCGCTCCACCCCTGGCTACGATCGGTCGCCCCTCCGGGCAACGCCGTGAACGATTCTTTGGCGTCAATTTGCGGACTTTCGAGGATTTGTGGAGCTTCAATACTGAGTCGGTTCCAATCCGCTGGACGCGGGGCCGAGACTGAAGCTCTACAAACCCTGTAGATTCCGCATTTTCGGAGCCCGTACAGAATCGTTCACGGCGTTGCCCTCCGGGGCTGCAAAGGGAACCGCAATCTCAAAACGCGCGAGCGAGGGTCGACGCCATTCCCTCGCTAGCGCGTCGGGCTGACAAATCACCGCGCCATGCCATATCGCTACGCCGCCCCCGGCGACTCCACATTCCGCGTCGTGATCTGGTCGATCATCGGCGTCTGGTGGGCGATCGGCTGTTCGAGCAGGTTCTTGCGGGCCGCGGCGCTGATTGGGAAGCCGTTCTTCTCCAACAGCTCTAGCAACTCCAGGTCGTCCAAGACTTCTTTCTCGATGAGCCGCTGGGCGACCGCGTCCAGGGCCGTCCGGCCGTTCTCCAGGACCGTTCGGACATCGTCCAGGCAGTTCTGGATAATTGCTCGCACCTCCAGATCAACTTCGCGGGCCGTCTGCTCGCTGTGGGCGCGTGACTCGATCCCCCCGCCCGCGGGCAGGAAGGCCGCCTGGCCGTCGGAGAGGTAAATGCGGCCAAGTCGGCTCATCCCGAATTCGCGGACCATCTGCGTCGCCAGCCGGTTGGCCGTGTTGAGATCGCTGGTCGCCCCGGTCGAAATCTCCGCGAGCTTGATTTCCTCGGCGACAGTCCCACCAAGGGCCACTTTGATCCGGGCCTCCAGCTCGCCGCGAGTCATGAGCATCCGGTCCATCTCCGGCCGCTGGAGCACGTAGCCCCCCGCCAGCCCGCGGGGTATGATCGACACCTTGTGCACTGGGTCGCTGTGTTCGACCGCACACGCGACCAGAGCATGCCCGGCTTCGTGGACGGCGACGCGGGTCTTTTCTTCCGGCCGCATGATGCGGCTCTTGCGCTCGAGCCCGACTGCCCCGCGTTCGATCGCCTCCTCGAAGTCGCGCATCTCGACGACTTCCGCGTTCCGCCGCGCCGCGAGAAGGATTGCTTCGTTGACAATGTTCGCCAGGTCAGCGCCGACCGAACCGGGCGTAAGAGCCGCGACCTGCCGCAGATTCACGTCGGCCGAGAGTTTCTTGACCGCCTTGGCATGGACGCGCAGGATGGCTTCTCGTCCCTCGATGTCCGGCCGATCCACGACGACGGTGCGGTCGAACCGACCCGGCCGCAGCAAGGCGGCGTCGAGGATTTCTGGCCGGTTCGTTGCGGCCATGATGATGACGCCGGAGTTGACGTCGAAGCCGTCCATCTCGACGAGGAGCTGGTTGAGCGTCTGCTCGCGCTCCTCGTGCGAGCCCATCCCGTGCCCGGCCCGCGTGCGGCCCATGGCGTCCAGTTCGTCGATGAAGATGATGCACGGGGCCCGCATCGCGGCCTCGCGGAACAGGTCGCGGACGCGCGACGCGCCGACGCCGACGAACATCTCGACGAAATCGCTGCCGGAGATGTTGAAGAACGGCACGCCCGCTTCGCCCGCGACCGACTTGGCCAGTAGCGTCTTCCCCGTTCCTGGCGGCCCGACGAGCAACACCCCTTTCGGAATGCGGCCGCCAAGGTTCTTGTATTTCTCGGAGTCCTGCAGAAAGTCCACGACTTCTTTCAATTCGGCCTTGGCTTCCTCGATCCCGGCCACGTCAGCAAACGTCAGGCGTTTGTCCTGACCAGCGTACAGCCGATGCCGCCCGCGGCCGAACCCGCCGATCCCGAACCACCGCCGGGCGACGTACACGCCGGCAACTACCATCAAAAGGATGAGGATCAGGTAAGTCAGAATCTCCATCACGATCGCGAGGCCGGACTTGTCCCCCTCCGCCTCGTAACCCGGGGCGTGGGCGTCGAGCAGAGCAAAGAGCGCCGGATCCGGGTCGACGCCCTGGCGACTCACGCGGAACGCGATTGGCTTGTCGGACTTGTTCTTGTCGTCGCCGGCGGTTACGCGGTCGGGAAAGGTGACTTCCCCGCGGATCATGGTCCTGCCAACGCGCAGGTTCTGGAACTGTGCCCCGGGGGCGCGCACGAGTTGCTTGAACGGCCCGTAGCCCAACGTGACGACATTCGACTCGCCCGGGTAGAACAGGCTGATGGTGATGACGATGATGATGGCCGCGGCGATGCCGTAACGAAGCGTGTACGGGAATCGCCACGGTCGCTTCTTCTCCATCGCTCACTCCGCCGGATTCCACCGGCACTCCACCACCCCGGCCCACGAGCCGTCGGGGGCCAATTCACGCCAACCCGCATCGATCCCACGCGCCTGCAAATTGACCGCGTCGGTGGCGCAGGTGTACGGCTCCAAACAGACTGCCTTGCGGTGCGGCGGAACGAAAGCGACCATTTCGCGAAAGTCGGCCGTCGTCCAGAGCTCCAACCGGCCCGGCTGCTCGGCGTGTCCCAACGTCGCGCGCAGGATCAATCCGCCGTCGTCCTCGTGAATCGCTCCCAGGTCGGTGTACAGCGTGTCGAGCGGCGTGCCGGCCACGGCCCGCGGGCGATTCCAGTTCAAGTCATCCGGAACCGGCCACTTCTCACCGGAGGGCAGGTTTTGTGCCAACCGCCAGACAGACCGGGCCGGCATGTGCAGCACGTACCGCGACACCTCGGGATCGTTTCCCGGCAGGCGAAAATAGGGATGCAACCCAACGCCGAACGGGAACGGTTCGTCACTCATGTTCCGCACGCGGATCTCGATTCGGAGCTGATCAGGAACCATGCGATAGACGACCGAAAGCAGCCCGTCCCCGGGCCACATGCCGTCGGCCTCGGGCGCGTCGGCGGATAGCTGGAAATCGCCGTGGACCCAGGCGCTCCTGGTGTCGGCGCCGTAGCCGAAGACGCGCCAAGGGTTCCGCGGCGCGAAACCGTGGATCGCGTTCGCGTGCGCCGAGTCATTCTTCGGCAGCCGGTAGGGCTTGTCGCGGTGGACGAATAACCCGTCGCGGATCCGGTTCGGGAAGGGAAAGAGGATCGGGATGCCGCTTCGAGTTGGCAGTGGGTTGGATTCCCAGTCCGGGGCCGAAAATAGGAGGTCGTGGCCTTTCACCTGCCATCGGAGGCAATTGAAGCCGTGGTCCGGCCACACTTCCACCAGCGATCCGACGTCCCGGCGGGAAAGCGAATAGACGGTGCCGTGGTGCCCGCCCGTCGTCCGCTCATCCGTCTCGATGTAATACAACATGGGCTGCCGCTCCACGCGTGAGAGGGCGTCGTCCATTCTATTTCTGGAACTCCGTCGTGCCGACCGTCCGCCCCGACACGTTGATTGACTTTGCCCAACGGCTGTTTGTTGCCGCAAGCGTTCCCGCCGACGAAGCGGACGTGGTCGCGCGATCGCTGGTGGACGCGAACTTGTGCGGCCACGACTCGCACGGCGTTATTCGCGTCCCTCAATATGTCGGGTTCGTTCGCGAAGGGAAACTCTCAGCCGGCGTTGCCTTGGAAATCATCAAGGAAACGCCAGCCATCGTCGCTGCCGACGGCAGCTGGGGCCTCGGCCAGGTGCAGGCGTATCGGCTCCTCGATCGACTTCTTCCGAAGGTGAAGTCGGTTGGCATCGCCGGCGGGACGCTGCGACGGTGCGGGCATATTGGCCGGCTCGGCGAGTACGCGGAATGGGCCGCGGAGCGCGGACTTGCTTTGTTCGCGACGGTGAACTCGCACGGGTCCGGCCAACGCGTCGTGCCGCCCGGTGGGACGAAAGGGAGATTGAGCACCAACCCGATCTGCTTCGGCGCGCCGACGCCAGCGGACCCGCTGGTCCTCGATTTCAGCACGAGCGCTTGCGCCGAGGGCAAAGTCCGCGTTGCCTTTCAGAAGGGCGAACGCGTGCCGCCGGGATGGATCTTGAACGCGACCGGCGAGCCGACAACCGACCCGGGGGATCTTTACACCGATCCGCCCGGGTCGATGTTGCCGTTCGGCGGCTCCCAAGCCTACAAGGGATTCGGCCTGGGACTGATGATGGACGTGTTGGCCGGCGGCCTATCAGGCGGCGACTGCACGCTGCCCGATCGGCAGATGTTGGGCCGCGGAAATAGCGTGGTCTTCGTCTTGTGGGACGTGGTCGCCTTCGGCGGCCGAGAGCATTTTCTGGACGCCGTCGGCGGCCTGACCGAATACGTGCGCAACACCCCCCGAGCCGCCGGCGTGACCGAGATCACGCTTCCGGGCGATCCGGAACGACTCACGCGCAAGAAGCGGCAGAAAGAAGGAATCCCAATCCCGGATGGCACGTGGACGTTGCTCGTCAGGCTTGCGAATGAATTGAATGTGGGGATTCCGACGGCCGATTCCCCGGCGGCGTAGCGGAACTCGTGAGACTTCCGCCTGGCCTCCAACGGAAGTCTCACGACTTCCGCTACACCAACATCATGGCCTTTCCGATCGCCGTCCTCGTTAGCGGAAGCGGGACAACGTTGCAGAATCTGATCGACCGCGCCGCGGCCGGGTCGCTGCCGGTGCGCATCGTTCAAGTCATTTCAAGCAAAGCCAACGTGCTCGGAGTGGAGCGGGCCCGCGAGGCGGGGATTCCGGTCGAGGTCGTCGAGCGCAAGGCCTTTCCCACACTCGAAGCGTTCAGCGAGCGGACGTTCGAATTGTGTCGTCGCGCCGGAGCAAAGATTATCTGCCTCGGCGGCTACTTGCAACTTCTCAAGATCCCCGCGGACTATCGTGGCAAGGTGTTGAACATCCATCCTGCCCTCTTGCCGTCGTTCGGCGGGAAGGGAATGTACGGCCATCACGTCCACGAGGCCGTCCTCGAGTATGGGGCCAAGGAGTCCGGATGCACGGTCCATCTCGTGGACGACCAGTACGATCACGGGCCGATAATTGCGCAACGTGCCGTGGAGGTCTTGCCGGACGATACGCCCGAGGCGCTCGCGGCCCGGGTGTATCAGCAAGAATGTGAATTGTACCCGGAGGTGATTCGGGCATTTGTCGACGGACGAGTCGCTATCGAAGGTCGCGAGGTGCGGATCAAGCCGGCGACTTGAGGGCCTTGTCGGCGATGTCCGTGCGATAGTGGGCGCCCTTGAAGCTGATTTTGGCCACCGCCTCGTAGGCCCGAGCCTTGGCGTCGGCAAGCGTTTCGCCGAGGGCGGTCACCCCGAGGACGCGGCCGCCGTCGGTTAGCACGCGGCCGTTGTCGAGCCGTGTGCCCGCGTGAAACACTTTGACGTCGGCCATCCGCGAGACTTCGTCGAGGCCCGCGATCGGCTTGCCGGTCTCGTACTTGCCGGGATAGCCCCCGCTCGAAATGACGACACACACGGCCGGGCGCGGGTCCCAAACGACCTTGGCGCTGTCCAACTCGGCGAGGTTCTCGTCAACGACCGATTCCAAGAGATCGAGCAAGTCACTTTTGAGCCGGAGTAAGAGCGGTTGGGTTTCGGGGTCGCCGAAGCGGGCGTTGAATTCGAGCACCCGCGGGCCCTGATTCGTCAAGATGATGCCCCCGTACAGGAGACCATTGAACGGATACCTCCCGCGTTTCATGGCGTGAACGACCGGGACGAACACCTCACTCTCAATCTTGGCCATCAGCTCCGGCGTAGCCTTGGGAGCGGGACAATAGGCGCCCATCCCACCCGTGTTCGCGCCCTTGTCGCCGTCAAAGACGGCCTTGTGATCTTGCGTTGGCGGTAGCGGCAGAATCGATCGCCCGCCCACGAGCGCCAGGACACTCAACTCTTCACCTTCGAGTCGCTTCTCGACGACCACTTGCCGGCCAGCCTGGCCGCCGAATTCCTCCTGAACCATCACTCGCTCAATGGCCCGCTTCGCCTCCTCGCCGGACGAACAAACGATGACTCCCTTCCCGGCCGCCAGACCGTCCGCTTTGACCACGACGGGGTATTCTCGGGTATCAACCCAGTAGCGGGCCGGCTCGGGATGATCGAAGATCTTGAACTCGGCCGTGGGCACGTCCGCGTGCCGCATGAGCTGCTTCGAGAAAACTTTGCTCCCTTCGATGCGCGCCGCGGCCTTGCTCGGCCCGAAGATGCGCAAGCCCTCCTTGTGGAAGGCGTCCACGATTCCGCGCACAAGCGGCTCTTCGGGACCGACGACGGTGAGTCCGATCTGTTCCTTTTTGACGAAGCGAATGAGCTTGTCGAACTCGGTGACATCGATGGGGACGTTGACGCCGTCAGTGGCAGTCCCGGCATTTCCCGGCGCGCAGAAGACTTTCTCAACCCGCGGCGACTGGGCTAGCTTCCAGACCAGGGCGTGCTCCCGACCGCCTTTTCCGACGACGAGGACTTTCATGCAAAGCTCAAAGGAGTGCGAATCCTGCGCCGACTGACGGCGTCGCCTCGTCAGTTCTAATGCCGCGGGCAAGGACAGGCAACACGCCGGGACGACGCCTTTTCGGTTTGCCGGGTGCCTCTAGAATGGGGTGATTCATTCCGCGCGGTTCCCTACAGGTCATTCGTTATGAAAGCCCTGTTTTTGATCGCTGATGGATTCGAGGACGTTCAATTCTTCTGCCCGTTCTATCGTCTGCGAGAAGACGGCGTGCACATCACCGTGGCGGCGGCTGTTGATAATCAGGCCGCAACCGGTCTGCACGGATATGTCGTCGAGCCGGACATGCCAATTCCGGAGCTGAACCCGTCCGAATACGACATTCTGGTGATCCCGGGCGGCCGGGCCCCGGAAAAGCTCCGTCTGCGTGAGGAGGCTGTGGACCTGGCCCGGACGTTTGTCCAGGACGGGACGCTGGTCGCGGCAATTGGGCACGGGCCGCAACTGCTCCTGAGCGCCGGAGCGCTCGACGGAAAGAGCGCCACCTGCGACACCGGTATCCGCGACGACATCCGCTGTGCAGCCGCGGTCTATCGCGACGAGGCCGTGGTGATGGACGGCGCGCTCATCACCGCCCGAAGCAACGACGACCTGCCCGCATTCTGTGAGCAGATCGTGCTCGCGCTCGCGGCGAGCGCGCAGTAGCCTGGGGCCGAGCGCGGCCGTACATCAAGCGTCATGAGGACGCTCGCGGACTTCCAGGCCGTCTACCGGTTGCCACTCACGGAACTGATCCTTCGCGCCGCCGAGGTTCGGCGCGCTCACCGCGCGAGCGACGACATCCAGCGCTGCGCTCTTTTGAGCATCAAGACCGGCGGATGCCCCGAGGATTGTTCCTACTGTTCACAGAGTGCACACTACGACACGCCCGTTGCGCGCGAACCGCTCCTGAGCTTGGGAGAAGTCAAGTCGCGCGCCCGCGAGGCTCGCGATCGCGGGGCCACGCGCTTTTGCATGGGGGCTGCCTGGCGCGGACCGAAGGACGGACCGGAGTTTGACGCGGTTCTCGACATGGTGCGAGAGGTCGGCGCCCTGGGCATGGAGGCGTGCGTCACCCTCGGCATGCTCTCGGCCGATCAGGCGCGCCGGCTCAAGGAGGCCGGGCTCACGGCCTACAACCACAACCTCGACACGTCGCGCCGGTTCTATCCCGAGATCGTGACGACGCGGACGTACGACGACCGGCTCGAGACTCTTCGCCACGTGCAGGATGCCGGCATTTCGGTCTGCTGCGGCGGCATCGTTGGCATGGGAGAGACAGAAGACGACCGGCTGATGATGCTGGTCGAGCTCGCGAACCTCGATACGCCGCCCGAGAGCGTGCCGATCAATTGCCTGATGCCGATGCAGGGAACGCCGCTGCAGATGGCCCCGCCGGTCGACTCCATTGAACTGGTCCGGCTCATCGCCACGGCGCGGATCGCATTCCCGACAGCCCGTGTCCGTCTGAGCGCCGGCCGCGATCGCATGAGCCGGGAGCTGCAAATCCTCTGTTTCCTCGCGGGCGCCGACTCCGTCTTCTTCGGCGAGAAACTGCTGACCGCGGGGAACCCGGGCGAAGACGCCGACGCGGCGCTGTTCCGCGCGATGGGCTTGCCGATTTCGACCCCCTGCCCCGCATGACTCTGTTCAACCGCTGGACGTCGGCCCTCGACCAGCTCCGCGCCCAGGGGCGGTATCGGCAGTTCGCGGCGCCGGCGGGGATTGACTTCACGTCGAACGACTACCTGGGCTATGCCTCCCA
>Ga0066903_100007044_pt1 | contig 10119 bp, 7 predicted proteins | sample PanSoiMetaGPlot1_FD_67491 | JGI IMG/M metagenome (GOLD analysis project Ga0066903, IMG submission 67491) | Tropical forest soil microbial communities from Panama analyzed to predict greenhouse gas emissions - Panama Soil - Plot 1 (version 2) | ecosystem: Environmental > Terrestrial > Soil >... | reverse complement strand
CCTTCCTTCGCGAGCTGGTCGGCGACGCCGCGGATCCAGTCGCTCAGACCGAAGATCTCGTGGATGACGATGACGACCGGCGCCTTGTCCTTGCTCTCGGGATAGACGACGAAGGTCTTGATCGGCGTCCCGTTGCTCCCCTTCACGTCGACCCAGTCGACGTGGCGCGGCGACGTTTTCAGCTGCTCGGGCGCCGCGGCGGCGTCGGGCGGCAGGTTCGGATTGCGCGGCCCGGCAGGCGCGGCCGCCGGCTGCTGCTGCTGGTCCATCGCATGGCCGGCGTGGGGATCCGCCGCGGGCGTCTGCGCGAGGGCAGGAGTTGCGATCAACGCGATCGTCAGGGCTGCAGCGAGCTTCATCGGTTCCTCCAGAATGCCGGGTCTCTACGCGGCCTTGCCGCTCTTCCACTCTTCGAAGAGGCGCGCGGCGTTGCCGGCGACCGAGTGCAGCGACGGCGCCCAGCCGAGCGCGCGGGCGCGCGGGCTGCGGACGATCTGATCGAGCGCGAGCGCATCGGCGTACGGGCCCATCTTCTTGCGCGCCTCCGCGAGCGGCACGTGGCGGATGCTCGGCTCGGTGGGCGCGTGCTCGGCGAGCGCGGCGACGATCTCGTTCACCGTCTCGGATCCGCCGTCGGTCGCGTGGAAGACGCCCGACGCGCCGGGCGTCGCGACGAGCCGCGCGTACAGCTCGCCGAGATCGCGCTCGTAGACGAGCGGCCAGTGGTTGTCGCCGCTGCCGACGATCCGCACCAGGCTGTTCGCCGCGTCCTTCAACAGATCCCCGACGATGCCCCGCGATCCGCCGTAGACGATGCCGGGCCGGAGCACGATCGTCCGTACGCCCTTCGACGCGGCGTCGAGCACGCGCGTCTCGTGCGCGGGACGCCACGACACGATCTCGATCGGATTGACCGGCGCGGTCTCGTCCACCGGCGCGGTTGCCGCGCCCAGCACCCAGATACCGGAGGTGTAGATGAGGAACTGGTTCGGCTTCACCGGCAAGGACGTCAGCGCGTCGACCGTCGTCTCGTCCAGCTGCCGCGCGCGCGCACCGTACTCCGCCGCCGTATGGATCACGCCGTCGGCGGCGGCCGCGGCGTCACGCCACGTCGCCGTCTGCATGAGATCGCCCAGGATCGGCGTCGCGCCGCGCGCCTGGACCGTGGCCGCGCCTTCGCTGTTGCGCACGAGCGCATCGACATGGTGTCCGCCGCGGATCAGCGAATCGAGCACCGCAGCTCCCACGTATCCCGTGCCGCCCGTCAGAAACACTCGCATCTTCAACCAGACCTCGGTACCGAGAGTTTTCCATCATAATTCAGGACACATGGCGCGACGCACGCTGCTCGACTTCTTCGCGGAAGTCATCGGTGACCAGGCCGCGAAGAACGCGCAGTTCCTCGCCTATGACGACGGCTACCGCACGTGGACGTGGACCTACGGCGAGCTCGTCGCGGCCGCCCAGAGTTTTGCCGGACGTCTGCGCAGCGCAGGCATCGCATCGGGCGAAGCGATCGCCATCTGGAGCGAAAACCGGCCCGAGTGGATCGCCGTCCTGTGGGGCGCGCTGCTCGAGGGCGTCGTGTTCGTGCCCATCGACTACCGCACGTCCTCGGATTTCTTGATCAAAGTCGCCGGCATCGTCAATGCCCGGGCCATCCTCGTGGGCGAAACGGTCGACGTCGACCCGCTTCAGGGCAATCGCCCGATTTGGCGGCTTGCCGAGATCTTCCGTCACCAGCCCGCTGCCTCAAGCCTTCCCGACACCAACCTCCAATCCCCATCCTCCAGCCTCCTCGGCGAAGCCACCGCCGAGATCATCTTCACGTCGGGCGCCACCGCTGAGCCGAAAGGCGTAGTGCTGACGCACAAGAACATCCTCGCGAACATCGTCCCCATCGAACGCGAGATCGCGAAATACCGGAAGTACGCGCTGCCCTTCAGGCCGCTGCGCTTCCTGAACCTGCTGCCGCTGAGTCACATGTTCGGGCAGGCGATGGCGACGTTCGTGCCGCCGCTGCTGCCGGGCGTCGTCGTCTTCACGCGCAGCTACTCGCCCGACGACATCATCCGCCAGATTCACGACCGCCGCATCTCCGTGCTGGTGTGCGTTCCGAAGATCCTCGAGGTGCTGAAGGAGTACATCCTCCGCGTCGCGCCCGAAGCCGCGCAACCTCCGCCGCCCGGGATGCACTGGGCGAAGCGCTGGTGGCGCTACCGGCGGATTCACAGCCTCTTCGGCTTCAAGTTCTGGGCGATGGTCGTCGGCGCGGCGCCGCTGGATCCCGAGCTCGAAGCGTTCTGGGGACGCCTCGGGTTCGTCGTCGTGCAGGGATACGGCCTCACGGAGACCGCGCCCATCGTCACGCTCAATCATCCGTTTCACGCGAAGCGCGGCGCCGTGGGCAAACCCATCGCGGGCGTCGAGGTGAAGATCGCAGACGACGGGGAGATCCTCGTGCGCGGGGAGAACGTCACGACGGGGTACTACAACGCGCCCGAGGCGACGCGCGAGGCGTTCGAGGACGGCTGGTTTCACACGGGCGACATCGGAGAGTTCGATGCCGAAGGCCAGCTGCTGATCCGCGGGCGCAAGAAGGAAATGATCGTGACGCCCGAGGGACTCAACGTCTTCCCCGAGGACGTCGAGCGCGTCCTGAACGAACAGCCCGGCGTGAAAGACTCGGCCGTCGTCGGCGCGCCGGTCCCGGGCAGCACCGCAGAACGCGTGCATGCGGTCCTGCTCCTCGCGCCTGGTGCCGATCCGGATGCCGTCGTGCGCGGCGCGAACGCGAAGCTCGGCGATCACCAGAAGGTGCGCGCGGCGATCGTGTGGTCGGGCGAGGAACTCCCGCGTACCGAAGGCACGCGCAAATTGAAGCGGCGCGAACTGCGCAACTGGATCGTCGGACAACAGGGTTCACCTGTAGGCCCGAGCTCAAGGTCGGGCGTGCCACAAGCCAGAAACGTCGCGTCAATCCTGGAACGGTTCGCGCCCGGACGGACGATCGCACCGTCCACGACGATTGACGAACTCGGGCTCACGTCGCTCGAACGTGTGGAGCTGATGATGGCGCTCGAGGAGTCGTTTCAAATCACGGTGGACGAAACGTGGTTCTCGTCAGCGGCAACCGTCGCGGATCTGGAGATGCTCGTCGCGCCGACGGGTTTTTCGACCACGCCCGACCTGAAGGTCGGGCCTGCCGGTGACGCGAAGACCGGCGCCACCGGTGCGGAGATCGTCTTCCCGTCGTGGAACCGCAGCCTGCCGGCGCGCGTCGCGCGCCGCCTGAGTCTGCCGACGTGGATCCTTCCCCTCGGGCGCATCTTCGCGCGCGTCACCGTGAGCGGGCTGGAGCATCTCGACGCCATCCAGGGACCGGTCATCTTCGCATCGAACCACCAGAGTCATTTCGACGTCCCCGTGATCGTCGATTCGCTGCCCCCCAGGTGGCGCTACCGCGTCGCGCCGGCGATGGCGAAGGAGTTCTTCGACGCGCACTTCTTCCCCGAGCGCCATACCCGGATGCAGTGGTTTACCAACAGCCTCAACTATTACCTCTCGACGCTGTTCTTCAACGCCTTCCCGCTGACCCAGCGTCCCGAGGGGACGCGGCAGACGCTGAGGTACATCGGCGACCTCGCGGCTGACGGGTACTCCATCCTGATCTTTCCCGAAGGGCGGCGCTCTCCCGAGGGCGGGATCGCACCCTTCCGGCCCGGCGTCGGAATGATCGCGTCGCGAATCGGGCTGCCGGTCGTGCCGGTCCGCATTAGGGGAGTGGATTCGGTGCTGTCGCCCTCGGCGCGGTTTCCCTCGATCGCGCGCGCCGGATGTTCGTTTGGAGCCCCTATATCACTGACAGGTAACGACTATGCGTCGCTTGCCGCCGAGGTGGAACATGCCGTACAAGCCTTGTAAGAAAACGCAGAGTGTGGCACAATCTTTGATTGTGAGAAAGGAAAGCATTTGAGCAAGGACGATCTGATTGATGTGCAGGGCACTGTGGTGGCTGTGCACAGCGGCGGGCTTTACCGTGTGCAGTGCGACCAGGGACATGAGGTGCTCGCCCAGTTGAGCGGCAGGATGCGCCGCTTCAGGATCAAGGTGGTTCCCGGAGATCGCGTGACCGTCGGCGTGTCGCCCTACGATCCCGTCCGCGGCATCATCACCTTCCGCGCTCGCTGAATACACATTGAACTCCCATCCAAATCAACCCAACCGGCCTCGTCGACGCCGACGTGGCGGTGTGCGGCGTCCGTCCTCCCAGGGTGCGCACGCCACACCGCCCACGCGGGGTCGTGGGCACTTTCATGCGCCGCACCGCCCGCAGTCGGTGGATCGGCCGCAGGCTGCGTACGACCCGTCGCCCGTCGCGTTCGATTCGCTCGGGCTCGAGCGTTCGCTCCTCGACGGGATCGCGGTCCGTGGCTTCGAAAAGACGACGCCCATCCAGAGCGCGGTGATTCCCATCGCGCTCGCCGGACAGAATGTCATCGGTTGTGCCGACACCGGTACCGGCAAGACCGTCGCCTTCGTGCTCCCCATCCTCAACCGCCTGCTGAAGGCGCGCGCGGAAAATCCCGCCGAGACCGGCTTCACCCGCGTGCTGATCCTCGCGCCCACGCGCGAGCTGTGCGTGCAGATCGAAGACGATGTGCAGGGCTTCACCTATCACACGGATCTCACGAGCATCGCCGTCTACGGCGGCGTGGAGATGCACGCGCAGGAGCGCGCCCTCCGCGCCGGCGTCGACATCGTCGTCGCCACGCCGGGCCGGCTGATGGATCATCAGCGCAGCGGCGCCGTGGATTTCTCGCGTGTGGACACGTTCGTCCTCGACGAGGCGGATCGCATGATGGACATGGGCTTCTGGCCCGACGTCCGCCGCATCACCGCCACGCTGCCGCCGGTCGACAAGCGGCAGACGCTGCTCTTCTCGGCGACGATGCCGGATGAAGTGATGACGCTGCTCGACGAGATCGTGCGGGATCCGCAGTACGTGCAGATCGGATCCGCCGGCGGCCCGGCGCGATCGATCACCCATGAAGTGGAGAACGTGCCGGCCGCCGAGAAGACCGAGTGGCTGGCGAAGTTCCTGCGCCGCACGCGCGGCCCGGTGCTCGTGTTCGTGCGGACGAAGTCGGGCGCCGAGCGGCTCGCGCGCAGGCTGTCGGCGTTCGGCATCCGCGCCGCCGCGCTGCACGCCGACCGGACGCAGCAGCAGCGGACCGCCGCCGTGGAAGGGTTCCGCGGCGGCCAGTATCACGTGCTCGTCGCCACCGACGTCGCCGCCCGCGGGCTCGACATCGACGGCATCACGCATGTCGTCAACTTCGAAGTACCGTCATCGCGCGAGACCTACGTGCACCGGGTGGGCCGGACCGGCCGCGCCACCGCCACGGGCACCGCGCTGACGCTGGTCGCCCCCGAGGAACTGCGCGCGCTCGAAGCGCTGCAGCGATCGTTCGGACCCGAGCTCCAGGGATGAAAGACGATATGAACCCATTTGCCCCGTCACCGTCGCCGAGCCCGTCCCCCGCGGCGTCTTCGCCCTCGTCCTCGCCGGAGAACGACATGATTTCGCCGGACACCGCCGCTCCGCCGGCGGAAGAGGCGCCGGCCGTCCTGAAGTTCAAGTCGTGCCGCTGGCGCTCGGCGCCCGAGGACGGCGAATTCTGCACGCACCGCGACGTGCTGCCCTTCGCCGGCAAGGAAGGCTTCAAGCCGGACTCGTGGTGTCCCGACTGCGCGTTCTACAAGCTTCGGCGCACGCCGAAGAAGCGCGACCGGAACGACTACCCGTACTGATCGGCGGACCTGAAGGTCCGCCCTGCACGCTCGTGGGCCGCCGCACTCGCTGCGCGGCCCTCATGTCTCATTCGCAGAATTCGCGCGCGAGCTCGATCCACTCCCCGTCCGGGGCGAGCTCCTGATATGCCTTCCAGTGCGGCTTGGCCTCCGGTGAGTGCCCCGTCTTTTCCAGGGTCACCGCGAGGTAGAAGTGCGCGTCGGCGTAGAGCGGGTTGAGGCCGACGGCATGGCGGTAGCAGACCATGGCTTCGTCGTAGCGGCCGAGATCGTGGTGGATGTTGCCCAGGTTGAAGTGCGCCTCGAAGCACTCGGTGTCGAGTCCGATCGCGCGTTCGTAGAGCGCCTGCGCCTCGATCAGCTCGTCGTGCGCGTAGTGCAGGTTGGCCAGGTTGACGATGGCCGGCACCAGGTCCGGATCGATCACGAGCGCCTTGCGGTACGCGGACGCGGCCTCGTCGATCCTCGTGCCGTCGCCATCGTCCAGACGCGAGCCCTCGAGAAAATACTTCGCCGCGAGCGCCGCCTGCGGATCGAGCAGCGCAAACGCGCCCGTCGCCGGTGCGGGTCCGCTCCGGTCGGCCGACGGCCGGCGTTCGTTCGGCGAGGAGCGCGCGGGCAGCGTGACGACCTTCGCCGGGGCGCTCCGGGACGCGTGGAAGTCGAGTTCGAGCTGACCCTGGTGTTCGGCGAGCAGCGTGCGCAGCACCTGCTTCAGCGGGACCTTCCGTTCGAGCTCGGCTGACAGCTGCTTGATGGTGGCGATTTCGCTGAACGTGAAGTCGCCGTCGCGGCTGCGCGCAGCCGCCGGCCGGATGAGACCCCACTTCTCCAGATACCGGAGATGGTTCTCGGTGATGCGCGGGTAGAGGCCTCGAATGTCGCGGACGCCCAATGACACTCAATCGTCACGATGAGACACCCAAGCGCGAATGTCAAGGGATTAGCCCATAATAGGCCGCATGCTGCTCGCCGCCGACGTCGGAGGGACCAAGACGCTGCTCGGACTGTTCCAACAGGCTCCCGAGCGTCCCGCGACGATCGAGGTCGGCGAATTCACGACGCTCGACTACGACAACGTCATCCCGATGATCCGCGAGTTCCTGAGAGCCGAGGGCGTGGAGCCGCGGGCGATTGCCGCGGTGACGTTCGGCGTCGCGGGCGCCGTCACCGATCAGGTTGCGCGGCTCACGAACGTGCCGTGGCTCGTGGACGCCTCGGCCATCTCGCAGGCGGCGAACCTCCGGCACGTCCACATCCTGAACGACCTCGAGGCGATGGCGCATTCGGTCGCCGTCCTCGAGCCGTCCGAGCTGAAGATCCTCCAGCACGGCGTTGCGCAGCCGGGCGGCAACGCCGCCGTGATCGCGGCGGGCACGGGTCTCGGCGAGGCCTTCCTGCACAACGTCGACGGCCGGTTCCTTCCCGGCGCGACCGAGGCGGGCCACGCGGACTGGGGCGCGCGCACGCCCCGTGAGATCGAGATGCTCGCGGCGCTCACGCGCGTGTACGGACGCTGCAGCGTCGAGCACGTGATCTCGGGTCCGGGTCTCGTCAACATCTACCAGTTCACGCACGATGCGTTCGGCAGCCAGTATCTGTCGCCGGCGGCGCTGATGCCGGCACGCACGTGCGAGGGGGTCGGCACGGTCGCCGATCCCGCCGATCTGCCCGCGACCATCAGCCGCTCGGCACTCGAGGGCCGCTGCGCGCGGTGCCGCGAATCGCTCGAGCTCTTCGTGACAGCCTATGGCGCCGAAGCCGGCAACCTCGCGCTCCGGACCGTCGCCACGGCCGGTGTCTACGTCGGAGGCGGCATCGCGCCCAAGATCCTCCCGGCGTTCGACTCCGGGCGCTTCGTCGATGCCTTCCGATCCAAGGAACCGCTTTCGGATTTCGTCGCCACGATCCCCATCGCGGTGATCCTCAATCCCGAAGCGGGTCTGCTCGGCGCCGCGGTTCACGCAAACGCGTCGGCGTGATACGATTTCGGGCCATCCCGCTGCACTTCCCGGAGGAGAACGCATGCTGCCCAGTCGCCTACTCGTACGTACATTCCTATGTTCGATCCTGACCCTTGCCGCGATCCCCGCGTTTGCGCAGCAGACCGGATCCATCTCCGGCAAGGTTATCGACGCCAGCGGCGCGGTGCTGCCCGGCGTCACCGTTGAAGCGAAGTCGGACGTTCTTCCGAGCCCGCGGACCACGGTCACCGGCGGCGACGGCGTCTATCAGCTGCCGGCGCTCCCTCCCGGTGCGTACACGGTCACCTTCACGCTGCAGGGCTTCCAGACCGTGACGCGCAAGGCGGGCGTCCAGCTCCAGGAAGTGACCGCCGCCGACGCCACGATGGCCGTGCAGGGCGTCTCCGAAGCGGTGACCGTGACGGCGGAAGCCTCGGTGGTCGACAAGGGCTCCGCCGCGATCTCGAGCGGCCTGTCGAACGAGGAAGTCCACAAGCTGCCGGTCGGCACGCAGTACCGCGATCTGGTCAACCTGATTCCCGGCGTGCAGTACACGCAGGATCAGACGCGCGGCCCGAGCGCGGGCGCGAGCGGCCAGGACAACGTCTACAACTTCGACGGCGTCAACGTGACGCTGCCGCTCTTCGGCACGCTGTCGGCCGAACCCACGTCGCAGGACATCGCGCAGTTCACCGTCGTGAAGGGCGGGGCCAGGGCGATCGACTTCAACCGCGCCGGCGGCTTCAACATCGACTCGGTCAGCAAGTCCGGGACGAACCGCTTCACCGGCCAGGCGGGCTTCCGCTTCCAGCAGCACAACATGGCGGCCGACCAGGTGAACGGCGCCAGCTCGCGCTACGACAGCAACAGCGACTGGACCGATCTGAACGTCGGCGGACCCGTCGTCCCCGAGAAGATGTTCTTCTACGCGTCGTACTACCGGCCGACCAACAACCGGAGGAACGCGTCCACGACCTACGGCCCGGTGCCTGATTTCGACAGCGTCCGCAACGAGGGGTTCGGCAAGCTGACGCTGACGCCGACCGCATCGACGCTCGTGAACCTGAGCTACCGCAACTCGCACCGCCTCGACACCGGAACGCAGTTCCCGCCGACGACGGCGCCCACCGCGGGGACGGGCAACGAAGCGTGGCAGCGCATCGGCACCGCCGACGCGTCGTGGATCCTCAACGCCAACAACTTCGTCACCTTCAAGTACACGCACTTCGAGAACCCGACGCGCGGCCGTCCCGACCACGTGTCGTCGGCGGTCATCAACACGGCGATTGGGACGCAGCTCGACGTCAACAATCTCGATCAGCTCGGGGCGTTCAAGGTCCCGACGATTGCGACGAACCCAGCCCAGGCCGCGTTCATCCAGCCGCTCATCGATAAATACGGGTTCGACCAGAACGGCGTGAAGGTCGGCGGCGGCACCGTCGGCTTCGGTTCGCTGTTCGACGAGGACAACTTCTTCCGCGACGCGGGGCAGATTGCCTACAACACCACGCTCAACGCGATGGGCATGCGGCACAATCTCCACGCCGGCTACCAGCAGTATCGTGATTCCGAAGACCTGATCCGCAGCTCGAACGGCTGGGGGTCGCTCATTGCGCCGGCGGGCGCCGTCAGCTTCCAGGGGACGCCGATCTTCTACCAGGCGGTGTTCCAGTCGCAGGGGATCGGCAACCTGCCGAAAATCCACTCGGAGTACCGCTCGAAGAGCGTCGAGGTGAACGACGCGATCACCTGGAGCAACTGGACGATCAATCTCGGCCTCGTCGCGAGCAACGACACGCTCTACGGCCAGGGCCTGCAGAACGACTCGTCCACGATCTCGGGCTTCGTGAAGGCGACGGCCACCGATTCCGCGGGCCGCCGCTACAAGATGTACGACATCCCGTTCAGCAAGATGCTCCAGCCGCGCCTCAGCACGACGTGGGCCTACAACGGGAAGGACACCGTCTTCGCGAGCTACGCGCGCTTCAACCCGGCTGCGAGCTCGCTCCCGCGCGCCGCGTCGTGGGACCGCAACCTCGCCGCCACGCAGAACGCCGACTTCGACCCGACCGGCAAGCTGTTCGCGGTGGAGACGGTCGCCTCGTCCACCGGCAAGCTCTTCGTGCCGGACATGACGCCGCGCCGGTTCGACGAGTGGTTGTTCGGCACCGCGAAGGAGTTCAGGCCGGGTCTCTCGGGCCGCGCGTACTTCCGGTACCGCAAGGGCACGCACTACTGGGAAGACACGCCGAACAACTCCCGCATCGCGTTCAACCCGCCGGCGACGGTGCCGGGGACCGACGTCAGCATTCCGCGCGACTTCTACATCCCGAATCTCGGC
>Ga0066903_100007043_pt1 | contig 10120 bp, 8 predicted proteins | sample PanSoiMetaGPlot1_FD_67491 | JGI IMG/M metagenome (GOLD analysis project Ga0066903, IMG submission 67491) | Tropical forest soil microbial communities from Panama analyzed to predict greenhouse gas emissions - Panama Soil - Plot 1 (version 2) | ecosystem: Environmental > Terrestrial > Soil >... | reverse complement strand
GAGCTTTGGCTCTATGATTGGCGAATCGTTTGTTTGTTTCCGCGACCTGCATCAACAAAAGGTCTCAAGTTGACCGTTCTCGGCAGGCCGTTGAAGATGAACTATCCGTGATTCCGGGTGACAGTATCTGCTCTTCCACCATCGTTTAACCGCGCAATGGCGACGCGTGAATCCTTGCGTTCCCTCTACCGCGTCGCGGCTAAACAATTGAAGTTGCTTTGGATACAATGCTGATGTGCAAGGGAGGCGGCTTTCCATTTACCCGAAAATGGAGGATGTCATGCTTCGGATCAATTCGGTTCTAACGATCGCAATTCTGTCGGCCGCGCCTGCTTGGGCAGGCGAGCTGGATAAGGAGTTCGTCGGCGATGCCAGCAAAGCGATGAAAGTCGTGGCGAAGGAGCGCTTAACAGCAGACCAGCATCTGTCCCAGCAACAACTCGCGGCCATGAAGACCGCCTTGGCGAAAAGCAGCGAGCTCGACAAAGAATCCCCGACGCAAGCATTTCGAAGTTGGGGCGGCTGGGGTCGAGGTTGGGGCGGCTGGGGCCGCGGCTGGGGCTGGGGTCGTGGCTGGGGCTGGGGTCGCGGTTGGGGTTGGGGCCGAGGCTGGGGCTGGGGCGGTTGGGGTCGCGGCTGGGGATGGGGACGCGGTTGGGCATGGAGTGGTTGGGGCTGGCGTGGCTGGGGTTGGCCCGCCTGGAGATGGGGCGGTTGGGGCCCCGGCTGGGGTGGCTGGGGCTGGGGTTGGCCTTATGCGAGCGTATGGCAGCCTTGGCCGGACTCCTATAGCTATTGCTGGTAACTAAAATTCGAGCCGCGCACGGAAGCCCATTCCTATTCGTGCGCGGCTCTTAGTCCATGTCGTCCGTAAGACACAACAAGTTGAGGAGAGCACAATGAAACGCCGGACGATGGCTGTCGTTTTGCCTTGCGCTGCCGCGATGATCTTGTTTGGAGAGTTGGCGGCTCATGGCCAGGACTCCGTTCCGCCGCCGCCACGGCCCCGGGAGCCGCAGCCTCCATCGGCTGCACGCTTGGCCAATGCCGACGAAGCGCGGCAACATCTCGCCTTAACACCGGCTTATGACAATCTCCCCGGCATTGAAAACATCAAAGTTGCGGTGCTGGACTACGGGTTCGATGGCAGCGCCGGGCCACGCCGCTACTTGCCTGAAGATACGGTCGTCGTCGAGCATTACGATCCGGACTTCGTCCGGCGTTTCAAATTAGGTGATCCCGATTATCGCAAGCCGTTTGCACCTCTGAATGCTCACGGCCGCACGATGGCCCAAATCATCTGGGCGGTGACCGGATCTCATCCGCGCGGTCCGAAGTTCTACTTGCTCAACGCCAATGGGCCAACCATGCTCCGGCGGGCAGTGCGCTATGCCATCGAAAACAAAGTGGACATCATTCTGTTTAGCAACACGTTTGAAGGGGGCGGGAACGGCGACGGTCGCGGGGCGATCAACCGCGTCGTGGCCGAGGCGCTTGCCGCGGACATCATTTGGATCAATGCCGCCGGCAACTATGGCGGCCATGTCTATAACGGACCGGTCGATATCTTGCCTAGCGGCTACTTGAAACTGGGAACTGGGTCCGAGCAAACGGCCCTGCGCTTCCGCAACTTGCTCGACGAGAACACCATCACCATTACGCTGACCTGGAATGATTATCGCGAAAAGGAAGACGCGGGGACCAACAAGGATTTGGATCTCTACGTGGAAGATTCGTCGGGGCAAGTGATCGGGGTCAGCGAGAAAAAGCAGGTTGCTGGCGCAGGCGTGCCCGGCAATTTGAATGATGCTGAGGCAGAGAGCCGAAATCCGCGGGAGCGGATTGTTCTGACAGACTTAGCGGGGGACCGCGACCACGATCATCTCATCCGAATCAAAGCCAAGGCCGGCACGTTCACGCCGGAAGACCGTGTTCGCGTGCTGATCACGTCGACTCGAGAGGGTTTTCTTGATCCCAAAACCGGCGTTCCCACCGAAGCGATTCAGTTCCTTGATGCTTCGCGAAAAGGAGAAATCTACCCGCCAGCCGATAATCCGCTGGTGCTGACTGTTGGAGACACTTCTCCGGCTTCCGCGGTCGGGCCGACTGCGGATCACCGCCGCAAGCCGGATATTCTCCTGGACGATTCCCGTGCGTCATTCACCAATGGGGAAGTGACGTATGGAGCGTCGAATGCAGCCGCATATTTTGCTGGCGTGGTCACGCTTCTCAAAGCGGCGGCACCGGGCCTTCAGACCCGGCATTTGTTATGGTTTGCCCATCAGGATAAGGCTACGCAAGCCGTGGCGGAAAGTGAGAGACAGGTCGATCCATCAACAGCGGCGAATCCTCGAGGTCCGGCTCCCCTCCGCCGCCAGAGGCTGTCGAATGTGGCTTCGGCGTTGCAAAACGCAAACGGCCCCTTCGAAATTCGCGCCCCTTACTTTGGGCTTTCCGTGGGGCCGCGCACGCCATCATCGCCGTCATCATCTTTAGCCTCTCGTCAAAGTTACTATTCTCCGATGCGAATCCGCACCGGCAATCTGGAGTTTACTTGGCCTCCTCCCACCAGCCAAAACCGGGCGGCGACCGCAGGAGGCACGGCCAGGTCAGGCGCTGCGGCGTCGGATCCGAAACTGCGTCCGCCCGAGCTTCTGCACGTTCCCCGTAAAGCAACCGAACCGGCGCCGACTGCCGGCGAGGCCTCCCTGTCCATCCCGGTTTGGCGCACTCCTACGCGCGAGCATCTCGCCGAGGTCGTCCGCGACCAAGCCTTGAAAGAATAGCTGCGCTCATGTCGGCTTAACCTAGAATTGTCTTCCTATGGGCGATAGTTTTCGAATGCTAGTCGACTTGGATGCATCATTGGAGGAAGCGGATCCGTTGGCTGGCGCCGTGTTAGCTCATTTCCGTGAAATTGGATTGATCACCGGAACGCCAAATCCTGATTGTGTTTTGGGGGGAGAGGGATATCGACCCGGACCGGCCCTGCCCAAGCTTTACGTCCTCAAAGAGCACCAATTCCCTTTCTGGGGCGAATTAGGCACCAACGGTGTGGAAGTAACGGTCGGAAGGCATTTTAACGTTTGGGCTGTTGGGCCTTCCTTCCAGGGCCTGATTTGCCCAGCATGTAATGCGAACTTTGAATGGGATGATGAAGCTTTCAAAGGCAGCTTAGGGAAAGCCATCGGAGAATGGCACCATCGGTCAGGACCCGGCCAACTTGCTTGTCCACGATGCGGCAAGGCACCTGCTATAACCAAATGGCACTGTAAGCCCCCGTTTGGTTTCGGAAATTTATCGTTCACCTTTTGGAACTGGCCGGCGCTAGACTCACCCTCCTGGAAAATCGAGATCCCGGCTCTTGTTAAACAGCTAACCGGCCACAACATTATCTCCACCTATGGTCACATTTGATTCTCGATTGTCTTGATCAGTTGTTGAAGATTAAGCTCAAACACGTGACGCCGCCGTCCGCTTTCGCGAATTCGGATAGCCCGACCGTTTCCATCTCGAAGCCACGCCGTTGAATCAGATCGGCGGTCCGCGCATTCTCAGCCGGAACGCACACATGCTTGCCGATGGGAAGGATATCTGCCGCCCAAGGTTCCTCTTCCGGGACAGAGACGAAAGCAAAATCGCGCAAGGCTTGCATTTCGAGCCAATTCGGATTCACCAGAAGCGTCCCATCCGGCAGCGCGGTGCAAGCGCTCTTCAAATGCAAACACTGGCGCACTGGCACGGGAATGACTCGATAGCCAAGAGGTTGGACGATGCGCCCCAAACTCTGAATGCCCGCCGAGTTCGTTCGAGAGGACAGACCGACCAAGAGCGTGCGGCCGACTTGGAGCACATCGCCGCCTTCCAAATTGGCGCCGGCGTCGAGATGGCGGATCGATCGATACTCTTTCAGGATAGGTTCAATGCCCGCCGGCTCGGCTCGCCGCGACTCGGCACCCATTGAACCCAGCACAGCGACCTCATCCAGGACGATTGCCGTATCTTCGATGAACACGCAGTCCGGCAAATGACGGTTGACGTCCAGCGTCCGCACTCTTAGGCCGCAACGCTCAAGCATGCGGCAATAGTTGGAATGTTGTTGAAGGGCGCGCTCGTAATTGATTGGCTTCCACTCGACATATGTCCGCTCGGCGTCATTGATATGCGGAGATGGTGCATGCGTCAGAGCCAGCATGAGATCAGAGCCAGCATGAGATTAGGATTGGGGCAAACTGGCCAGCACGCCCTGATAGTAGTTCCAAATGTTGTGCTCCGGGCCGCGCTCCAGCCGCTTTTTCACTTTGTTATGTGTAAAGATGGTGGCATCGCCCACCTGGAGGGCCATGGTCTTTCCATGCTTATCGGTCCAGATGATCCATTCGCCTCCATGCCGACGGCGAATCACTTCTCCTAAGTAGCTACCCCACAACCGCGTCAGCATGCCGATGGTCTCTTTGGACTCCGGGTCGGGCATGGCGTACTCTACCCGATCGAAAAGACTTTCCAAGACTTGCAAGCTATCGGTTCCGTAGTCCAGCGTAGCCTGAAACCGAGTCTTGGCTAATTCGACGGCATGGCGGGCATGGGCCTCCATGTCCTCAGCGAGCTTTGTATCCACTGGCGGTTCCTCGGACGATGAACTCCTGCCTGCGGCACTCGTAGTCCGTGGCATATCGCAGGCGGAAGAACGACTTTACCTCTAAATTACCTTGAAAAACCGGAATTGTCGATGCCATGCCGTTGCCAAGTCTAGGGCGAACGATTATTGTTAACTGTACCTGCCTGAAGATGACAAGTTTGCTTTCCCTGCCGGATTTATTTCCTATTCCACGGAAACGAAGCGATGGTTGGCCGGCATCTTCCTGTATTCTGTCTGGCAGCCTGGATGCTCTGGCCGGACATCTTGCCGGCCGCAGATAAAGATCCTGCCAAGAAAGAGGCGCAAGACGCTTTCTCGCAGGACCTCAAGCCGATCTTCGCCAAATACTGCGTCGGCTGTCATGGCGGCACCAAACCCAAGGCGCAGCTCGCGCTCGATGCCTTTAAGAACGAAGAATCCATTCTGAAGAATGCGGAACTCTTGGATAAGATTCAGGAGAAGATTCGCGCCCGAGAAATGCCGCCCCAAAACAAGCCTCAGCCCAATGAAGCCGAGCGGAAGGTCCTCACGCGCTGGATCGATGCCAAGTTGGCGAAACTCAGCCAAAGCGGCAACCAACGCGATCCCGGCCGGGTCACCATCCGCCGGCTCAACCGCGTCGAGTATAACAACACGATTCGCGATCTGGTCGGCATCGACTTTCACCCCGCGGATGACTTTCCTTCCGACGATGTCGGCTACGGCTTCGATAACATCGGCGACGTTCTCTCCATGGCGCCGATCCTCATGGAAAAATACTTAGACGCCGCCGAACGAATCGTCGCCAAGGCCTTTGCGAATCCACAAGTCCGGCAACGCATCGTGTTCCGCCAACCGACCGAACAGACGAAGATCGACTGCGCGCGGCAGATCATCGAGCAATTTGTGTTTCGCGCCTACCGCCGGCCGGTGAAATCGGAGGAAGTCGATCGCTTGGTCGGGCTGGTGACCCAAGCCGAAGCTCAAGGTGACAGCTTCGACAGAGGAATCGAGCTGGCTCTCCAGGCGATCCTCGTTTCGCCTCATTTCCTGTTCCGCATCGAGCTCGATCCGCAGCCGCGAAATGAAGGTGCTATTCATTCGGTCAATGATTTTGAGCTGGCGAGTCGGCTTTCCTACTTCCTGTGGAGTAGCATGCCAGACGACGAGTTGTTCGAGCAGGCCCGACAGAATAAGTTGCACGAAGAACCAATTCTAGAATCGCAAGTTCGGCGGATGTTGAAGGACGACAAAGCGCGCTCGTTGGTCGACAACTTTGCCAGCCAATGGTTGGAGCTACGCAACTTGAAAGCCGCCACGCCGGACCCCGGACTTTTCCCAAGCTTCGATGAATCCCTCCGCTCGGCCATGCTCAAAGAGTCCGAGCTATTCTTTGAATCGATTGTCAAGGAAGACCGCAGCATTCTGGATTTTCTCGATGCCGATTTCACTTTCTTGAACGAGCGGTTGGCGCGGCATTACGGCGCCCCCGGCGTAAAGGGCAACCAGTTTCAACGAGTTCATTTGACCGGCGATCAGCGCGGCGGAATTCTGACTCAGGCCAGCATTCTCACGGTGACTTCGAATCCGACGCGCACGTCGCCGGTGAAACGAGGCAAGTGGATATTGGAGAATCTGCTCGGCACCCCTCCGCCTCCACCGCCTCCCGATGTCCCGGAGCTGAAGGAGGGCAAAGAATTGACCGGAACTTTGCGGCAGCGCATGGAGCAGCACCGGGCCAATCCGAGTTGCGCTACCTGCCATCAGCGCATGGACCCCTTGGGCTTTGGCTTTGAAAATTACGACGCCGTCGGCGCCTGGCGGACGCTGGACGGCAAATCGCCCATCGACCCCTCCGGCGTGCTGCCGGACGGCAAGTCGTTCAAAGGTCCCAAGCAGCTGAGGGCGATATTGAAGGAGAAAGAGGAAGAGTTTCGTCGTTGTTTGACCGAAAAATTGTTAACATATGCCCTGGGCCGGGGCCTCGAGTTCTATGACAAGGCCGCTGTTGAGAGGATTTCCCACAACTTGGCTCAGAAAGGCAATCGCTTTTCGGCTTTGGTCATTGAAATCGTCAAGAGCGATCCATTCCAGAAACGTCGAGGCAAGAAAGGATAACATGATTTTCGAAGTCTTGAAGACTTTGGAGTCATTCGTGGAGGGCAACTAAATGAACGCCATTATCTCCCGCCGGACGGTTCTCAAAGGCCTGGGCACCGCTATCGCCTTGCCGTTTTTGGAAGCCATGGGTCCAAGTCTCGCGCTAGCGGATAGTTCGCGCCGAGCCGCTCCTAAGCGCATGGCGTTCATCTACATTCCCAACGGCGCGCACATGGCAAATTGGACGCCGTCGGCCGAAGGCGCCAACTTCCCCCTCCCGCCGACCTTGGAGCCCCTCAAACTGATTCAGGACCAGCTATCTGTCCTCACCGGCCTCACGCTCAATACCGCTCGTCCCCTCGGAGATGGGCCGGGAGATCACGCCCGGGCCATGTCGGCTTTCTTGACCGGCGCCCATCCGCGCAAGACTCACGGAGCGGATATCAAGATCGGCATCTCCGTCGACCAAGTGGCCGCGCAAAAAATCGGCCAGGAAACCAAGTTCCCCTCGTTGGAGCTCGGTTGCGAAGGCGGCAAGCAGGCCGGCAACTGCGACTCCGGCTATAGCTGTGCCTATTCCTCCAACTTATCCTGGCGGACAGAAACGACTCCCAACGCCAAAGAGATCAACCCCCGTTTGGTCTTCGAACGGCTCTTCGGTAGCCAGGCAAAGAGCGATGTGGACGCCAACCGGACCAAGCGCGAGCGCTATAAGAAGAGCATCCTCGATTTTGTCGCCGAAGACGCCCGTAAGCTGCGCTTCAAGCTGGGCGCTCCCGATCAACGCAAGCTCGATGAGTATTTTGCTTCGCTTCGCGAGGTGGAGACCCGGATTGCGCGGGCCAGCCAACTTCCCGAAGCCAAGGCGCCCAATGGTTTGGTGATTCCCGGCGTGGTACCCCAGGATTATCAAGAGCACCTCCGCCTCATGTGCGACCTGCTGGTGCTCGCCTTCCAGGCGGACTTAACGCGCACCGCGACTTTTGTCTTTGCCAACGACGGCAGCAACCGCAGCTACAAGCTGATCGAAGTGCCGGAAGGTCACCACGATCTTTCGCATCACGGCGGCAACAAAGACAAGCAGGCCAAGCTCGGCAAAATCAATCGCTTCCACATTTCGCAATTCGCCTACCTGCTTGAGAAGATGAAAGCCATTCAGGAAGGGGAGAGGACGCTCTTGGACAATTCGATGATCGTTCTGGGCGCTGGCATCAGCGACGGCAACCGCCACAATCACGACGATCTGCCGATCCTGCTTGCCGGTTCCGGCGGCGGGACGCTCAAGCCCGGCCGACATGTCCGCTACAAAAAGGAAACGCCGCTGACCAACCTATATCTCGGCATGCTGGATCGCATCGGCGTGCCGACGGAGAAACTCGGCGACAGCACGGGGAAGCTAGAGTCGTTGTCCTAACTCGCCGACAGAACCAGCATCAGCGTCAAGATTCCGTTGTTAATTCCATGGGCGATCATGCAGGGGATGAGGGTTCCGCGCCATTCGCGCACGATCGCGAAGCCAAATGCCAGGGCCATCAGAGCCGGCAAGGCGATCAGCCCCTGCGGGTGAATCACCGCAAAAACAAAGCTGACGATGAGGCCGCTCAAGAGCATGCTCACCGTGAAGCCGAATCGATTGGTCCACTCGCGCAAATGCCGGTAAAGAACGCCGCGAAACATAGTTTCTTCGACGATGGGGGCGATGATGGAAGCCAGGATAACGATTTGCAGCCACGTCCACCAGTTGCCGGTGGCGAAATAGCTCACCACCGGATGAGACGGCTGGTCAATGGGGCCAAAATTATTTTCCGGATGAGCGCCGTAAGGTCCGCCGCGCGCCATCATGATCCCGACCATGATCATGAGCGCGATGCTCAGGAGAGGAAGCGTCATGGCGTAGCCGCCTAAGCCGAAAAGAGGCTCCAAGATCGGCCATCGGCCGGGGGTAAGACCGAGGTCCTTGCGCACCTGACGCCAGGGCACGCCCCAAATCACCGGCCAAATCAAAACCGACAGGCTCGCCAACATAACCATTCCCTGGACCAGCAACTGGGACTGTCCGGCGGGAATGAAAGCCGCCGCGACTCCCAAAGCCGGGTAAAGGACCAACCAGATGGCAAAGGTTTCCGCATACAAACCGCCATAAGAAAGGCCGCAATCAAGGCCTCCTCGCAGCTTGCCGGAGTAGAAGAAGATCACCAGAAACACCAGGCCGAACAATCCCGCCAACGCCGACATTAGGCCAAGCGCCACCACCGCCAACAAAACGACGGCCGTCACGATCGCCGGCGTCAGCACTTCCTTTCGGGCTTCCTTGTCCGGTCCATCCTCGGGCGCTAGAGCCAAGTCGCCGAACCAGCCCAAGTCTCGGTGCAACGTCTCCCGCTCATCAGGCTGCACTGATGAAGCCTCCAGGCGCTCGTGGGAATAATCGGCATAGAGGCGTTTGAGAATCTCATCAAGCGATTTGTCTTTGGCGCTTGGCTCGATCTTGCGCGCTGCCAGCTGAGCGTTCAAGTCCTTGAGCAGCTCCTCGGCTTTTTGCGGCCCGCTCAGCTCTCCGATCAGAATGATCGATCGCAAACGCCGATTGACCGGACCATTGTTCAATTTGAGGGCTTCCGATTCGAAGGAGCTCTTATTGGTGAATCGAGCCGCTCCGACGATATAGCGCGCTTGCAATTGTAGGGTGACCACGCCGGCTTGGTCATCTTCAGCTGCCGCCCGTTTCTCCGAACGATAGCTTTGCAAGAAATAAAGGCCCGCGACCAGCAGGACGATCGCGATCCAGGCGAGAATCGGAAATCCCTTTCGAGGCGCCTTGGTTGGACCCGTCCCTTCATCTTCCAAAACCGAAATGACTTCTTCCATAGAGTGGCGAACTTCAGAGAAACGGGCCCATCAACTACATAGTTATTCTAGCGTTCTCTCGGGAAATGCATTGCGATCCGGGTTTTCTTTCTTATCATTTCGGTGAGGGCTGAATGGCAAAAAGCGGATTTTGCGGAGGACTCATCATGTTGAAATCGGGGTGCGGCGGAGCCATCATAGCGATCCTGTTTCTTCCCTTGTGCGCATTCGCGCACGGCCTGGGCGGATGGCGATCCAGCGCAAGTTATTATTATCCGACCCCCGTGTGTTGGATGCCGTGTCCGATTTATCTGCCTGTATGTCCACCTCCGGGGTCGGCGGTGCCCGGGCCTCGGCCGGTGGGCGTGAAGGAGCCTCCGTTGGCGGCTCCCACGGCCGCCCCGCCTTCGGCCGGGCCGATTTCTCCCGGCAAGAGTCAACCCGAGGTCAGCGAATCGCGATCTTTCTATGAATCGTTTGGCGTTCAATCCCAATCCAAAGATAAATTGTTGGCTGACCGCTGCAGCGTCGGCTTCTGGAACCTCACCGACCGCG
>Ga0066903_100007041_pt1 | contig 10120 bp, 7 predicted proteins | sample PanSoiMetaGPlot1_FD_67491 | JGI IMG/M metagenome (GOLD analysis project Ga0066903, IMG submission 67491) | Tropical forest soil microbial communities from Panama analyzed to predict greenhouse gas emissions - Panama Soil - Plot 1 (version 2) | ecosystem: Environmental > Terrestrial > Soil >... | reverse complement strand
GCCTGCTCGATGCGCGCGAGCCCGCCCACCTCGGCCTCGAAGTCGAAGACGCGGCGCCCGCGCAGCAACGCGCGAAAGCGCTCGACGAACTGGGAGACGGGCGGGAAACGCAGAGCCATGTGCGAGAGGGATACCTTCGGCGGCTCGACCGCCAACCCTCGCAGCGCATGTGCCAGCAAGACAGCCTCTTGCGGCGCGAGCTGACGCTCCACGGCAGGTTGGAGCGGCGCTGGGCCGAGTCGGAACCACCGGTCGCGCTCCGACCCCAGCCGCTCGGCCAGCCACGCCGCGGCCTCCTTCATCCGCCGGTACTCGGCGAGACGCCGTGCCAGCTCCTCCGCCGCCTCCTCCGGCTCGAGATCGGCAAGCTCGGCCGCCTCCTCCGGGAACAACCCTCGCGCCTTCAGCTCGAGCAGCGAAGCGAAGAGGACGAGGAACTCGCCGCAGGCGTCGAGGTCCAACTCGTCGCGCTCGGCCAGCCGCTCCACGAACGCAACGACGATGCCGGCCATGTCGATCTCGGCCGGCTCGAGCTCGGCCTTGAGAAGCAACGTGAGGAGGAGGTCGAACGGCCCCTCGAAGGCGTCCAGGTCCAGCTCGAACTCGTGGAGGCGTGTCGCCACGCCGCGACCCTAGCGACCGCGCCGGACACGCCCGCGGGGGACGGTCATCGCCGTCTTCGGAGCCGGCCGCGACAACTTCCGGCGTCGCGGCTGGCGGGCCTTGCCACGCCGCTGTGACCAGACGAACCAGACGATTCCGCCGACGATCCCGATCAGCGCCACCCAGTCGTTCAGCCGCAGGCCGGCGACGTGGTGTGCGGGATCGATCCGCAGCATCTCGACCCAGAAGCGGCCGAAGCAGTAGAGCGTGACGTAGAGCGCGAACAGCCCCGGCGGACGGATGGCACGCCGCGACCCGAGCCAGACGAGAAACCCTGCGGCGAGCAGGTTCCAGATCAGCTCGTAGAGGAACGTCGGGTGGAACGTCGTCGCCGGATCGAAGTACGGCGGCACGCGGTGTCCCAGATCGATCTTGAGACCCCAAGGCAGCGAGGTTGGCTTCCCGTACAGCTCCTGGTTCCACCAGTTCCCGAGCCTGCCGATCGCCTGCGCGACGAGAAGCCCGGGAGCAAGGCAGTCGGCGAGAAGCGCGACGTCCGCGCCGGCCCGCTTGGCCACGAACGCCCCGACGAGCACGCCGAGCCCGATGCCGCCCCACACGCCGAGGCCGCCGTGCCAGATCTCGAATGCGCCCTTCCACTTCGGCGCGGGTACCTCGTTCCAGCTGGTCGCGAGGTGGTAGAGCCGCGCCCCGACGATGCCGGCCCCGACGCCCCACAGCGCGCACCGGTAGACGAGATCCCAGTCGCCCCCCCGGGCGACCCACCGGCGCCCCGTGATCCAGACGCACACGCCGATCGCAATGAGCAACGTCAGGCCGTAGAGGTGAATCGTAAGCGGCCCGAGTTCGACGGTGCCCTGATGCGGGGACGGGATCGAAGCGAGCGGAGCTACGAGGAAGGCCGGGGCGGCGGGCACGCGCGCATTCTCGCCTGAACGCGAGACGGCCCGCCGGAGAGAGCGGGCCGCCTGAACGGGTGCCTGGCCGAGGGGGCGGCCAGGCTGAACTGAGGAAGGAGACCTAGAGGAGGATCTGGAGCGCGAGGTCGATCGGGCACCCGCGCTGGAGGAGCTCGACCGCACGGTGCAGGTCGACGTCATGCGACGCGGCGAGGACAGTCGCCGCCTCACGGTCGTAGCCTGCTCGCTCGAGCGCCTCGTGGCGCCACTGCTCGACGATTTCGAGCTCGGAATCCAGGAGTGTGAGGTTCGCCGCAGACATCTTCTTCTCTTTCTCGTGCTGTTCTGTGCTCGGATATTCGGCCCGAAGGCCCGATCGGTTGTCCCCTTTTAGTGTGGTTTGGGTTCTAAGCCACCCACGTGAACGGCGGGTAAGCCTTCTCTGAAGCCGCCGCAAACTCTTCGTTGCGCTCACGTGAAGACTTATGCAGCCGGGCTGGCATAAAATCCCTGCGTGCTGTTGCGCGCCGACGCCAAGGCCTCACTGATCAAGCAGGTGCCGCTGTTCGCCGGGTGTTCCAAGGGCGAGCTCCGGAAGATCGCATCGATCGCGGACGAGCTCGATCTCCGGGAGGGGTCGGCGCTGACGCGGGAGGGAGACCGCGGCCACGAGTTTCTCGTGCTGATCAGCGGGAGCGCCGAGGTCACGCAGGGGAACAAGCTGCTCGCGAAGATCGGAGACGGCGACTTTCTCGGCGAGATCGCGCTCGTCCTCGACACGCCTCGCTCGGCGACCGTGACGGCGACGAGCCCGGTGCGCCTCCTCGTGATCGAGCGGCGCGCCTTCAAACAGCTCCTGCGTGACGTACCGGCGATCCAGACGAAGGTGCTCGAGGCGCTCGCCACACGCCTCGCCGCCGAGTCCCTCTAGGGCACCGCTCCACAGTCGGACACCCGAGGCACGCCGAGGCTCGGCCAGAGCCTCGGCGTGCAACGTGGCTCCCCCCAAGCCATCACGTGTGCGCGACCAGGACCAGAGTCACGCGATGCGACCGCGAGGACGCGCGGATTCAGCCGCCGAACCACTGGAAGCCCTGCTTCGGGTGCGCGAGGGTACCCGTGTAGCAAGCGCCCGCGAACGGGTAGCCGCGCTTGTCGAGCGCGCTCGAGCAGTGGTAGCGCCGAGGGCCGCTGTGGAGCGTCACCGACCCGGAACCGCGGACGCGGCTGCCGACCAGCTTCGCCAGCCACGGCTTCGCCGTCTTGCACGAGAAGAAGGTCCCGATGACGCTCCAGTGGTACACCGTGCTGTGCACCTTGAACTCGGGGCACACGCTCCCGGCCGGCGCTGCCCTGACCCGGGAGGCGGCGGTCAGGCACACGACGACCGAGAGCGCGGCAACGGCGGCGACCGTCCAGGCGCCTTGGCTTCTCGTGCCTCTTGCCTGAGCTCTGTCAGTCGACATCCGATCTCCTCTCGACTGGCGGTTGGGCAACGGTTGTCTCGAGCAGCCGCTCGAACGGCACGTGGGCGCGCACGGCGACGTCGCGGACAGCCGCGAGCGACCCCTCGAACTGGCACAGCACAACCTCGTCCTCGCGGATCAGGATTGAGCCGAGGTAGCTGACCGAAGCAGTCGGTCCGAGGGCGCCGACGCACATCGCTACGCGCTCGTCCAGCTCGCGCACGTCCTCTTCGCGGACGTCGGGCCAGAAGCACTCGGCGACGAAGCTGCCCGTTTCTGTCATCTCGGACGACGCTACGCGCCCGACGAGAACGCGGAAAGCGGGAGCTCCCTACGAAATCGTTTCGGCCTCGCGATCGAGGGCCAGCGCGAGCTGGACACGCGAAGAGACGCCGAGCTTGCGGTACGCGCGGCCGAGATTGGCCTCTACCGTCTTGCGCGACACGAACGCCTGCGCTGCGATCTCGGGATTGGAGAGCCCGGACGCGGCGAGACGGGCGATCTGCAGCTCGGTCGCGGTCAGCCCGAGAGGGGCACGCCGCGCAGCGGTCCGTCGTAGCTCCTCGCGTGCGATCGCCGCCCAGAGCGTCGCGCCGAGGCTCTCGAAGGTTGCGACCGAGTCCTCGAGCGCCGAGCGCGAGCGCCGCTTCTGCTTGAGCCGACGGAGCACGCCTCCCTGCACCAGCGTCGTCCGGGCCCGCTCGAACGGCATCTGCAGCTCGTCGTGGTGTCGCAGCGCGTGCTCCGACGCGGCGAGCGCCCCGTCCAGGTCTCCGCTGGCGCCGAGGAGAAGCGCGCGGCAGCGCGCACCGGTCGCGAGGATCCACGGCCTCGGGAGGACCTCGGCGCGCGCCTCGAGCGCGGCGAGCATCGTCTCCGCCCGGTCGAGCTCGCCGAGGATCACGACTGCCTCGATGTGGTCGGGGTAGAACCGGAAGCGCGCCGGCTCGCGTTGGCCGAGCGTGTCGACGATGCCGGACGCGCGGGAGTACTCCAGATCGGCGGACGCCGCGTCGCCGAGCGACAGCGCGACGAACCCGAGCACCCAGTGGCCGAGCGCTCCCTGGAGCGAGCCGGCGAACAGCTCGACCACTCGATCAGCCGCGGAGCGCGCCTCGTCGGCGCGGCCCAGATGCGCGTCCACGAACGCGCGGGCGTACAGCGCGCTGCCGAGGTACGCGGACGTTCCGGTTCGCTCGGCGAGGTCGAGCCCTTCCGCCGCGAGACGATCCGCCTCCTCCCAGCAACCCGTCCAGCACGCGATCTCGACGAGGCGGAGGAGCGTTCCCTGGACCGACGTAACGTCTCCCTCGGCTCGGCTCCGCTCGAGCCCTCGATCGTAGAACTGCTTCGCGTCCGCGAAGTCGTCGGCGAAGACGGGCCACATGCCGAGGACGGGGCTCGTGTCCTCCCAGTCCACGACGAATGTCTGCAGCTCGCGCCCGCGACGGTACGCGCCGTCATCGGCCCCTTCGCCGTTGACCAGCCGGAGGTATGCGCCGAGCAGCAACGCCCACGAGTACGGTCCCGGGCTCTCGTCGGGACCGAGCAGCGCGACTGCCGCGTCGGCATGCTCGATCGCCCGGTCGAGGTCGCGATCGTGCAGCAGCCAGGCGGCGGCGGAGTGCGCACGCGCGGCGAGCTTCGGGTCGTGCGAATGCTCGAGCGCCTCGCACAGGAGGCGGTATCCCTGCTCGTGCTCGCCCTCGTACCAGAGGATCCGGCCGAGCTCGCGCAGGAGGCTCGCGCGCAGGTCTCCCTCGACCGACCGCGGGTCGAATGCCTCCAGCACCCTGCGTGCCGCGCCGGAATCGCCGGAGTCGAGCAGGTAGTGGGCCAGCGTCAGCGCGCGCTCGACCCTCGCTTCGGCGAGCAAGGTCGGGGTCAGCTCGAACGCAAGCGCCGCGAGCTCGGCCGCTGCGGCCGACGCTCCCCGCGCTGCCGTGTGCGTCGCGGCCTCGTCCAGCTGCGCGGCGACGGCAGCGTCAGGGCCTTCGGCAGCAAGCGCGAGATGACGCGCACGCTCCTCCTTGTCGTCGGCGCGTCGGGCAAGCAGCCGGTGAGCGGCTCTCCGGCGTGCGCGGGGGGCCGATTCGTAGATCGCCGCCGCGACGAGCGGGTGCTCGAAGACGATCCGCCCGTCACGGTCGATCTGTACGAGCCCGTCATCCTCGGCCGCCAGCAGGTCGTCGGCGGGCACGAGAGTCGTCGTCGGGGCGACGAGCGCAGAGGCGAGCAGAAGTGCCTCGCGGGTCGAGGCGGAATAGCGACGCACTCGAGTCCGAACGAGCCCTTGCATGCTGGGGGGAACCGACAGCCCGTCCGGAGTGTCTTCGTCGAGGCGGATCAGCTCGCGCGCCATCTCGATCGCAAAGAACGCATTGCCGCCGCTGCGCTCGACGATCTTGACGACGAGCGGTCGGCTCAGAGATCGGCCGAGGCGGGAGCGGATCACCTCGTGCATCGCGGCAACACTCAGCGGCGTGAGGTCGAGCTCGGCGCGGCGATCCTCAGGCAGCGCCAGCTCGAACGTGTCCGGGCGGTACTGGTCGTGACGAACCGAAGCGAGGACGGCTACGGCGGAGTCCTCCAACCGGCGCAGCGCAAAGCGCAGGGCGCCGGCGGTTGCCTCGTCGAGGAACTGCGCGTCGTCAACCGCGAGCAGGATCGGCCGTTCGGCTGCGAGCTCGCGCAACACCGCGCAGGTCGCCGTCGACACCGCACGGAGATCGACCCGGTCGCCCGCAACTTCCTCTCGCAGCAGCGCCACACCGAGCGCGCGCCGTTGAGGCCCGGGCAGATCGTCGAGGAGCGCTGCGTCTACGGGCTCGAGGATGTCGGCGAGGCCGGCGTACGAGAGCGACGCCTCGACACCGGTCGGACGCGCAACGAGGACACGAAGGCCGCCGTCCTCCGCGGTACGTACGCCGGCACGCCATACGGTGGTCTTGCCGATGCCCGCGGGACCGGCGATCGTGAGCGCCGACACCGCGTCCCCGACCGATCGGACGAACCGCTCGACGACCTCGAGCTCGTCGCGACGACCGACGACGCCTGCGTCACGGCTCACAGGGCACACAGTGGCGCAAATGCTCGGTGCGCCGCAAGCGAGCCGCCCGGAGGCGGCGGCTCCTAGAGAACCGCGGCTTCGCCGAGGAGCGCCTTCGCCTCTGCGAAGAAGTCCGGGACGGGCTGCACGCGATACTCCGGCCCGAGCGCGAGCGTGCGAGGACCTTCCGAGGTCTCGAGCGCGACGTAGACGGGCGACTCACCGGGGAAGTCGCCGACGAGCCGCGCGAGCTCCCTGATCACACCCGCCGGAGCCTGGCGCGCGTCGATGCGGAACCGGACCTCCCGCCGCTCCGCGACCGCTTCGAACGCAGTCACCTCCGAGGCGATCAGCTTCGTCTCCCCCTGCTGCTTGTGGTCGACGCGACCCTTGACGATCAGGATCCGGTCGGCCGTGCAGAGCTCGCGCGCGGCGGCGTAGGTCGAGTTGAAGACGACGACCTCGGCGGAGCCGGTCGGGTCGTCGAGCGCGAGGAAGACCATCGGCTCTCCACGCTTCGTCGTCACCTGCTTCACGTCCGAGACGATCCCGCCGACCGTGACGGTCTCGCCGTCCCGTCGGCGTTCGAGCTCGGCGAGCGTCGCATCCGTCTTGCGCCTCAGCTGGTCGCGCACACCGTGCAACGGGTGCTCGGAGACGTAGAGGCCGAGGGACTCCTTCTCCAGGCGCAGCAGCTCCGCCCGGTCGAGCTCGCCCGGCGCGATCACGGGATGGTGGCTTGCCGAGCCCGCGCCTGGATCCTCGCCGCCCAGGTCGAAGAGCGAGCTCTGGCCGAGCAGCCGGTCGGCGGCGTGCCTCTGTGCCCACGCCACCACGGTGTCGAGCTGCTCGAGCAGGCCCTTCCGCGGCTGCGGCTCGGGGAGATGGTCGAAGGCGCCGCACTTGACGAGCGCCTCCAGCGCGCGTTTGTTCACCACCTGTGGGTCGACCCGCATCGTGAAGTCCCAGATCGACGAGAACGGCCCACCGTCGCCACGTGCGCGCACGATCGCCTGTGCGGCCGCGTCGCCGACGTTCTTGACCGCCGTCAGCCCGAACCGGATCTCACCCTCGACGACCGCGAAGTCCGTCATGGACTCGTTCACGTCGGGCGGGAGCACCTGGATCCCCATCTCGTCGCACGCGTTGACGTAGAACGGCACGCGGTCCTTCGTGCTCATCACGGACGAGATCAGCGCGGCCATGTACTCGCACGGGTCGTTCGCCCGCAGCCAGGCGGTGCGGTAGGCGATGAGCGCGTAACACGCGGCGTGCGACTTGTTGAAGGAGTAGTCCTGCGACTTCTCCGTGTCCTCCCAGAGCTGCTTCGCGACCGCCTGCGTCGCACCGTTCGCGAGGCACCCGTCGACGAACTTCTCCTTCAGGGACGCCATCAGCGTGTGGTTCTTCTTGCCGATCGCCTTGCGCAGGTCGTCCGCCTCGGCCGGCGTGAAGCCCGCGAGCGCCTTCGCGATCTCCATGTACTGCTCCTGGTAGATCGCGATCCCGTAGGACGTCCCGGTGATCGCCTTCAGACGCTCGTCGAGGAACGTAACCTGCTCGCGACCGTTCTTCCGCGCCGCGTACGTCGGGATGTACTGCATCGGCCCAGGCCGGTAGAGGGCGACGAGCGCGATCAGGTCCTCGAACTCGGTCGGCTTCACCTGGCGCAGCGCCTCGCGCATCCCGGACGACTCGAACTGGAACACGCCGGTCGCCTCGCCGCGCGCGAGCATCTCATACGTCTTCGTGTCGTCCATCGGGATCGCCGCGATGTCGAGGCCGCCGCCGACGAGCCGCACCGCCTCGTCGATCACGTCGAGGTTGCGCAGCCCGAGGAAGTCCATCTTGAGCAAGCCGAGGGCCTCGACGTTCCCCATCGTGAACTGCGTCACGACCTCGGCATCGACTCCCTTCTGCTGCAGCGGAACGATGTTCATCAGCGGCTCGGCGCCGATCACGACGCCGGCGGCGTGGATCGAGTCGGCGCGCGTCAACCCCTCGAGCGGCCGCGCCAGCTCGACGATCTCCTTCGCCACGGGGTCGGTGTCCACCGCCTGTCGCAGCTCGCCGCTCGGCTTGAGCGCTTCCTCCAGCGTCTGGCCTGGACCCTCCGGGACGAGCTTCGCGATGCGGTCGGCGACGCCGTACGGCACCTCGAGCACCCGCGCGGCGTCGCGGAGAGCCGCACGGGCGGCCATCGTCGAGAAGGTGATGATCTGCGCGACGCACTCGCGTCCGTACTTCTCGGTCACGTAGTTGATGACCCGCTCGCGACCGGCAACCGCGAAGTCGATGTCGATGTCTGGCATCGACTTCCGTCCGGGGTTGAGCATCCGCTCGAAGAGCAGGTCGTACCGGATCGGGTCGACGTCGGTGATCTCGAGGCAGTACGCAACGAGCGATCCCGCGGTCGAGCCGCGGCCCGGCCCGACGCTGATGCCGTTGCGCTTCGCGAACGCGATGAAGTCCCAGACGATCAGGAAGTAGTCGACAAACCCCATCTCGCGGATCGTCCGGAGTTCGAACTGCAGCCGCTCGGTCAGCTCGGGCGTCGTCTGGCCGAAGCGCCGATCCAGGCCCCGCTCGCAGAGCTCGACGAGGTACTCGAATGCGTCGCGCCCCTCCGGCGTCGCGAACGACGGCAGCCTCAGCCGGCCGAGCTCGATCTCGACGTTGCACCGCTCCGCCACTTCGAGCGTGCGCCGCATCGCATCCTCGTGCCCGGGGAAGTCGAGCGCCATCTCCTCCGGGCTCTTGAAGTAGAACTCGTTCGTCTCGAAGCGCCAGTGGTTCGGGTTCTTCAGCGAGTCACCCGACTGGATGCAGAGGAGCGCCTCGTGCGACGCTGCGTCGGCGGCGTCGAGGTAGTGGACGTCGCCGGTCGCGACGAGCGGGAGGTCGCGCGCGGCGGCGAGCGCCGCGAGCTGTGGGACGATCTCCGCCTGCACAGGCAGCCCGGCGTTCTGCAGCTCGACGTAGGTCGAGTCGCGACCGAAGATCTGGACGAGCCGGTCGAGCTCCGACTCGGCGTCCGCGGGACGCGACTCGCTGAGCGCGCGGCTGACGCGGCCGGAGAGGCAGCCGGACAGCGCGATCAGCCCGGAGGCTTGCCGCTCGAGTAGTTCCCAGTCCACACGCGGCCGGTAGTAGTAGCCCTCGAGGTAGCCAAGCGAACAGAGCTTGATCAGGTTCCCGTAGCCCTCGTTCGTCTCGGCCAGGAGGGTCAGGTGCGCGTGACCCTTGTGCTGCTTGCGCCGGTCGTCGACGACGTAGACCTCGCAACCGACGATCGGCTTGACCCCTTCCGCCTGCGCCGCCTTGTAGAGGTCGATCGCACCTGCGAGTGAACCGTGATCGGTCAGCGTGACGGCCGGCATCTCGAGCCGGGCGGCCTTTGCCGCGAGGGCCGGGATCCGGCACGCCCCGTCGAGGATCGAGTACTCGGAGTGGACGTGCAGGTGGACGAACGGCGCGCTCACGGGAGGGCCATCCTTCCACAGCGACCGGATGCTTCCCGCAAGGGATCGAAGCGGCGCTGAGCGGGCGTTGCGTGATCGGTCAACAGAAAATCCGTGCTTCGCCGAGCTTCCCCATTCTTCCAGCTGACCAGACCGGCAGCGCCGCGGGCCTATGCCAAGTAACAGACTGTTACTACGCCCCGGGATCGCCGGTGAGACGAGCCAAGCAACAGACTGTTACTTGGCTCCGGGAACGGCGGTACGGTTGGCCGATGCCGCGTGCGCGAGTCGATCTCGATGAGCTCGACAATCCGATCGAGCGCCTGCGCCTCCTGGGCGAGGACGACGCGGCGGTGTCGAGCTTCCTCGACCAGATCGAGCTCCGCGGGCCGCGGGAGCGGGAGATGCTCGCAGAGCTCGCCCGGGCCCGGCCGCTCGCACGGCCGGACGCGTTCCTGCAGGCCCACAGTCACGCGATCGAGGCGCTCGAGTCGCTCGGTCGCCACGGCTTCCACGGGTCGAGCGCCGGCCGGCGGCTCGGGCCGGCGCGCCCTGCGCTCCGCTTCCTCGTCGAGCTCGTCGCGCGATACGTCGTCATTTCGTTCCTGCGCCAGGTCGCAC